>Ga0207771_100636_pt1 | contig 19180 bp, 18 predicted proteins | sample A23M2SouthBayCA_2_FD_187731 | JGI IMG/M metagenome (GOLD analysis project Ga0207771, IMG submission 187731) | Aerobic enrichment media microbial communities from Eden Landing Ponds, California, USA - A23 M2 (2) (SPAdes) | ecosystem: Environmental > Aquatic > Marine > Unclassified | place...
CGGAGTCCTCGTTCTCCGGGTCGATCTCCTCCTCGCGGAGCCGGTCGAGCCAGTTGTTCCACCGCTCCTCGTTGTAGAACTCCTCGGGGGTCTCGCTCATGTTTCCCCGCTCGCACGGCCAAGCGTATAAGGGTTTCAAGGTCGCCTCACGGCGCTCGCGGCCGCGACGGCGGCGGCGCTGCCCGTCCGGTGTGACGCGGCACATGAAAAGACCCTTGCCCGCGAGGCGGAACCCTCGCGTATGATCGCAGTCGTCGGCGGTGGTATCGCGGGGCTGGCCGCGGCCTATCGACTCCAGGAGGCGGGGTACGAGCCGACGGTGTTCGAGGCGTCCGACTCGGTCGGGGGGCTCGCTGCGACGTACGAGACGGACGGCGACCCCATCGAGGCGTACTACCACCACCTCTCCGCGACAGAGGAGACCATCGTCGAGCTAGCCGAGGAGCTCGGCGTCGACGACCGGCTGGAGTGGCGCTGGGGCCACGACTCCTACTACGTCGACGGCGTCGTCCATCCGCTGAACACGGCGTGGGAGATCGCCGCCTATCCGTATCTCAGCATCTACGACAAGTTCCGGCTCGGGATGCTCACGCTCGGCATCGATGTCCGCGGCGGCGTCCCCTCCTTCGACACGTACGACGACCTCGAGTCGTTCGAGCAGGTCCCGATCAAGGAGTTCCTGCTCGAACACACCACGCAGGGGGTTTACGACTACTTCTTCGAGCCGCTGCTCCGCGCGAAGTTCGGCTCCCGCGCCGAGGACGTGAGCGCGGCGTGGCTGCTCGGCCGAGTGCGGTTCCGCGGCGAGCGTGACCTCACCAAGGGGGAGAAGCTCGGCTACTTTGACGGGAGCTTCGCCGTCCTGCTCGACGCGCTCGTCGAGGCGGTCGGGCGCGAGAACGTCGTCACGAACGCGCGCGTGCAGGATATCGGCTTCGGTGACGCCGTCGAGTCGCTCACCGTCGAGACGCCGGATAGCACGGGGGCTCATGCCGTCGACGATGTCGTCGTGACGACGATGCCCCACCTGCTCGAACGGTGGACGGGGTTCGCCTGCGACATCGACTTCCAGGGGTCGGTCGTCGCCGTCGTCGGGATGGACGAGGCCGTCACGGACACCTACTGGCTCAACATCGCAGACGAGGCACCGTTCGGCGCGCTCATCGAACACACCAACTTCGTCCCGCCCGAGCGCTACGGCGGCGAACACCTGCTCTACTGTGCGAGCTACGTCCAGAGCACCGACGAGGAGCTGTGGCAGATGAGCGACGACGAGGTGCGCGACCTGTGGCTCGACGGCGTCGCCGACATGTTCCCCGACTTCTCCCGCGAGCAGGTGAACTGGATGCAGGTGTCGCGCAACCCCCGGACTGCGCCCATCTACGAGCGCGGCTACCTCGATATGGTCGTCCCCTACGACCTCAGCGAGGACGTGGCTGACGGGCTCTACTACGCGGGAATGGCCTCGCGGGCGCAGTACCCGGAGCGGTCGCTCAACGGTGGTATCGTGGCGGGATACGAGGCCGCCGACGCGCTCGTCGAGCGCCGATAGCTTTCCGCCTCAGTCCGCGGTCGCGTCCTCGTCGCCTGCCGTCGCGTCCTCCTCGTCGTCGATGCCCGGTGCCGTCGTCACGTCCACGTCCTCCTCGTCCGGTTCGACGGCGTTGCCACCTTTGTGGAGGCGGTCGCCGCCGTCGACGTACACGTCGTCCGCGAAGCCGGCGACGGCGTTCTCGAACTCTCCTTCGGCGAGCGCCCCGGGTGTCGCGGGGGCGTCCGCGACGCCGCCAGCCGGCCGGAACTCGCCGAGTGGGTCGTCGATGGTGATGTCGTACCGGCTGAAGAAGTCGCCGTAGCGCCGGTAGTGTTCCTCGAGTTCGTCGGCGGGGAACTCCATCATCTCCGCCCAGCCGTGGTTGAAGAAGTCGAAGTTCGCCTGAATGTGGGTGATTTCGCGGGCCTCAGCCTCGGTGAACCCCGTCTCCAGCGCGGCGACGTAGGTGTCCATCGTCGCATCGAAGAAGTCGTCGAGGTGTGCCTCCCGGTCGTCGCGGTGCGGTTCGTCCGCCTTCTCGAGGAAGATACGGGTGTGGAGATCGACCAGCTTGTCGTTGGCGATGTCGCCGATGACCGGCGTCGTGAGCGCCTTCTTGGCGGCCCAGTGGCGGACGTTCTGGCGGAGCTTCATACCCCTTAGTGAGGGCGCGAGCCGCTTGAATCCCGCGGCGCCGGCGGTCGGGTCGCGAACGCGCCAGATAGCAATTGACATTAGTGGCGGTTTCCAACTTCGTCGCATGAGTGCGTCGCACGTCATCATCGGCGACGGAATCGCCGGAAGCTCCGCCGCCGAGACCGTCCGCGAGGCCGACCCGGACGCGGACGTGACCGTCATCACCGACGAGGGGGAGGCCCTGTACAACCGAATCCTGATCAAGGAGTTCGCGAAGGGGAAGCTGCCGGAGGCGCCCATCTCCATCCACGACCCGGACTGGTACGCGGAGCGTGATATCGACCTCCAGCTGAACACGCACGTCACCACCGTCGATACCGACGCAAACGAGGTCCACACCCACTCCGGGGACGTGTACGAGTACGACAAGCTGCTCGTCGCGACCGGCGGCACCCCGACACAGCTCCCGGTCGGGAACTCCGACGCGGACGGGGTCCACCACTTCTGGACGTTCGAGGACGCCCGGGCGATCAAGCAGAACGCCGAACAGTCCGAGAAGGGCGTCGTCGTCGGTGCCGGGCTGCTCGGCATCGACCTCGCGGCCATCTCCGGCGCACAGGGGCTCGAAGCCCACTACCTGATGCGCGGCGAGTGCTGGTGGCGATACGCCCTCTCGCCGGAGGGCGCGGAGATCATCCACGAAGCGCTGCGCGAGGTCGGCGTCACGCCGGTGTTCGACTCCGGCGTCGACCACTTCGAGACGGACGAGGACGGCCACGTGACGGCGGCGGTCGACCCGAACGGCGAGCGGTTCGAGGCGAACTTCGTCGGCGCGGCCATCGGTCTCGATTTCAACACGGAGTTCCTCCGGGACACCGGCCTCGAACTCGACAACGGCATCGTCACCGACGAGCACATGCGCACCAACATCGAGGACGTGTACGCGGCCGGCGACATCACGCAGTTCCACGACGTCATCCTCGGTGAGCGCGCCCAGAACGGGGCGTGGGGCTCCGCGAAGGAGCAGGGCTCCGTCGCCGGCGCGAACATGGTCGGCGACTGGGAGGCGCCCGAGGAGACGTTCGAGTGGGTCTCCTCGTACTCCATCACCCACTTCGACTTCCCGTTCCTCTCCTTCGGCCACCCGACGCTCGGCGACGACGGCGTCGAGCGCAAGTACGACGACGAGACGTGGCGCCGCGTCGCGCTCAAGGACGGCCAGGTCATCGGCGGCGTACTCATCGGCGACCTCGCGCCGCAGTCGAAGCTGAAACAGCTCGCTCGGGAGGGGGTCGACGTCTCCGACCAGAAGGAGCTCCTGCTCGAGGAGACCATCGACATCGAGAAGTTCGACGCCATCGAGGCCGAGTAACGACCTTCTGGACGCCCGTTCTCTCGTTCGTCGCTGCCATCCAGAACCGCACGGTTCCGCCCACGCGTCGCGTATTCCGAAGCGTTATCCCCCGCGGGCGAACCGTATCGATCATGCAAGGCGGCGGTTCCACGGACATGACGCTCGCGTTCGAGCTGGCGGCGCTCAAGCGGCTGGCCGACCCGGAGGCCGTGTTTGCCGACGCGCGGACGTGGAGCGAGTACGTCGGCGTAGTGAGCGACAAGCCAACCTACGTCGTGACCAACTTCACGCGGAAGAACCGCATCCGGCAGGACTTCTTTTCGGGTCCCCGGGGCAAGTCGGAGTCGCTGGAGAACGTGAAACGGCAGTTCGAGACGGACCGACACGTTCTCATCGGCACCACGGACGGCGACGACCCGGCCGTCGCCGACGAGGTCGGCTGGGAGTTCCTTCCGATCGAGCAGGCGGCCGAGGCGGCCGAGTGGGACCTCGGCGACCCGGAGTCGACGCGGAAGCAACGCGAGGGTGACGACGACCGCGACGACTGGCCGTAGATGAACGGCACGACCGCGCTCGTCGAGGCGGTCCGCCGGCTCCGGGGACGGACCGGGCTCGTACTCGGCCTACTGTTCGGCGTCGTCGGCGTCGCGACTGTCGTGGCCCGCGAGACGCTGCTCGCCGCGTCCGTCGAGCAGTACCGCGCGTCCGGCGGCGACCCGGGGACGCTTCCGATCGACCTCGCACCGGTCGGCTCGGAACTGTCGCTCGGACTCCCCTACGGCGCCGCGCTGCTACTGTTCGCCGCCGTCGCGCTGCTGGCCGAGTACGCCGCCGTCGTGACGCTGCGGGTCATGGCTGGCGAGCCGGTCGCGGTCGCGGCGCGCCGTCGCGTCGGCCGGACCGTCGCAATCGGCTTTCTCGTCGGCGTCGTCGTTCGCCTGCTCGTCGGGGTCGGGATCGCCGCGTTCGTCCTTCCGGGGGTGTTCCTCGCCGTCTCGCTTTTGTTCGCACACGCCGCGGTCGCCGTCGACGACGCGGGGTTCGGTGACGCCTTCGGCACGGCGTGGGGGCTCGCGGCCGGCCGTCGGCTCGACGTGCTCGGTGTCGTGTCGCTACTCCTCGCGCTGTACCTCGTGCCGCGGTTCGTCGCGGCTGTGGTTCCGGGGTCGACTGGGCTGCTGCTCGGCGGTGTTGCGATCGGTGCCGGCAACCTGCTCTCTTCGGGGGTCGTCGGCCGCGCGTACGTGGCGGCGAAACGGGTGGGAGAGACGGAAGCCGAGGAGACCGACCCGTACGACGCGCCGCTCGGGGCCGACGACATCCCCGAGCCGGAGTAGTTTCTCTGGCCACGGAGCTTTTTGCTTCTACCCACGTCAGTTCCGGTATGTCAGACGACATCGACGTGGAGGTCGAAGTAGAGGTCGAGGTCGACAGCGACGAACTCGAGGTCGAACTCGACGACCCACGTGAGGCGGAGGCGGAGCTCGAGGTCGACGGCGTCTCAATCGAGGTCGAAGTGGAGGTGGATGTGGACGAGTCCGCCGACCGCGAGGACGGCGACGACGGGGACCACGATGAGGTCTCCGCTGAGGGGAGCTACGAAGCCGTCGACGGTGGCGAGGAGGACGACGAGCCGGCCGACGGACCCGTGTACGAGTAGCCAGGAAGACGCCAAGCACCCCTCGCTGACGGGTAGACGACCTTTTACGTCGCGCGCGACGAGCGGGAACTATGGCGGAGCCACGCGTGCCGGGCGGGCAGGGCGAGGTCCTCGATCTCCCCTGTGGCGAGCAGAAGCGGGTGTACGACCTCGACATGGGCCTGCGAGAGTTCGCGTGCGACTGCGGCGAGCGTCACGCCGTCGTCGTCGACGTTCACCCGCTCTCGCGGTTCGTGCCGGAGGCCATCGTCGAGACGCTTCGGGCGACCGTCGAGACGACGACGGAGGCGGAGTTCTCGACGACGCATCTGATGGGCATCGTGCTCGAGGAGTTCCCGGACGCGGTCGTCTCGGCCGACGTGAGCGGCGACGGGGAGGTCGGCTACGCGATGGTGTGGGTGACCGATTTCGACGCCCGCCGACTCCACGAGGTGGCCGTCGAGCTCATCGTCGAGCTGATGGAGCACGCGGTGAGCCACGCCGAGGACGAGGGGTCGGTCTCGGCGTTCGAAGAAAAGATGTTACAGTTCGACGTGAGCGAGTTCGTCGAGCAGTACCGGCGTGAACGGGAGTTCGAAACGGAGCACGACTCGCCGGTGTGACCGCTCGGACGCGACAGCGGGCCGGACGCGGCTCCGGTATCGTGTGACCGTGTGACACGTTTCGTCCGACGGAACGACCGGCCCCGTCGGCGCGCCGGATAGGGGTTCGTGTCCGCCCGCCGTCGGACGGTTGTCTGACGGGTAGCTAAGGGATTCGGGGTGTTGTGTATGCGCATGCGCATACGCCGAGGTGAGTTCGAGCGCATCCGAACGGTCCTCTCCGAGGCCGACCCGGACGAGCCAATGACGGCGAAGGAGATCCTCGCGCTGCTCGACGAGCACGGCGTCGAGTTCGACAGCGCACACCGCGTCGCGACGGTGCTCGGCCGACGTGCGGAGCGCGGCGACGTGGAAGTCATTCGCGAGCAGCCGTATCGCTACCGGCTCGGGGAGAACACGTAGTCTCCGCCCCCAGCAGTTCTACGTAACGCCACCATCGTTACACGTTCGAACGCTCCGGATTACGGCCGTTTTCCCACGACGTTTAAGTGCCTCGGCCGACTCGTCGCAGTGTATGTCCCGAGAGATGGAGCGACGGAAGTTCCTCACGCTCGCCGGCACCGCGGCGGGGACCGCGGCGCTCGCCGGCTGTTCCAGCGGCGACGGCACGCCGACCGACGGTGGCGGCGACACCGCGACCGACACCGAGGAGCCGACCGCGACGGAGCGGCCGGAGCCGGAGACCCGCGAGGGGTACCTCCAGCGGGCCAACCTCGTGCTCAACGAGGAGGCTCCGTGGATCTTCCTCAACCGGCAGTACAGCGTTTACGGCAAGTCGACCGACATCGCGTGGCAGGCCCGCCGCGACGAGCGCATCGACGCCTACGCCATCGAGCCGCAGGGGAGCAAGTCCTCCGTGACGATTACGCAGTCGCAGCTGGACTCGGGGCTCGACCCCCACGACCACCGCGAGACGCCGACCGATAACATCGTCCTGCAGGCGTACGAAGGGCTGCTCTCCCGCGACCGCGAGGGGCGGGTGACCAACCAGCTCGCGACCGGTTACGAACGCGTCGAGGCGGGGCAGGTCCGGTTCCAGCTCCGTTCGGGCGTCTCGTTCCACAGCGGCGACTCCCTAACGAAGCAGGACGTCGCCTTCTCCATCAACCGCATCGTGCAGTCGGATGTGGGCGGCCTCGAGAGCCCACAGTCGGACCAGCTCGCCGGCGTCACCGGCGCGGAGCCGGCCGACGGCGACAGCGCAGTGGTCGTCAGCTCCGACGGGATCAACCCCATCGTGTTCGCGCTGTTCGCGAGCTACTGTGACGTGATGAACAGGTCGTGGGTGGAGAGCAACGACACCGCCTACATCAACTCCCACATGAACGGCACGGGGCCGTTCATGCTCGACAACTACGAACAGGACGTCGAGATCAGCTACGAGAGCTACGACGACTACTACATGGACGCCGCGCCGGCGGACAGCCTGACGATCCAGGCGGCCGGCGAGGCGAGCACGCGCGTCAACCAACTGCTCTCCGGGGAGACTGACCTCATCGTCAACGTGCCGCCGCAGAACATCAGTCAGGTGCAGAACTCCGAGGACTCGGAGATCAGCGCCGTGCCGAGTACGCGGATCATCTACAACGCGATGATCTACAACCGGGAGCCGTTCGACTCTCCGCAGTTCCGGCAGGCGATGAACTACGCGATCGACCTCGAGAGCATCATCTCGAACGTCCTCTCCGGCTTCGCCGACCAGACCGGCCAGCCGACCCTCGAAGGGTTCGTCGGCCACAACGGCGACGTCGACCCGTACCCGTACGACGTCGAGGAAGCCGAGCGGCTCGTCGAGGAGAGCGGCTACGCCGGCGCCGAGATCGAGCTCCACACCCCGAACGGCCGGTATCTGAAGGACCTCGAGATCGCGCAGGCAGTCGTCGGCTACATCGACGAACTCGAGAACGTCTCCGCGGAGGTCCAACAGCGCGACTTCGGGAACCTCGCGGGCGAACTGCTCGACGGAGACCTCTCGACCTCGCCGGCGTTCTACCTCATCGGCTGGGGCAACGCGACGTTCGACGCGAGCCAGACGATTATCCCGCTGCTCACGAGCGACGGCGCGCTCACCTCGTACAGCAACGACCGCGTCGACGAGCTGATGAACGAGGCCCAGAGCATGGGCGGCGAGAACTGAGCGAGCATGCACGACACCGGGGCGGCGTAAGATGGCCTCGTTCGGTCGCTTCGTGGCGAAGCGGATACTCCAAGGTGTCGGCGTCATCTTCGGCGTCATCACCGTGCTGTTCGTGCTCCGCTACGTCACGCCTGGGAGTCCGGTCGACTTCATCGCGCCGCTGGACGCGAGCCAGGCGACGCGCCAACGGATCGCCGAGTCGCTGGGGCTCAACGAGCCGCTGTACGTGCAGTACTTCGACTACGTCGTCTCGCTCGTCCAGGGCGACATGGGCTACTCCTACCGGTCCGGCACGGCCGTCCGGCCGCGCGTGTTCGCGAAGCTACCGGCGACGCTGGAACTCGCCGTCGCGGCGACGCTCGTCGCCGTCGCGCTGTCGATTCCGCTGGGCGTCATCAGCGCGACGCGGCGCCACTCGCTGCCCGACTACGTGGCGACGGTGTTCTCGCTTCTCGGCATCTCGACCCCGAACTTCTGGCTCGGCGTGATGCTCGTCGTCCTGTTCGCGGTGCAGTTCAACGTCTTCCCGACGAGCTCGCGACCGGTCGGACTGCTCGACGCGCTCGGGCATCTCGTCGTCATCAGCGGCCCCGAACAGGGGTGGGCGCTCCCGCTCGACGTGGACCCGTTCCTCGCCGACATGGAGAACTGGCTGGCCCACATCGTGTTGCCGGCGATAACGCTCGGTACGTACTTCACGGCACTCATCACCCGACTGACGCGGTCCGGGATGTTGGATCAGCTCGGCCAGGGCTACGTGCGGGCGGCTCGCGCGAAGGGGCTCCCGGAGACGCTCGTCACCTACCGCCACGCGCTACGGAACACGCTCATCCCGGTCATCACCGTCGTCGGCCTCCAGCTCGGCACGCTCATTGGTGGTGCCGTCATCACGGAGGCCGTCTTCGACTGGCCCGGGCTCGGGACGCTCGTCATCGACGCGATCAACAACCGCGACTGGCCCCTCATTCAGGGGTGTCTGGTGGTCATCGGCGCAGGCTTCGTGATCGTGAACGTAGTCGTCGACACGCTGTACGCGAAACTCAACCCGCAGGTGATGGACTGAATGTCGCTGCTCGACGACCTCCTCGGCGTCGTGCTGCGGGGGGTCTCCGGTGCCCTTTCCCCCCGGACGATACGGAACCTCCGTTCGGAGCTCCGGTCGAGCTCGCTCGCGAAGATCGGCATCGTGCTCCTCGTTGTCGTCCTCCTGATGGCGACGTTCGCGCCGCTCGTCGCACCGTGGAACCCGACGAGCCAGAACACCTCGAACGCCCGCCAGCCGCCGCTCGGCTTCAGCAGCGTCGAGAACCGGACGACACAGGAGACGGTCGACGGGGAGGTGCAGATCATCAACGAACAGGTGCAGGTGAACGCGACCACCGCCCATCCGCTCGGCACTGACGGGCTCGGCCGTGACATGCTCTCGCGGGTCATCTACGGCGCGCGGACCTCGCTGATGGTCGGACTGCTCGGGACGCTGCTCGCGATGGTCATCGGCGTCCCCGTCGGGCTGGTCTCCGGCTACTACAAGGGGCGGGTCGACGACGCGCTGATGCGGGTCGCGGACGTGAGTCTCGCGTTCCCGTCGCTCGTGCTCGCCATCGCGCTCGTCGGGCTGTTCGGACAGGCAGCCGTCCCCGTCCCCGACCCGTTCGTCACGCTCGGCATCGCCGAGGTGATACGCGGGGCGCTGTCGCTCCCCGGCGGGCTCACGTACCCGACCGGGATGCCCGAGACGTTCACGCTCCCGGGGACGGTTATCGTCGTCGTCGGCGTCGTGAACTGGGTCTGGTTCGCGCGCGTCGCCCGCGGCGAGGCGCTCGGCGTCCGCGAGCAGGAGTACGTGAAGGCCGCGAAGTCGATCGGCGGCTCGGACGGGTTCATCATCCGCAAACACGTGCTCCCGAACAGCCTCACACCCATCCTCGTGTTGGGGACAATTCAGGTCGCCGCCATCGTGCTGCTCGAGAGCGCGCTCTCGTTCCTCGGCTTCTCGGGGACGACTCTCTCGTGGGGCTTCGACATCGCGCAGGGGCGACAGTACCAGACGACGGCGTGGTGGATTGCCGCGATGCCGGGGCTCGCTATCGTGTTCACGGTCATCGGCATCAACCTCGTCGGCGACTGGCTCCGTGACGCGCTCGACCCCGGCATCGAAGGGGAAGGGGGTGGTGTCTGATGGCGCGTGACCTGTTGCGCGTCGAGGACCTGTCCACCCGCTTCTTCACGGGGGAGGGACAGGTGAACGCCGTCGAGTCGGTGAGTTTCGACGTTCGCGAGGGGGAGATACTCGGTATCGTCGGCGAGTCCGGCTCCGGCAAGTCCGTGACGGCGCTGTCGCTCGTCGATCTCGTCGAGTCGCCCGGTCGGGTCACCGCCGGACAGGTGTGGCTCCGCAACCCGGACCTCGCCGAGGAGTTCCCGGACGCGGCGGACGGTGAGTTCGTCGACCTGCGGGAGCTCCCGAAGGGGCTCAGACGGTCGCTCCGCGGGCCGACGTTCAGCATGATTTTCCAGGACCCGATGAGCAGTTTCAACCCCTCGATCACCGTCGGCGAGCAGATCGCAGAGGCGGTCGAGGTGCAGCGCCGCGCGAAGGCGAATCCGCGCTCGACGCGCTCGCGGACGCAGGGGTACGGATTGGCGTCGTATCTCGTTGATGGGGTCGTTCCCGGCCGCGACTACACCGAGGACGCGAGCCACGAGCGGGCGGTCGAACTCCTCGAACAGGTCGGCATTCCTGACCCTGCGGAGCGCGCCGACGAGTACCCTCACGAGTTCTCCGGGGGGATGTTACAGCGCGCGATGATCGCGCAGGCGCTCGCCGGAGAGCCGGACCTGCTCGTCGCCGACGAGCCGACGACCGCGCTCGACGTGACGATCCAGGCGCAGATCCTCGAACTGCTGCGCGACATTCAGGCGGAGCGGGACATGAGCATCGTGCTCATCACCCACGACCTGGGCGTCATCGCACGGATGTGCGACCGCGTCGGCGTGATGTACGCCGGCGAGATTGTCGAGCGCGGCACGCTGGAAGACGTCTTCGACGACCCCGTCCATCCCTACACGCAGGGGCTCATCGGCTCCATCCCCGACCTCGACGATCCGGCACCGCGGCTCCAGCCCATCGAGGGGAACGTCCCGAGCCTGCTCGATTCGGAGATGGACGAGCGCTGTTACTTCGCGGACCGCTGTCCGAAGGCGATGCGCGACTGTCTCGAGCCACCGGGCGAGCGCGAGGCGGGCGGCGAGGAGCACGCGGCCCGCTGCGTCCTCGTCGACCACGAGTACGACGAGCTGGACGCGCTCCCGGACGACTACTTCGAACCGGAGGGTGGTGACCGATGAGCGACGACCGCACGCTGCTCGAGGTCGAGGGACTGAAGAAACACTACGCGGAGAACGCCACGCTGCTCGACCGGCTGCTCGGGAACGAACGGCAGAGCGTGAAGGCCGTCGATGGGGTTTCCTTCCGGGTGGAACAGGGAGAGACCCTCGGCCTCGTCGGGGAGTCCGGCTGCGGGAAGTCGACGACCGGCGAGACGCTGCTCGCGCTCGAGGAGGCGACCGCCGGCGACGTCCGCTTCGACGGCGAGAGCGTCTTCGAGATGACGGGCGCCGAGCGCGCGGAGTTCCGTCGGCGCGCGCAGGTCGTGTTTCAGGACCCGTTCTCCAGTCTCGACCCGCGGATGACCGCCGGCGAGATAATCACGGAGCCCCTCGTCGTTCACGACATCGCTGACCGCGAGGAGCGCCGCGACCGCGCGAAGGAGCTGCTTGAGCGGGTCGGCCTCTCCGCCGGACAGGTGGACCGTTACCCACACGAGTTCTCCGGTGGACAGCGCCAGCGCATCGGCATCGCCCGCGCGCTCGCGCTGGACCCCGAGTTCATCGTGCTCGACGAGCCGGTGTCCGCACTCGATGTGAGCGTCCAAGCACAGATACTGAACCTGCTGGAGGACCTTCAAGAGGAACTCGGGCTCACCTACCTGTTCATCGCCCACGACCTCTCCGTCGTTCGGCATATCTCCGACCGGGTCGCGGTGATGTATCTCGGTGAGATCGTCGAGCGTGGCCCGGTCGACGCCATCTTCGAGGACCCACAACACCCGTACACGGGGAAGCTCCTCGAGAGCGTTCCCCGTGCGGACACGAGCGAGCGCGGCCGACGGGTCGACGCGCTGGAAGGTGACGTGCCCTCACCGCGGAACCCTCCGGAAGGCTGTCGATTCCACACCCGGTGTCCGTACGCTCGGGAGGCGTGTCGCGCCGAGGTACCCGGGACGTACGACGCCGGCGTGTCCGGCCAACGGACGGCCTGTTTCCGCGCGGTCGAGAGCCACGAGTACTGGGAGAGCGACCCGCTCGACCTCGACGCGGCGGACGTCGACGGCGAGGGGTCGACCGCCGAGGCGGACGACTGACGCTTCGCGACGGGAAGCGTTTTCCGCCGTCGGCGGGCACGTCGCGTATGGACGACGGAGACGAGGAGACGGCGGCAGCCGGCAGCCCGGCGTTTGCCGGGATGGACGCCGGAACTGCGATCCGCGAACACTGGGATGACCTCGTCGCCGACATGGCCGCGACCGCGGACGAGTTCCGCGAGGCCGGCTGGGAGGTACTCGAGCTCCACCCCGGTGACGTGACGGTCGTGACGCAGAGCAACCGCGGCTTCGACGTGCTCGTCCCCGACGACGAGTTCGAGCGGCTCCGTGAGTGGGTCGACGCCGGCGAGTTCTCGGAGCACGACGTGTACCGCGCGGAGGCGGGCATCAGTTTCCTCTTGCTGGTCGCGAAAGACGAGTCGGCGGAGCGTGCCGTCTGCTGTCCGCTCTACTACGACGAGCGGGGCGGCAAGCTGCTCCGACAGCTCGCGAACGAGGACGGCGAACTGTGGACGCACGTCCGTCGGCTCTCCGAGGAGTTCGTCCACCTGCGCCACGACGACCCCGAGCCGTTCCTCCCCGACGGGCCCGAGTGAGCCCTCGCCCCGTCGGACCCTGACAAAGCTTATCACACAGGTCCGTCAGCGTCGACGTATGCGCCCTCCACTCCCGGTCGTAGTGCTGACTGCGCTCGTGGCCGTCGCGCCCGTGGTCGCCATCGCCGCCCCCGTTGCCGGTTCAGCGACCGGCTCTGCCACCGTCGACGACGCCGAGGCACCGAACGCGACCGTCACCGGCATCTACCGCGCCCGTCGGGGGCTGTGGGACGACCTCGGCTCCGTCGCAGCCGTGGACCGGGTCCGCGAGCGCGGAGCGATCGAACCGGCAACCCCGATCGTCCGGGGCGAACTGCTCGTGGTCGAACTCGACTCTCGTGGGCTCGTCGACCGGCTCCGCAACCGCTCCGAGGCGACGACGACGGCGCGCTTCTTCGGGATGTTGAACGGGACGAACGCCTCGCTGACGGTCCGACAGCTGAACCCCACGCCGGAGCGTCCGTCCAAGGCCTTCGCGCTCGCGCCGAACGCGACGCGCGTGGTCGCCGCGAACGCGACGACGTACGTCGTCGTCGACACCGCGAACGCGCGGCTCCGCTGGGCACGGGGTACCGACGGAACTCCCACCCCCGAGCTGTACGGCGACGAGGAGTTCGGCGCGCGCTTCCACGTCGAGCCGCTCGACTACGACGCCTTCGAGGACCGCCCCCATGCGCGGTTCGTTGAGCCGCGCGCGACACTCGACCGCGCGGTCGGCTCGGAGCCCATCAAGGTCGCCGCAACGAACGACACGCTCGTCGTCAGGACGACGACCGCCCCCGGAACGCGGGTGAACGTCCGGATCGTGGCCGACCGAACCGGCTCGACGCTGTTCGAGCGCGCCGTCGAGGTCGCCCCGGACGGACGGTCGCAGGTGGCCGTTCCCGACGGAACGGTCACGGCGGAATCGAACGTCACGGTGTCGCTGCAACCACGCGGCTACGGGGTCGACTCGACCCATTTCGACGCACGGACGACGTCGGCGGTCGCACGGCTCGGTCCCGTCACGACCGACGACGACGCAGTCCGTCTCCGCGAGACGCATCTCGTCGCCGGGGGATTCCTCGTCCTCACCGACGAGTCCGGAGCCGTCGTCACGGTGGATCGGGTCGCCCCGGACGACCGGCTTGCGGGCCTCCTGTTCCCCGAGGACGCCGATCTCTCACCCGGAACGACCCTGACGATCGCGGCCTACCGGGACACGGACGGCGACGGGAGCTACGACGCGGCCGACGAGCCGTACCGCGTCGACGGAGCGCCGGTCCGAAAAACGGTGATGTACGGCGGCACGCCGACCGCGACCGCCACACCGACCCCGACGGCGACTGTCACACGGAGCCCAACCTCGACCGCCACCACGACTGCACCGTCGTCGTCGACCCCGACCGCCACGCCCGGCCAGCCGGGACTCGGCGCGTTGACGGCGCTCACGGCACTCCTCATCGTGGCTGCTCGACACGGGTGTTGAGTACGAAACCCGAAACTGCTTTGCGAATATCGTAATACTTCGCCGGGCTTATTACGATGTACGAACTCAACTCGGGTAATGAGCGGCGAGGACCCACAGACGGAGGATCGCACCATCCTGCTTATCGGCAGCGGCCCGATCCAGATCGGGCAGGCCGCCGAGTTCGACTACTCCGGCGCACAGGCGTGCCGGGCGTTACAGGAAGAGGGTGCCCGAGTCGTCCTCGTCAACTCCAACCCGGCGACCATCATGACGGACTCGGAGATGGCCGACAAGGTGTACGTCGAACCCATCACCGTCGAGGCCATCTCGGAGATCATCGCCCGCGAGAACCCTGACGGGGTCATCGCGGGGCTGGGTGGACAGACGGGGCTGAACGTCACCGCGGAGCTCGCCGAGGAGGGCGTCCTCGACGAGCACGACGTGGAGATCATGGGCACCCCCCTCGACACCATCTACGCGACGGAGGACCGCGACCTCTTCCGCCAGCGGATGGAGTCGATTGGCGAGCCCGTCCCCGCGTCGACGACCATCTCGCTCGACGAGGACGAGTCGGTCACCGACTTCGACGAGGAGCGCCTCCGCGAGCGCGTCGAGGCCGCGGTCGACGAGGTGGGCGGGCTGCCCGTCATCGCCCGCACAACCTACACGCTCGGCGGCTCCGGCTCCGGCGTCGTCGACGAGTTCGAGGAACTCGTCGAGCGCGTTCGGAAGGGGCTCCGCCTCTCGCGCAACAGCGAGGTGCTCATCACGGAGTCCATCGAGGGCTGGGTCGAGCTGGAGTACGAGGTGATGCGCGACGCCGACGACTCCTGTATCATCATCTGCAACATGGAGAACATCGACCCGATGGGCATCCACACCGGGGAGTCGACGGTCGTGACGCCCTCGCAGGTCATCCCCGACGAGGGTCACCAGGCGATGCGCGACTCCGCGCTGAAGGTCATCCGGGAGCTCGGCATTCAGGGCGGCTGTAACATCCAGCACGCCTGGCGCGACGACGGCACCCCCGGCGGCGAGTACCGCGTCGTCGAGGTGAACCCCCGCGTCTCCCGCTCGTCGGCACTCGCCTCGAAGGCGACCGGCTACCCCATCGCCCGCGTGACGGCGAAGGTGGCGCTCGGCAAACGGCTCCACGAGATCGAAAACGAGATCACCGGCGAGACGACGGCGGCGTTCGAGCCGGCCATCGACTACGTCGTGACGAAGGTGCCGCGCTGGCCGAAGGACAAGTTCGGCGACGTGGACTTCGAGCTCGGGACGGCGATGAAGTCGACCGGCGAGGCGATGGCCATCGGTCGCACCTTCGAGGAGTCGCTGCTGAAGGCGTTGCGCTCCTCCGAGTACGACCCGGCCGTCGATTTCGACACCGTCGACGACGGGACGCTCGAAGCCGACTACCTCGAGTCCCCCTCGCCGGACCGCCCGTACGCGATGTTCGAGGCGTTCATGCGCGGCTACAACGCCGACGAGATCATCGAGCTGACCGACATTCACGAGTGGTACGTCGAGCGGTTCGGGAACGTGGCGGAGGCCGCAGAACAGGCGATGGCCGGCGACACCGTCCCCGCAACGGAGATCGGCTTCACGAATCAAGAGGCGACCGCGCTCGCTGGCGGCGAGTTCAACGACACCCACGCCTCGTGGCTTCCCGCCGTTCTCGATGTCGAGACGGGCGACGAGCCGGACGAGGAGGTTGCTGTTGACGGTGGCACGGTGGAGGTCGAGTCGGTCGAGGAGACCGCCATCGACCGCCGCTTCAAGCAGGTCGACACCTGTGCCGGCGAGTTCGCCGCCTCGACGCCGTACTACTACTCGGCGCGCGAGCGGCTCTCCGACATCTCCCGCGACGAGGTACAGGTGGACCGCGACGTCGAGAGCGTCGTCGTGGTCGGCGGCGGCCCGATCCGCATCGGCCAGGGCGTCGAGTTCGACTACTGTGCCGTCCACGCCGTTCGTGCGCTCCGCGAACAGGGGATCGACGCACACGTCGTCAACAACAACCCGGAGACGGTGTCGACGGACTACGACACCTCCGACGGGCTGTTCTTCGAACCCGTCACCGCCGAGGAGGTCGCCGACGTCATCGAGGAGACGAACGCGGACGGCGTGATGGTGCAGTTCGGCGGCCAGACGTCGGTCAACGTGGGTGAGCCGCTCGAGGCCGAACTCGACCGCCGCGGCCTCGACTGTGAGGTTCTCGGCACGAGCGTCGAGGCGATGGACCTCGCGGAGGACCGCGACCGCTTCAACGTCCTGATGGACGAACTCGGCATCAGCCAGCCGGCCGGTGGGACGGCGACCTCCGAGGCGGAGGCGCTCGAACTCGCGAGCGAACTCGGCTATCCCGTACTCGTCCGGCCGTCGTACGTCCTCGGCGGTCGCGCGATGGACGTCGTCTACTCCGACGAGGAGCTGAAAGAGTACATCGAGGAGGCGGTGCGCGTCTCTCCGGACAAACCGATCCTCGTCGACGAGTTCCTCGCAGACGCGGTCGAACTCGACGTCGACGCCGTCAGCGACGGCGAGGAGGTGCTCATCGGCGGCGTGATGGAACACGTCGAGGCCGCCGGCGTCCACTCCGGCGACTCGGCGTGTATGATCCCACCTCGGTCGCTGTCGGCCGACACGCTCGAGCGCGTCCGCGAGGTAACGGAGGAGATCGCGACCGCGCTGGACACCGTCGGCCTGCTGAACGTCCAGCTCGCCGTCCGTGAAGGGGAAGTGTACGTGCTGGAGGCGAATCCGCGCTCCTCGCGCACCGTCCCGTTCGTCTCGAAGGCGACGGGCGTCCCGATCGCCAAACTCGCGGCGAAGGTGATGGCCGGCGCGTCGCTGTCGGAGCTGCGCGTCCACGAGCAGGTGCCAGAGCACGTCTCCGTGAAGGAGGTCGTCCTCCCCTTCGACCGCCTGCCGGGGTCGGACCCGCGGCTCGGTCCAGAGATGAAGTCCACGGGCGAGGTGATGGGCACAGCCCGCTCCTTCGGGAAGGCGTACCTGAAAGCACAGGACGCGACCGGCAAGCCGATCCCGACCGAGGGAACGGCCGTCGTCGACCTCGAGACGCTACGCGGGCTGAGCCAGAAGAACGAGGACCTCTCGGACATCTCCGAGGGGGTCGACCGCAACTTCGAGCTGACGACGCCCGACGAGTACGACGACCTCATCGATGCCGTCCGCTCGGGCGAGGTCGACCTCATCCTCTCGCGGGACCGCGACGTGCTTGAGGTCGCCGTCGAGGAGGAGATCACCTACTTCTCGACGGTGCCGTCGGCCCGTGCGGCGCTCGAGGCCATCGAGACGAAGGACGAGCCGCTCGACGTCCTACCGCTCTCCGAGCGCCCGACCGAGCGGCGCGACTGGGGCGAGTAGGCCGGGCGGGAAGCTTTGAAGTAGCCGCTCGACCGACTCGGGCCGATGACCGACGTGCTCGACTGTTTTCCGGCGCTCGCCGACATCGACGAGGCGACGCTGCGCGAGCGGGTTCGTGACTGCTGGGTCAGAGCCTGCGAGGACGCCGATGTCGACGACCTCGGCGCGGTGCCGTGGCTCCCACCGACTCAGCGCGCCCTCGACATCACCGACGAGTCGCTGGTCGGCCACGTCCAGGACGTGGTCGCCGGTTCGCGGGGACTCGCCGACGCGCTCGAACGGTCCCGCGGCGCGGCTGTCGACCGTGACCTGCTCGTGGCGGGCGCACTCGTCCACGACGTCTCGAAGCTCTACGAGTTCGACGGACACGACGCGACCCGGATCTACGACCTGCTCGGCCACCCCTACTACGGCGTCCACGCCGTCGCCGCGGCCGGCCTCCCCGTCGAGTACGCCCACATCGTCCTCTCGCACACCTCGCGAACGACGGTGGAGCCGGCGTTCCTCGAGGCGGAGCTGATCCGTCGCGCCGACGAGGCAGCCGCGGCCGCCGTTCGCCTGACGGCGGTCGACGACCTACGGGACGCGTAGTTCGCGCGCGACCGACTCGGTTCGTTGAGGAGGCGTGCGAAACGCCTAACGCGACACCGCCGCAGGGACGGATATGAGCGAGGAGGGGATGGACGACGGGACGAGACAGCTCCGGCTGCTCGGGGTCGGCTTCGCGATCGCCGGTGTGGTGACGTACGCGCTGGCGAACGCAGCCGACCCGCAGGGACTGCTCGTCCCGCTGTTGGGCTTTCTGGGCATCGGCACGTTCGTCCTCGAGCGGACGCAAGGGTACGTCTCCGGCGTCTCCTTCGGCCTGCTCGCGGGCAGCGTCGGCGTCGGGCTGTGGCCGACGGTCGGCGACCCGTCGCTCGGCTACGCGTATCTCGGTGCGGTGCTCGTCGGTGCCGGCGTCGTGAACGTGCTGTTCGCGCCGGTCGGCGGCTACTTCAGGCGGCTCGGCGAACAGGTCGGGAAGCGGGAGTAGCTACTGATCGGCGAGCACGCGGTCGTCCGCCAGCGCGACGACGTCGTCGAAGAAGTCCAGTGAGTCGTGGGGGCCGGGGTTCGCCTCGGGATGGTACTGCCGGGTGATGATGTCGAGTTCGTCGCTCTCCAGGCCCTCGGGTGTGTCGTCGTTGACGTTCACCTGCGTCACCTCCAGCGGTCCCGGCTCCGAGACGGTGTAGCCGTGGTTCTGAGTCGTCATCACGACGCGGCCGGAGCGCAGGTCGCGGACGGGCTGGTTGACGCCGCGGTGGCCGAACGCCATCTTCTCCGTTGCGCCGCCGAGCGCGCCGGCGATGACCTGCTGGCCGAGGCAGATGCCGGCCATCGGCGTCTCGCCGGCGAACTCCTCGACCAGCGCGGCCGCCGCGGTGAAGTTC
>Ga0207771_100638_pt1 | contig 19154 bp, 17 predicted proteins | sample A23M2SouthBayCA_2_FD_187731 | JGI IMG/M metagenome (GOLD analysis project Ga0207771, IMG submission 187731) | Aerobic enrichment media microbial communities from Eden Landing Ponds, California, USA - A23 M2 (2) (SPAdes) | ecosystem: Environmental > Aquatic > Marine > Unclassified | place...
CCGACAGCGAGCAGACCGTTCATGTCGTGATAGTACGCGAGGTCACCCGTCACGAGGACGAGTGAATCGTCGGTCCCGGAACCCGCTCCGAGTGCCGTCGAGGTGATGCCGTCGATGCCGGATGCGCCGCGGTTGCCGAGAACGGTCAAATCAGCCGGTCGGGGACGACCGAACCGGTCGAGGTCCCGGACGGGCATCGAGTTCGAGACGAACAGCGTCGTCGAGTCCGGTGCGGCCTCGACGGCATCGGCGATGACCGCACCCTCCTCGGGTTCCGCGCCGGCGAGGAGTTGCCAGTAGGCCGCCTCGGCCTCTCGGAGTTGGGCGGCGTACGCTCCGGGTTCGCGTTCGATTCGGGCCGCGAGGTCCCTCGCGAGTCGCGTCTCGTCGGCGACGACGAGGTCCGTCGCGGTGAACGTCGCCTCCGGCCATCCGCCGGCCGAGTCGACGACGAACTGGCGGGCGCCCGACCCCGCGAGGTAGTTCCGGAGTGGTTTGGAAGTCGGTGAGGCGCCGAACCGGACGACCACGTCGGGCGTCGTCTCGATTGCGGCGAGATAGGAGTCGTACCCGCCACAGACGGTTACGCCATCGCTGTCGACGTGTCCGCCGAACCGAATCCCCGAGAGCGGGTCGGCGAACACGGGAAAGCCGGTGGCCTGGGCGAACTCTTCGAGTGCGTCGCTGGTCGGCGCCGGGCGGTCGGTGGGACCGCAGACGACGAGTCCGGATTCCGCGGTTTCGACGGCGTCGACGAGGTCTCGTCGCTCCGCAGCGGATAGCGCCGACCGGCCACGTGTCACCGCGACGAACGGCCCATCGCGGCCCTCGACGGCGAGGGGGTGGTCGTCGACGAACCCCTCCGGAACCGCGCTGTCGGGGACGCCGGGCGGGGCGGCTTCACCGCCCGCCGTCGGTTCCAGCGGCTTGCGAAGCGGCACGTCGAGGTGGACCGGTCCGGGTTCGACCCCCGTGGCGGTGCCGACCGCCCGCGCGAGTGCGGTCCGAAGCGACCGGAGTTTTCGGTCCGCAGCCTCCGGTTCCGGGAGTTTTCGGTACTGACGCACCGCATCGCCGTACAGTCGCTCCTGGTCGATGGTCTGGTTGGCGCCGCTGTCCTGCAGTTCGGGCGGGCGGTCCGCCGTCAACAACAGCAACGGAACGCGGGACCGGTCGGCCTCGATGACCGCCGGATGAAAGTTCGCCAGCGCCGTCCCGGAGGTACAGACGAGCGCCGTCGGCGTCCCCGTCCGTTTGGCTCGACCCAGAGCGAAAAACGCCGCCGACCGCTCGTCGAGAAGCGAGTGCGTTTCGATGTCCTCGTGTTCGGCGACGGCGACGGTCAGCGGCGTCGAGCGGCTTCCCGGAGCCAACACTGCCGCCTCGACGCCCGCCTTCGACAGTTCGTCGGCGATGACCTCCCCACACAGCGTGTTGACGTTCATGTCGGTCACTCGAGTTCGTCGAGGATGGGCCGGTACTTCAGTTGCACTTCGTCCCACTCCCGGTCGGGGTCGGAGTCACCGACGATACCGACGCCAGCGAAAAGCGTTGCGACATCCCCGCTGGCGACCGCCGAGCGGATGGCGACGGCGAAAGAGCCGTAGCCGGCAGCGTCGAACCACCCGACGGGCGCGGCGTACCAGCCACGTTCGAACGGTTCGGTGTCGCGGATGGTATCGAGTGCGCGGTCCGGGGGTAGTCCACCGACCGCCGGTGTGGGGTGTAGCGCCTCGACGAGCGAGAGGACGTGTTCGTCGACGGCCAACTCGGCGGTAATCGGCGTCTCGATGTGCTGGACGGTCGCCAACCGCCGAATGCCACGCTCGCCCGCGCGGATTGACGCCGCATAGGGTTCCAGTTGCTCCCGGATGGCGTCGGCGACGAGTTCGTGTTCGTGGACGTTCTTTTCGTCCGCCAGCAGTTCCTCGGCGAGCCACTCGTCTTCTTCGGGTGTGTCACCGCGGCCGGTCGTGCCGGCGATGGCGCCCGTTTCGACCGTTCGACCCCTGAGGCCGACGAGTCGCTCCGGCGTCGCACCGAAAAAGCCCGAGCGGCCGTCCGCCGGTTCGAAGAGGAACCGAAAACAGTTCGGATAGGTGTCGCCGAGTCGGGTAATCGCGTCGGGAATCGACAGCGGTGCGTCGAGACGAGCCTCCAGTGCCTGTGCGAGGACGACCTTCCGGAGTTCGCCGGCGTCGATACGGTCGATAGCAGCCGTGACGCTGTCGCGCCACTCCGCCTTCGAGGTGGTTCGTGTCCGGCTTTCGACCCCCGGCGGTCCCGCGGTGGCCCCCGACTCCGGCGCATCGAGGAGCGCTTCGGTGGCGGTGTCGAGTCGGCGTTCCACGTCGGCGGCGCCAGCATCGACTGCGTTGACCGTCACCCACGCCTCGTCGTCGGTGTAGGTGACCTGTACGCGGGGAAGCACGAATCGGGCACCGGGATACCCCTCCCACGGCCCCTCGCCGACGTGTTCGTCGTGAAACGAAAAGCCGCCGAACACGCGGGGGCGGGCCGCGAGCGTCCCGGCGTGTACGTCGCCGACAGCGAAGAGTTCCGCCGCGGCCTCCCGAATCGCGTCGAATCGACCGGGGCCGTCCGCCGTGATGGTCGCTGCCGCGCCGCTGCCGACGACCGTCGACTCGTCGGGAGCAGCCCAGAGCGTCCGTGGCGACTCCGCCGCCGCGAGAGCCGCTCTGGGCGTCGGTGCCTCCCGAACCCGTCTCGACCGACTGACGAGCCCCGTCGATTCCGGGGCCGCCTCTTCGCTCCGCAACGGTTCCATTGGCACTACGTTAGACCCCCACCGTTTTAGGTTACGTGTTCGGGCACGGACCGGCCGGAACCCAGGACGGCCCCGCGACGCTCGAAAAGAGTCGGCTTACAGTTTCGATTCCGCGTCGTCGGCGAGTTCCTTCATCCGCTTACCGATTCGGCCCGCATCGGAGAACTCGTCTTCGCTCATGACGTTCGCCAAGGCGTTGCCGAGGACGAACACGGCGTGTTTGTGCTCGCTCTTCGATTTGTGAACGTCGTCGGGCGTCACGTCGAGTGATTCGTAGGGGTCGAACACCGACGAATCGATTTCGTCCATGTCCTGGAAATGACCCATTATCGATACCATCTTCGCGTGCAGTTCGAGGAGTTCGTCTTTGTGCATATTCGTGGATACTGTTAGGGACCGTTTAACGCTTTCGCGGGAACCAGCCACACACGAAAACAGCGCCGAACGGGTTGTTAGAAGACGTACTCGTCGTCGTGTCCCATCATCCCGTCCTCTTCGAAGCCCGGTTCTTCGTCCTCCATCGGACCGCTCGTCTTGTAGGCTCGGAGCCCGGTTGAGAGCAGTTCTTCGATGGCTTCTTCCCGGTTTACGAACTCGCCCTTCTCGACCAGTTGGGCGATTTGCATTTCGAGATGTTCCGGGACAGTGAGTTGTACCTTCGGCATCGGAACGTTCGAACGTTCGGGGATGGGGTATTTAACTCTGACGGGGAAATTTTCGCTACTCAAAAACCGAATCCCGGGTTACCCAAATAATCCTTATCGAAACGAGCATCAATTTTATCGTTTCGACGAGCCGTTTCGCAAACCGCCTGCGGAGCGATAGGCCTACCTACCAGCGACCCCGAATCACCCAACATGAAGGACGTGACGGACCTCCACGTCGAGTTCGACGGCAAGCGACTCCCACCCGGCCAGCGCGAGACGAGTCGGTTCCCGGTGCTATCGAAGGGCGGAACGCCGTCGATACCGAACGACTGGACCTTCGAGGTCTGGGGTGCCGTCGACGAGGAACTCTCCTTGTCGTTCGAGGAGCTACGGGAACTCCCCACACAGACCCAAAAACAGGACTTCCACTGCGTCACGGGCTGGTCACGCTTCGACTGTGGGTTCCACGGGGTCACCTTCCCGACGCTCGCCGACCACGCCGGCGTCGACGACGATGCCGTCCACGTGATGTTTCACGCCCACGACGGCTACACGACGAACCTCCCGCTCGCCGAGTGTGCGCGCGAAGAGGTCATGTTCGCGTGGGAACTCGACGGCGAGCCGCTTCCGGCCGAACACGGCGGCCCACTTCGGGTCGTCACGCCACACAAGTACGCCTACAAGGGTGCGAAGTGGGTCTCCGGCGTCGAGTTCCTCACCGAACCCGAACGCGGCTACTGGGAGAAGCGCGGCTACTCGAACACGGCGAATCCGTGGGAAGAGCAGCGGTACGCCTAAACGTTCGGTGTTGGCGTAACACAGGACGTACCGAACGTTGTTTTCAGTCGCAGCGAAGTGAGTCCATCGTTCAATAGAGGTGCGGATTGAACGACTTGGTGATTATCTATACTCCGTGAAACCTCGGATGATAGGTGCTGAGAGAGGGAACTGAAATCGCCAGTGAGGCCACAGTAGACTTGCCGAGTTTCTGTTCTATACCTTCGCAGAATACAGTTCTGTTGTGTAGGTGTCTTCGAATAGTGTAATTCCGACACCGTCCGAATCATCCTCTCGGTTGGTTGGTTCTGCCGGCTCATCGAAAAACACGACTACCTCGTAGGGAAGAGACGGATTGAGTCGAAGCGTATACGACCCCGGTTCTGTGATTATATTCGAATAATACCTACACTCGGAGTCACTCCCTGTCTCCGACTCGATTCCGAGTTCACCTCGTTCGTCAAGCAGGATTTGATTCTCTGCTGTCGTCCGCTCTAGTTCAATGTTGTATTCTACGTGTACATCCGTCTCGTTACAGACGTAGAGGTCGGGCCTATTCGGGTCTGGGGCTGTGACGCTCTCGAAACTACACCCGGCAGTTACCGAAGCGAGGATGGGTGCCATCCATATTACATCTCTGCGAGATTTCATTATGCCAGCACTCATACTTTGTATAGTTAAAATATCGGTGCATCAAATGATTAATAAAACACCTGTACTAACCGGAGCCGAAGTCCGGATATGTCTCTCGACGAGGGGTTCATCAGAGCCAAAAGAGTAGAACGTCCGCGCGCCGCAGGCGCGCGGTTCACGCGACCGAGGGCCACAGGCCCAAGGTCGCGCCTTTTTCATCAACGTTCGGAAGACGCCGATGGCGTCTTCCGCAACCCGTCAGAAATCCCCGATTTCTGAGGACGTTTTTGCGCCGAGTGGTTCGCCTTCGGCGAACCCAAGGCGGAAAAAGGTTGGTCGGTAGCTATATGCCCCTCCTGTGGCTTTCGGCGTGTATGGATGCCCACACCGTAATCGAGGAGTGGGAGGTGTCGCCGTTCGACGGCGGCTTCGAGGGGATTGATTCGTTGCGTTCTCGTGGGTTCAGCGGCGCCGTCGAGACCGACGGGACGTGGCTGTTTCTCGAGGACGGCGACCCCTTGGCCGTTCGAGCGGACATCGACGAAGCGCCTCGGGAGGGCGACATCGATGCCTTCGAGGACGCGAGCGGACGGATACACGAAGCGCCCCACCCGGCGACTGCCGCGCTGGCGGCCATGTTGACTGTCGACGGCGATGTTCGTGGCCAGTACTTCAGCGACGAGACGCCGCTGTCGACGGTCCACGAGACGCTTTCGGAAGGGGGGTTCACCGGCTACGTCGAACTGTCGAAGAACGTCCTCAGCGGCGATTACTTCGTGGTGTACGAAGACGGCAAGGCATCGTATCTCGGTTATCTCGGTCCGAGCGGTCGCCTGTTGACCGGCGAGGAGGCACAGTCGAAAGCGGAAGGCGAGGTCGGTATCTACGACGTGGTCGCGGTTCGACTTCCCGCCGTGGAACTGCCGGAACCCGCCCCGGAGCCGAACGAGACAGCGGTCGTCGGCGCCGAGGGCGACGAAACGGCGGACCCCGACGAGGAACTCGAAACGGCGGACACCGAAGCCGAGGCCGTCGAGGGGTCGAGCGACGAACACGAGGCAGAAACCACGGTTGGCGGGGAACCGACTGACGACGAATCCGAGGACACTGAAGTGGTCGAAGATGATGTCGACGCTACCGACGGCCAGTCGGCGGACGAGGGCGACTCCGAACCGGAGACTGCAGAAATCGCAGAGACGGCGGACGCCGACGACGCCGACGCCGACGAGGAACCGACGCATGCGGTGCCTTCGGTGGACCCCGAAAACAGCGGCGACGGCACCGAGGAAGACACCCCACCCGTCGTCGAATCAGGAACCGAAAGCGCCATGGACGCCGAGACTCGCGCCGAATTCGACTCCGACGTGGCGTCCGAGAGGGAAACGGCGGTCGAATCCGGTCCGGAAGCCGGACGACACGAGAGAGCGGCGGGGACCGACACTGACGAGGCTGAGACCGAATCCGATAAGACGGAGGCTGAGACCGACGACGAGGTGGAAACCGAATCGGGGCCCTCCAGCAACGAAGCCGAACTCGAGGCGCTCCGCGAGGAGTTCGAAGCGGAGTTGTCGTCGCTTCGGTCGAAAGTAGATGCCCTTCGGTCCGAGCGGGACCGTCTCCAACAGCGTATCGCGGAACTGGAGACGGGAGACGCCGAGGAGGGGTCCGGCGCCGTATCGCTCTCGTCGATGGAGGCCTTCGAGGGAACGAACCTCTTCATTCGTGAGGATTCCCGCGGCGATGCGACTCTCGAGAACGCCCACGACGGGAGCGTCGACCCCGAGGCGCTCGCAGAGAACCTCCGCATCGAGTACCACACCCGTTTCGAGAGCGAAGACGCGACGGTCGAGGGGGCGCCGTTCGATTCCTTCCTGCGGTCGTCGATCCCCTACGCCTTCGTCGAGTGGCTCGTCACGGACCTCCTCTTCGAGATACAGTCCACCGGGACCGAGGGGTCGATGCGGCACCTCTACGACGCCTTGCCCGAAATCGACCGCGTCGGCTTCGACGAGACGATACGGGTCGGGGACGGACAGGAGGGCCGCGAGGTGGACTTCGACATCGTCGCGCGCGACCGGATGGGCGATCCGCTCGTCGTCGCGAACATCGACGAGAGCCGCGACCCTACGCGTGGGGAGTCGATGGGGCCGCTCGTCACAGACGCCTCCGACGTCTGTGAGGAACACGAGACGCTGGCGGCCGCCTTCGCGGTCACGTCGAGTTTCTTCGAGCCCGACGCCCTCTCGACGGCTCGGGAAGCCACGAGCGGCAGCCTCCTCAGCCGCGAGAAGTACCGGAGCTACGTGAAGCTCGCACGGAAGAACGGGTTCCACCTCTGTCTCGTCGAGTCGCGAGAGGAATCGTTCCACCTGACGGTACCGGAGCTGTAGAGGCGCTGGAAGACAGAGGAAAGCAGTCGTTCAGCCTTCGATTTCCGGAACGTCGTCGATTTTCATTCCTTCGAGCTTCTCGACGATGTCGTCGATTTTGCCGTCGAGGTCATCGACGAAATCGGCGGTGTCTTCCGTGGTAATTGCACCCTGGCTGGACGGTTCGATGAGGTTCTCTTCTTCGAGAACGCGAAGCGAGTAGCGGACCTTGTGGTGGGGGTAACCGGTCTCGTTGGACATCTTGACGATGCCAATCGGCTCGTTCTCGATGACCATCCGCAAAACCTGCAGATGGCGCTCCAACATGTCGACTTCCTTCTCAAGCCGGTCTATCATGGCATTTGTTAACTTGTGTTTGGAGGGTTTAAAAGTTGCTGTCCGTTCGGCGGATGACCCCGGTGTAACGGGGAGATTGACGAATCTTTGCGGTAAAAGTATAAATCCCTTGTGACCACGGCACATGTAGGTTCCCGTCGAAACCGCCGCCGTCCGTCCGGCGTCTGACGCACGCGGCGGCACTCGTCACAACGACACCGCTCGGGTTCGACGCTGACCAGACCGTAATCTGTTTACCCCGCTGGCGGAAACTGCCGTTCGATGACCGTAACCATCGTCGGTTCGCAACTCGGCGACGAAGGGAAGGGAGGCATCGTCGACGTTTACGGCGATGCCGCCGATGTCGTCGTCCGTTATCAGGGCGGCGACAACGCCGGCCACACCGTCGTCTTCGAGGGCGACGAGTACAAACTCTCGCTCGTTCCCTCGGGTGCAGTCCGCGGGAAAGTTGGGGTACTCGGAAACGGCTGTGTCGTCAATCCGCGCACGCTGTTCGACGAAATATCCACACTCCAAGAGAAGGGGCTCGACCCCGACGTTCGGGTGGCCGAGCGAGCCCATGTTATTCTACCGTACCACCGCATCCTCGACGGCATCGAGGAAGACGTCAAAAGCGAAACCGACCAAGAGGTCGGAACGACTGGTCGCGGTATCGGGCCGACCTACGAGGACAAAGCAGGCCGTCGCGGCGTGCGAATCGGGGACCTCCTCGACCCAGAAGTGCTGCGCGAACGCCTCGAGTACGTCGTCCCGCAGAAACGCGCGCTCATCGAAGACGTGTATGGACTCGACATCGACAGTCTCGACGACCCCGCAGCCCTCGATGTAGACGCCCTCTTCGAGGAGTTCCGCGAAATCGGCGAGCGTCTTGAAGACCGAGACATGACCGTCAACGCCAGCGCGTTCCTCACTGATGCGATGGCCGATGGACAGAACGTGATGTTCGAGGGAGCACAGGGGACCATCATCGACATAGACCACGGAAACTACCCCTACGTTACGTCGTCGAACCCGACAGCAGGCGGTGCCGCGACTGGAACGGGCCTCAGCCCCGGCGTAATCGGTAACGGAGAGGTCATCGGCATCGTGAAAGCTTACCTCACCCGCGTCGGGAGCGGCCCCCTGCCGACCGAACTCGGAGGTGTCGTCGGCGACACACCGGATTACGACGAATCAGCCGACGGCCGCAACGAGGAACTGGCGGAGTACATCCGTGAAGAGGGCGGCGAGTACGGCACCGTCACCGGTCGCCCGCGTCGCGTCGGATGGCTCGATATCCCGATGCTTCGTCACTCGGCACGGGTCAACGGATTCACCGGCCTTGCCATCAACCACCTCGACGTGCTGGCCGGTCTCGACGAGGTGAAAGTCGGACACTCCTACACCTTGGACGGCGAGGAGCTGCTGACAATGCCTCCAACCACGGAGAAATGGGCCGACTGTGAGGCGAATTTCCGCATCTTCGACGGCTGGGACGATGTCGACTGGGCCGCCGTCGCCGAGGAGGGGTACGACGCGATTCCGGAGAACGCCCGCAAGTATCTCGACTATCTCAGCGCGGAACTCGACACGCCTATCTACGCAGTCGGTGTCGGTCCCGGCCGCGAGGAAACCGTCGTGGTCGAAGACGTGTATTAAAAACGCGTTCGCTACTCTCGAAGGTCGGGTCCCGAACTACCGCATCCCGGGAATCCGGCGCTGGAACTTCAGCGTCTTGTTCATCAGTTTCGCGTACAGCCAGTAGGGCACACCCGGCGGCGCGGTCATGCCCATCCGCTTTTGGACCGCGACGGTCTGGGATTCGGTGTACTTCATGATGCCCTCGTCACCGTGACGGCGGCCGATACCGGAGTTCTTCATCCCACCCATGGGTGCGTCGAGGGACGCCCACGCCGCGGCGTAACCCTCGTTGACGTTGACCGTCCCCGTCTCGATTTGTTTTGCGAGTTCGCGGCCGTAATCGAGGTCCTCCGTCCAGATGGAGGCGTTCAGACCGTAATCGGAGTCGTTGGCTCGCTCGATAACGTCGTCTTCCTCGCTCCACTCGTAGATGGAGACGACGGGACCGAACGTCTCGTTTGCACACAGCGCCATCGATTCGTCGACATCAGTGAGGACCGTCGGTTCGTAGAAGTACGGCCCGATGTCGGGGCGACCCGTGCCGCCGGTCAACACCGTCGCGCCGTTCGCCTTCGCGTCCTCGACGTGTTCGGTCACCTTCTCCAGTTGCTCCTCGGAGATGAGGCTGCCCACGTCCACGTCGTACTCGTAGCCGGTGCCGAGCTGGAGGTCCTCGATGGCGTCGACGAACGCCTCGACGAACTGACCGTGGACGTCCTCGTGGACGTACAGCCGCTCTAGGGAGATACACAGCTGGCCGGCGTTGGTGAAGCAACCGCGAATAAGTCCCTCCACGGCGCGGTCGATATCGGCATCCGAGCAGACGATGCCGGGATTTTTCCCGCCGAGTTCCATCGAGCACTTCGTGAGGTGTTCGCCGGCCTGACTGGCGACGATACGACCCGTCGCGCTGGAACCGGTGAAGCAGACGTAATCCGAGTTGGCGACCAGCGGCTCGCCGAGCGTCGGGCCGAACCCGGTGACCACCTGAAAGACATCCCGCGGCAATCCGGCCTCCTGAAGCAACTCGACTGCTTTCAGTGCTGTGTAGGAGGTCTGTTCGGCCGGCTTGAGGACGACGCTGTTGCCGGCGAGCAGCGCGGGAATGGCGTCGGAGACGGCCAACGAGAGGGGGTAGTTCCACGGCGAAATCATCCCGACGATGCCGACGGGGTGGTGGTTGACCTCGGTTTCCGTGAGTCCGGGTAGTGCGCCTTCACGCTGTTCGGTTTCGAGATACCCCTCCGCGCGGTAGGCGTAGTGGCGGGCCGTCATCGCCACGTCGAGGACCTCTTCGTAGGCGTGCTTGCGGGCCTTCCCGCTCTCCAGTTGCACGATGTCGAGCAGTTCCTCGGCGTTGTCGATGACGAGGTCGTGGTACCGCTTGAACACCTCGGCGCGCTCTTCGACGGTTCGGTCCTCCCACGCCTTCTGGCCCTGCTCGGCGCGGTCGAAGGCGACCTCGATGTCCGCTTCGTCACACGCCGGCAGTTCGCCGATGACGACGCCCCGGTACGGCGCCTCCACGTCGAAGTGTTCCTCTGGCGCCCCCGACAGCGTCACGTACGATTCCAGCCCCGACAGCAAGTCGGGTTCGACGTCTATCTCACCGTCCGCTGTGGTCTCCGATACTGTCATACACTCCCGTACAGGCTACGTCGTGTTAACCGTACGGGAACCTCAAACAACGCTTCGGGTGTTTTCGGCCGTTGCCGCCGCTAGAAGCCGTAGCGGCCAAAAAAGCGGAGTGTCCGGCCCGGTCAGTGGATGCCGAGTGCTTCGATTTGCTCCTGATACCGGTTGCGGATGGTGACCTCGGTCACCTGCGCGACTTCGGCGACCTCACGCTGGGTCTTCTTTTCGTTGCACAGAAGCGAGGCGGCGTAGATGGCGGCGGCGGCGTAGCCCGTCGGGGACTTCCCGGAGAGCATGCCCTTCTCCGCCGTGACCTCGATTATCTCGCGGGTCTTCTGTTCGACCTCCTCGGAGAGACCGAGTTCCGAGCAGAACCGCGGGACGTACTGGACGGGGTCGACGGGTTCGAGTCCGAGCGACAGTTCCTGGGCGATGTAGCGGTAGGTGCGGCCGATTTCCTTCTGTTCGACGCGGGCGACCTCGGCGACCTCGTCGAGGCTCCGGGGGATGCCCTCCTGTCGGCAGGCCGCATACAGTGCGGCGGTGGCGACGCCCTCGATGGAGCGACCCCGAATGAGGTCCTCGTCGAGCGCACGCCGGTAGATGACGGAGGCGACCTCACGAACCGACCGCGGCACGCCGAGTGCCGAGGACATGCGGTCGATTTCCGACAGCGCGAACTGGAGGTTGCGCTCGCCGGCGTCCTTCGTCCGAATCCGCTCCTGCCACTTCCGGAGGCGGTGCATCTGGGAGCGTTTTTCCGAAGAAATCGAGCGACCGTAGGCGTCTTTGTCCTTCCAGTCGATTTGCGTTGTCAGTCCTTTGTCGTGCATCGTCTGGGTCGTTGGCGCGCCGACCCGGGATTTCGACTGTCGCTCGGAGTGGTTGAACGCACGCCACTCGGGACCACGGTCGATGTTTTCCTCTTCCACTACGAGACCGCATTCCTCGCAGACGAGTTCACCCCCGCCGTCGGCGCTCCGAACCAGCGAATCGGACTCACACTCGGGACAGCCAGTTTCTTGTTCGGTCTCTGCCTCGTCTTCGCTGGTGCGCTCTCGCTGACGGGTTGGCCCTGGCATTATGCTTATATGGTTTGCTTGTTCAACATATAAATGCTTTGCAGTCACGGCTTGTTGCCACGAAATTACTTATAAATCCTTCCAAAACAGTGTGTTCGCCGCCTCACGCGGCGGACTGGCAGTCATTCTCAGGGGAATCGACGGTCCGCAGGCGGGTTCGTCTTCCGGGGAGGGCGTCGTCGGTCATTGCCTTCGTCGGCGCCAGCCGACTGCAAAGCACACCCCAGCGAAGGCGCCAGCGCCGACCGGTGCAACCGCACCCAGCACCACCAACACGAAACCGACGGCGAAGGCGGTGCTGACGGCGCCCGGAGGTGGGCGTTCGTCGGGACGGTGCGAAACGGAGGGCCGAAGTTCGGGATGTCTCATCGAATCACGGGGCTGTCGCCCCAAGGGTTCCGCCGGGGGTCGAACCCGTCGTGCCCCAGCCGGCACGGAACTACTGAACGGTGGCTTCGATGACGCCGAAGCCGTCGGCGAGGTGGGCATCGGGCGCCTCAACGTCGGCATCGATGGCGACGGTCGCCGTAGCGTCGACATAGAGGTCGAGGGCGTCCGGGCGGACGCCACATAACTCAACGTTCTCGACGCGTGCGACGCCGTCGACTTTCTCGACGACTTCGCGGACGCCGCCTTCGACATCGCCGGCCGCACCCCGGGGGACGCGGACGGACAACTCGATTCGGTGGTCGTGGGCTAACATAGGCCCCCGGCGGGAGTCGAACCCGCAGGCCCGCGGCGGTCGACCGCGGACGGCACAGCCGTGGCTAACGGGGGAGCGTCGCCACTACGCGATTCGGCGACGAGCCGGCACGGCGCCGAAGGACGGCTCCGTGGCTCCCGGTCGAAGGCGGCGCGGAAAAACGGGAACACACCCGAGAGAACGGACCTCTCCGGAGGTAGCGTCGAGAGAAGTCCGCCGCGCCGCCGAACCGGGGTGGCTCGTTATGCGGCGCGAATCCCGAATGCGAGCGGAGCGTTCCACCCGCTCACACTCGAGGCGCGCCGCTTGGCGTAAGCGGCCGCATACAGCGGAGTGTGAGTGGTGGTGGTCATGATTGTGCTCCGTGTACGAAAAGCAAGCTATCGGATGGGTATTAATAATTGTGTGACTGTGTGTACCACAGACACCCGTAGAGTGCGGTCACAGTCTCGTACGTCGGCGTACAGGTGGGTCTGTCGGTGGCGTGTTCAGTCCTGTGTCCTCACAGTTCGTCCGCTCTGACGACGGCCTCACGGTCGACATCGTCGACGTCGTCGTAGCCGATGAGTCCGAGCGTCAAATCGAGGTCGGCGAGGAAGTTCTTCACGACCGATTCGACGCCGTTTTCGCCGTCGATGGCGAGACCGTAGGCGTATGGGCGGCCGAATCCGACGGCGTCGGCACCGAGTGCGAGTGCGACGAGCGCATCGGAGCCGCGTCGGATACCCGAATCGAAGAGGACAGGCACGTCGTCGTTCACAGCCGAGACGATGCGCGGCAACACGTCGAGAGCGGTGACCGCGTTGTCGACCTGTCGACCGCCGTGATTCGAGACGATGACGCCCTCGGCACCGCGTTCGATGCACTCCCGTGCGTCGTCGGGATGAAGCACCCCCTTGACCACGACGGGAATGTCGGCGTACTCACAGAGCCACTCGAGGTCGTCGAACGTCAGCGACGGGTCGCCGAAGATGTCGATGAACGTCCGAATCGCGTTCAGTTCGGCCTCTTCCGGCGGGGCGTCGAGTAAATCGCGGAACGCCTCGTCGCTGAAGTAGTTGGCGACGCCCTCGCCGTCGAGGAAGGGGAGATAGCCGTCGCGGATGTCCCGTTCGCGCCACCCGAGGATGTTGTTGTCCAGCGTGACGACGAGCGCCTCGTAGCCCGCCGCCTCGGCACGGGAGACGAAACTCTTGGCCACGTCGTCGTTCGACGACCAGTACAACTGAAACCACCCGGGCGTGTCGCCCAGTTCTTCGGCAATCTCTTCCATCGTGTGGGAGGCCGCCGAGGAGACGACCATCGGCACGTCGAGGTCGGCCGCGGCGCGGGCCACCGCGAGTTCGCCCTCGTCGTGGATGATAGATTGGACGCCGATGGGCGCGAGCAACGCGGGCACGGACAGTTCGGTTCCGAACAGTTCCGTCGAGAGGTCCCGCTCGGAGAAGTCCCGAAGCATTCGGGGCCACAGTCGCCACTTCGCGAAGACGTCGCGGTTGTGCCCGATGGTCCGTTCGCCACCCGCCCCGCCGGCGACGTAGCCGTAGGCCTTCTCGTCCATGGCCGCGAGGGCGGCTTCCTCCAGTTCCTCGAACGATGGCGGCACGTCGGGCGTCACGCCGGCCATCCCCTCCATGAAAATCTCGACCTGTCTGTCCGAGCCGCGGTTTGACTCGCTCATGGGGCGACCGTAGAAGCCGACTGAAATATACTTTGGCCGTCAGGTCCCGCTCAGTCAGCCGCCGGAAGCTCGACGCGGAAGCGGGCACCGCCCTCGGGGGACTCGTCGAGAGTCACTTCACCGCCATAAACGTCGGCGAGTCGCGAGACGAGATACAGCCCGAGACCGTCGCCGTTGCTCGCCTCGCCTTGCTCGCCCAACTCGAAGACTTCCTCGCGACGCACTTCGGGGATTCCGACGCCGCTGTCGGCGACGACGGTTTCGACGGTGGTCCCGCTCCGTTCGGCCTCGACGCGGACGGTCAATGATTCGGCGTCGTTGTGAGCGACCGCGTTGCCGAGCAGGTTCGAAAACAGCTGATGAACGAGTCCGTCGGCGACGACCCACAGGCCGTCGGGTACGTCGGCGTCGATGTCGACCTCGGGGTGGCTGTCGGCGATGCTGGCGAGTTCGTCGTCGAGCACCGTCGAGAGGTCGACCCGCTCGAACTCCCGCTCGGCGCCGAGCGTCTCGACGAGGGTGTCGGTGTCCCGGAGCAGACGCACGATGGCGTCGCTTCGCCGCTGGATGACCTCCAGTGAGGATTCCCCTTCGGGGTCGACGTGGTCGGCGACGATGTCGGCGTGACCGTTGATGGCCATCATGTCGTTGCGGATGTCGTGTCGCAGGAGTCGCGTGAGCAACACGAGCGTCTCGCGTTGGTCCTCGTTGCGCTCGGCGAGGCGGCGGTTCCGCTCGGAGCGGCCATGGTTGACGCCGGCGATGACGCCGAAGGCACCGCCCATGCTGCCGAGCGTGACGACCTGACTCGCGAAGGCGGCGGTGAACTCACCGGCGAGCAGCGAGCCGAGTTCCGACCAGACGGCCAGAGCGAAGAAAAACAAAAAGCCGGAGAAACACCAGACCATGACGGTGAACCGTTCGTCGGAGGCGAGTTCACTCCGTTCGATGTGAACGCCGAGAACGAGGACGACTCCGCCGAAGAGGACGTGAAGGACGAGTTCGTACAGGGCCGCCTGAATCGAGGCGGTGGTCGGCAACACCGACTGGGACCACAGACTCACGCCGGCGACGACGAAAACGAGTCCCAACGCGGCGACGAGTTCGGACCCGTCGATTCGGTCACCGAAGTATCCACCCATCTTAGCCGAGAGTTATATTCAACTAAGTTAAAAGATACGACACGACGCTACGCCGGCAACGTCAGCGCCGCCCCGAGGAGCGCGAACGCGAGCGTGTTCAGGCCGGCCGCGAGGAGACCGACTTTCACGGTCAGCGAGAGGTACGTCTGTCGGCGGAGCCACTCGCCCACCGTCTCCGCCGGTTCGGACGACCCCGCGTGCGTTCGTTTCGGTTCGTAGCCGGGGCGTTCGATGTCGCCAGGGGGCGAGGGCGGCTCGACGGACGGCACCGACCGCTCCGGGTACAGTTGGGCATCGGGTCGTTCGACGAGCGGTTCCCCCGTACGCTCCTTCGGGGGACGGTCAGCCGGTTGGCGGCGGGCACAGTCGTGATACCGGTGGCCGAGGTGGGTCGCACAGAGTCGCTGGCCGCACCGCTCACACCGGTAAAGTAACTCGCTGTCGGCGCCGCACACCGAACAGTCCATAACCCCGGGGAGGCAGTGTGTCGATATGAATCCAGCGCACAGTTCAACGGTCGTGTCCGCGGTGCCCCACACCGCAGCGCGGCGACCGGATGCCGCAGAGCGGCGCTAAATGGGCGAGTACGACGTTCGGGCGGTGTCGCTGGCCGTCGTCGGCGGCGTGTTCTTCGGCGGTATCGCCACCGGCGTCGCCTTCCCGACGCTGCCGCTGCTCGATGACCTCCTCGGCATCACGGCGGTCATGCTCGGTCTCATCCTCGCGGCCAACCGCATCGCTCGCCTCGTGATGAACACGCCCGCGGGTAGTGTCATCGACCGCGTCGGCGCGCGCACGCCGATGATAGTCGGGTTGTTCACACAGGCACTCGCCCCGTTCGGTTACATCGTCGGCTTGCACACGCCGCCGGTTACCGTGGCCTCGCTACCGGTGCTCGGAGACGTGTCGGCCCCCGGCGTCGTGTTCGTCCTCGCGCGGACGATGTGGGGAGTCGGGTCGGCGTTCGTCTTCATCGGCGCCTTCGCCGTCGTCACTCACGTCACGACGGCCGACAATCGTGGGAAGTGGATTGGCTACGTCCGCGGCGGCCAGTCGCTCGGCTTCCCGACGGGACTGGTCGTCGGCGGCGTCATGACCGACCTCGTCGGTATCCAAGAGGCGTTCCTCGTCGCCGGTGGCTGTGCACTGTTGGCTGGCGTCGTCGCTTCGGCCGTCCTCCCCGACGTGACGCCCGACCGCGATACAAGCGGTGGACTCCGTGACGTGCCGGCACTCTTGCGCCGACGACCCGTCGTCTTTCCAATCGGAGTCGGGAACTTCACGCTACAGTTGCTGTGGGGCGGCGTCCTGTTGACGACGCTCGCGAAGTACGCCGAGGCGTTCGCCTTCGAAATCGGGCCGTTGGAGGCCGCTGGCGTCGCCGGCGTCGTCATGGGGGGTGGCGTCCTCGTCACTGGCGGCGTGACGCTGTGGGCCGGACGACGCTCCGACGAACTCAGCAACCGGGCGCTGTTGACCGTACCATCGTTTCTCGCCTTGGTCGTCGGGTTCGGCCTCATCGCCCTCGTTCCCGCCCTGCCCGCGTTGGTCGTCGGCGTCCTGTTGGCCGGGGCAGGCGTCGGTGCTGGCGCCCCGGCACTGTTGACGATTCTGGGTGACGTGACGCCGGGCGACGAGTTGGGGCGGTTGGGCGGCGTCTACAACACGATGGGCGACGTGGGGCTCAGCCTCGGCCCGCTGGTGGCGATTCCGGCCGTCGAAACCGCCGGCTACCGAGCGACCTATCTGTTCTGTGCCGGTCTCGTGGCGGCGTGTTTGCTGGTCGTCTCGCTTCCCCTGTTGTGGTCGCCGACGGGGGAGGCCGCTGGTGTCGCCGACTCCGATTGAAACTCCGCGTCGGAGAACGGAAGTTTATCGGGGACAGCCCTCCCGGGTCAGAGCATGAACGTCACCGTCATCGGCGCGGGAAGCATGGGACACGGCATCGCACAGGTGTCGGCGATGGCCGGCCACGACGTGGTGTTGAACGACGTCGACGAGGAACGCGTCGCCGCCGGCCTCGACGGCATCGAATCCAACCTCGACGGCGGGGTCGAGCGCGGCAAAGTGACCGAAAGCGAGCGCGAGGAGACACTGGAGCGTGTCTTCGGCGATGCCGACCTCGCGTCGGCCGTCGAGGCCGCCGACCTCGTCGTCGAGGCCGTTCCCGAGGACATGGACCTCAAAAAGAACGTGTTCGGCGACGTCGAAGCCGCCGCACCCGCCGACGCCGTTCTCGGGTCGAACACGTCGTCGCTGTCGGTCACCGAGTTGGCGAGTTGCCTCGACTCCCCTGAGCGTGCGGTCGGTCTCCACTTCTTCAACCCACCACACATCATGAACCTCGTGGAAATCGTCGTCGCCGAGCAGACCAGTTCGGCGAGCGAATCGACCGCGGTCGACTACGTCGAGGGACTGGACAAGGAGGCCGTTGTGGTTCGAGACAGCGCCGGGTTCGCCTCCTCTCGACTCGGTGTCGCACTCGGCCTCGAAGCGATTCGGATGGTCGAAAGCGGCGTCGCGAGCGTCGAGGACATCGACACCGCAATGGAGGAAGGATACAGCCACCCGATGGGGCCGCTGAAACTCACCGACCTCGTCGGGTTGGACGTGCGACTCGACATCGCCGAGTACCTCCGCGAGGAGTTGGGCGAGCGGTTCCGCCCGCCGCAGACGCTGAAACGGAAGGTCCGAGCGGGGAAACTCGGCAAGAAGTCGGGCGAAGGGTTCTACGTCTGGGAGGACGGCGAAGCGGTCGGCGTCAGCGGCGACGCCGAGGACTGACGGTGAGTTTCCGCAGTACGGCCCTCACAGCCGAACGGTGAGTTGCGCGCCGCCGCCGTCGCTTTCACCGATATCGAGCGACCAGCCGTGGCCCTCGACGACCCGCTGGATGATGGCGAGACCGAACCCCGTCCCGTCTTCTTTCGTCGTGTAGCCGGGTTCGAGCACCGCCTCGCGCTTCTCCGGGGGGATACCCTCACCGTCGTCAGCGATGTAGAATCCCGTTCCGTCGTCGAGCGCACCCACGGTGACCGTCACGTCCGACCCGCCGTGGGTGACTGCGTTCGCGAAGGCGTTTTCGAGCAGTTGGTTGAGTCGGTCGGCGTCGGCCTCGAAGCAGAGGTCCGACTCGATTCGGAGCCCCGCATCAGCGGTGGCGACGAGCGACCACGATTCCTCGGCGCTCTCCCGGAGCGAAACCGTACTCGCTTCACCCACCTCTCGGCCCTCCGAAGCCAACCAGAGCACGTCGTCGATGATGCGGTCCATGTGCGTCAGCGAGCGGCGTATCTCGTGTAAGTCGTCGTCGTCGCCGATGCGCTCTTCGAGGATATCGAGGTAGCCGAGCGCGACCGAAAGCGGGTTCCGAAGGTCGTGGGAAACCACCCCGGCGAACTCATCGAGCCGTTCGTTCTTCCGTTCGAGTGCGCGGTAGTTTTCGATTCGGTCGATGACGGCCTCCAGGTTCGTCGCGAACACTCGCGCGATGCCCACGTCGGTGTCGTCGAACGAGGCGGTCGTCGCGACGTGTATCAGCCCGTAGTCCCCGACCGGAAGGAGCAACTCCTCGACGGCGTCGCTCGTGGCCGAGTGGGAGACGCCGGAGCGGTGTTGTGGGTCGCTGCTCTCGAAGGAAATCCACCGCCGGTCCTCGGTCGACTCGATAGCGGACGGTTCGAAGCCCTCGAAGGATTCGCGGGCGGTCTTTGCCGCCGG
>Ga0207771_100643_pt1 | contig 19078 bp, 20 predicted proteins | sample A23M2SouthBayCA_2_FD_187731 | JGI IMG/M metagenome (GOLD analysis project Ga0207771, IMG submission 187731) | Aerobic enrichment media microbial communities from Eden Landing Ponds, California, USA - A23 M2 (2) (SPAdes) | ecosystem: Environmental > Aquatic > Marine > Unclassified | place...
TCTTTCGTGAGGTGAAACGACGAACCTCTTCGTTCTCAAACTGTTTCAGCAATGCCCAAGCAGAAACAGCCGACGACTGGATCGAAGCGTTCGCCTTTGCATGGAATCAGCTAATCTGAACACTACCACTGTTTCAGATGTTGGGGTTTCAAAATCTAAAACATACAGGAGCAATTACTGTTATAATATTGATATTGAATACCATAATGGCCTCATTTATAAGATGAATACTGACAACTCCTGTAGAAAGGGCACCACGAACAATTAGGGGATTTTGAATTTTTATAGGATCTCTACATGATATTTGGCTCTTCAGGATGTATCTGAAAATATCTCTTGAAATCCACTCAATAAAAAATCATTTGGGACTGATATATTCTCCATCTCAGACCTATCCGGGCGGCACATGTAGAAGAGACAACCCAAATCGTCAGGTACTCAAGATTCGCCCGGGTAAGAAGGCGCAATGAAACGACGTGCATTTCTTGCGAGTGGGGGTGCAGTTACTCTCACAGCAGTTAGTGGCTGTCTCGATAGTGGTGGGCAGGATGACGACAACAAACCAGCCTCGACGCCGGGACCACCTGGGACACCACGGCCCTTCGATGTCGACTCCTTCGAGACGACGACTACGAATGGTGTCGATGTCCCGCTCGCTCCAGTCGAAGTGACCTACAACTGGCATTACTTCGATGAAGCTCGGTTCGTCGACGCCCGCGGACAAACGTCCTACAATCGCTCGCACATCGAAGGTGCCGTCCTCAGCCCAGCACCTGACGGCCCGCAGAATGACCCCGATCCGGTCGCAGACTGGCCAACAGACACACGGATTGTCGCCTACTGTGGCTGCCCGCACCACCTTTCCTCGATGCGAGCAGCGTCCCTGATCAAGAACGGTTACGAGAATGTCGCCGTCATCGATGAAGGTTTCACGGAATGGCAGCGCCGCGGTTACCCGATGGCTGGCTCGAACGTCGATCTCAGGCCGCCGGCCTACGAGATCTCCGGGCAGACAGACGCAGCCTACGCCGGCGAAAGCGCCTGGGCGTTTCACGACCCGACCGGCCAGCGCGAGGCCACGCCCATCGATTCCGACGGCAGCTACCGGTTGGAGCTCAAATTCGCCGATATTTCCGAGGATTCCCCCATCCGCGTCACGACACCCGAATACGAAATTGAGCGCTCGCTCGGCGAGCTCACCGGAAGCGTCGTGACGGGGCAGTGACTTACTGATCGCTCCCGCCGTCGATCCACTCTTTCACCCGTTCGGCGACTGCGTCCGGGCCCGCCTCGGTCGTATCGATCACGTCGATTCCCGCTGCAGGCCCCTCCTCGCGATACCACTGATTGACGTTGAGGCTGAGTTCCAGCCCTTCCGGGTCGCCGTCGCCGCGCTCGCGGACGCGCTGTTCCACCTCGTCGTCCGAGCAGACCAGCGCACAGCGCTCGATCCCGTCGAAGTAGCGGGTTTCCGGGCTGTCGGCCAGGTCGTGAGGATGGACGCCACCGACGAACAGCGCCTGTCGACCGGCGCTGTGTAGCGTCATGCAGATCCGAAAGTCCAGCCGGCAGATCTCGTCCCACGAGCAATTGTCGGCGAGCAAGTCCATGTGCATATCTCCCTCGTAGACCGCGAGACCGAGTTCGCCGTGGAGTCGCCCGGCTGTCGTTGACTTGCCCGAGGCCGGCGCACCCTCCAGCGAGTAGAGCGTGAAATAGGGAAATTCGTAGCTCTCTCCACACTCCGGACAGGCCGCCGTCGCAGTGTCACTGGCCGTGGCAACAATCTCCTTCTTAACGTCGGCGTTTCGACAGCCTGGGCAGAACTGGAGCATTGCAGGAAAAATGAGCGATTGGGGCAATAAATAGATCGAGTCAGTGCCAGAGAGCAGCACACGAGTTCGACTGCCGTCGGTGGACGACAGAATTATCTGACTGGGCACCGTACTTTTAGTTAGAAGCGCCCGCACCGGCGTTTTGAGCCTGCCTGACCATGCCCTCAGGGCGTGGGGGCAGGAACTGGTGTGCTACAGATCCGTGAGCCGCGCGGCTAGCGTTTGATATCCCGCGCTTTGAAGTCGCTGCACAATTGTGTCGAGCGCGATATCCGGCTGGCTGTAGTCCGCAGTCCGACCCATCTGTCCGCGATACCAGATACAGGCTCGGTCTGTCTCCGTCTGCCCGAATGCCAACTCGGCTCCGAGTCGAGAATGATCCGACGGTGCTTTGGTTTTGAGTGCGTGGAACGCTTGGCCCCATTCGTTGCTGAACTTCGTATCGGCGGCTGGTACCTGCACAATCGGATCCGCATAGTCGTACTTCTCGGTATGGAGACAGTAGGCGAGGTATCCCGCTGTCAGGTCTGCGACGAGCGCTTGGGGATAATAGATTTCGGCCTGGTAGCAGTTACACCCGACGAGCGAATCCTCCCCCAGTGGCTGGAATGCTGTAGCGAGATCATCTAGTTTGGTTTCATCACCGTCAACGAGCACGAGAGACTCATCCGCCGAATATGTCTCGACGGCTGAGACGAGAATAGCCGACAGTACTGCCTCGATGTAGTGTTCGTTTCGAGACGCCGAGTGGTGGCGAAAATAGATCGCAGAGATGTGTGGCTCTTGGGAGGTGATGACCTGCTCGAAGAATTTGCGATCGTCTTCTTTATTGAAGTGGGCCGACTTCGACTTGAACGGGATACACTTCGTACCGGTTTGAGCAGCAGCGTTCAATGCTGATTCGAGCATCGCTGGTTCTCGGTCACGAGGGACGGACACTGCAGTAGCGACAGTGACGTCACCATAGGTGCTCGCGTCGAGAGCAATGGAATTCCGAAACGTGTTCTGTCCGTCCCGAAACGGCTCCATCGCTGTTCAGTCGTCGGCTTCCGCCTCTGCCTCGTCGTCTTCCTGATCCGCCACAAACTCCCCAAGTCCGTCGATCGGACGGTCGGGGTTGAGCTGATCCAGCTTCTCGGGCGCGCCCAGTTGTGCGTCGATCTCCTCGGGGTCCCGAAGTTTCGTCCGACCACGGTGGACCGTGACCTCGTCGTTGAGGTGTAGATCGATCGCCTCCAGCAACGCGTCGGCTTCGAGCGGCTGGCCGATCTGCTGGAGTTCCTCCTCGGTGGCGTCGTCGGGAACGTTGAACGCCCGCTGGGTGATGATCGGCCCCTGATCGAGGTCGGTCGTCACATAGTGAGCGGTCACGCCGGCGATGCGGACGCCCTCCTCGATGGCCTGCATGTACGCCGAGGCCCCGGGGAACGCCGGCAGGAGACTCGGATGAACGTTGATGATCTGACTCTCGTAGCGGAAGACGACGTCCGGGCTGAGAATGCGCATGTACCGCGCGAGGACAATCAGATCGGTGTCGTACTCCTCCAGCAGTTCGAGCAGTTCCGCCTCGTCGGGCGTGCCCTTCTCGTCGCCGATGTCGTGGAAGGGGACCTCGTACTTCTCGGCCAGCGGCTGGAGATCGGAGTGGTTGCCGATCACCACGTCGATGTCGGCACCCAGATCCCCGGAAGCCCATGCTTCGAAGATCGCTTCGAGGCAGTGTGATTCCCTGGTGACGAGCACGGCGATCGACTGAGTCTCTCGATCCTTCGGGAAGCGAACCTTGATGTCGACACCGAGGTCGTCGCCGAGGTCGTTCAGATCCTCACGGAGTTTCGCCTCGGTACAGACCATCTCGGCAGTGTCGACGAGCATGGTCATCCGGAAGACGCCTTCCCGGACGGCCTGGTCCAGATCTTCGATGTTGATACTGCGCTCGAACAACAGTGAGGTGACGTTGGCGATCAATCCGGTGTCGTCCTCGCCGACGACCGTGATCTCGGTGTACTTCTCACGCGTCACGGGACTCACCTCGCGAGCGGCTGCGTACAGTCATTGCCTCAAATGACTCTGTCACCACGCAAAAACGCTTCGCGTTTCCGGTTCGGGGCAGCAAAGCTATACGGCTGGGAACTCCAATGGAACCTATGCCGGATGCAGACTCCGTCTCCGTCCTCTATGTCGATCCCGACGACGACGCCCGACTGGAGACGGCCACGGACCTCGATATTTCACCGCTCGTTGACGCCGCTGTCGAGACATGTGCGACGATCGAGGAGGCGATCGACACCCTGAAATCGACCGCTGTCGACTGTCTCGTCACTGAGAACGAACTGCCCGACGGGACCGGGCTGGAACTCGTCGAGTGGGTCCGTGACAACCACCCCGACCTCCCGTGTATTCTCTATACGAGTGCGACACCCGACGCGATCCGAACGACCGAGTTCGGCAGCGTCGTCGTCGAATATCTGCCAAAAGATATTCCCGACTCCATGACAGCCCTGGCGCGGTTGATCGGTAATGTCGTCAGCCAGCGCAGCCAACTCGCCTATCCGATTCCCGAAACCGAAGACGAGCGCCTGGCCGCCCTCGGCCGTTACGACGTCACCGACCGCGAGGCCACTGAGACGGTTGATCGCCTCACAGAACTCGTCGCCAGTCACTTCGGCGTCGCCGTTGCGTTCGCGGGCGTCGTCGACGCTCACGAGGAGCGCTTTCTGGCTTGCAAGGGCGCTGACTGGGAACAGCTGGATCGCGAAGATACGATCTGCACGTACACGTTGCTCGAAGACGACCACCTGGTCGTCGAGAACGTGCAAGACGACAGCCGATTTGGGGACGTCGAGGTCCTGAAAGAACTCGACATCCGTTCGTATGCAGGCGTCCCGCTGAAGACTCCTGACGGGCTCCCGATCGGCGCGCTGTGTCTCATTCACGACGAGCCGCGTTCGTACACCGACAGCGAGATCGATGATCTGCATCGGTTCGCCGACGAACTGATGGAACAACTCGAACTCAGGCGGCGGCTCCGAGAGACCGAGCGCGCGGTTCCCAAACCGGACCACCAGGGGGCGCGATGACGACGAAATTGACGGAGGCGTACGTCTTCGAACGGCTCCCGATCGATCCGATTCCGGCAGGGACGAACCTGCTGGTGACGGGGGCCCCACACGGCCGAACACAGGACCTGCTGTACGAACTGCTGGCTGGCGGCGAGGACGAGGGCATGCTATTCGTCACTACTGACGACGACGGAGTCACCGTCGCCAAAACCTACGAAGAACTGGGCCACACCTTCGACCCGGGGCGGATGTGTCTCATTGACGCGAGCCAGCACAGCAAAGACACAGAAGGTGCCCCGATCCGCCACGTCGCAAGTCCGAGCGACCTCACCGGGATCGGCATGGAGTTTTCCTCGCTGTACGAATCGCTGCGTGGGAGCGGGTTGAGCCAGATCCGGGTCGGTCTGAGTTCGATTTCGACGCTGCTGGTCTACGCCGAAGACTTCCGGGCGGTTTACCGGTTCTTGCACACGATCACCAGCCGAATCCGGACGGCCGATGGGCTCGGTGTCTTCGGCGTCGATCCTGACGCCGTCGAGGACGAGGCCTTCGCGACCATCGCCCAGACGTTCGACGCCCGACTGGACGTCCGCGAGGACGAGGACGGCCCCGAAGTCCGGATCCACGGCCTCGACGACCAACCGACGGGCTGGCTGTCGCTGTGATGTGAACAGCGGCGATCCACAAGCGTTTTCTCCGGGCGTCACGGCCGCTTCAGTAATGACCCAGTTCACTGCGACGGTGACCGTTCGCCTGAAATCGGGCGTGCTGGACCCCGAAGCCGAGACGACCCAGCGCGCGCTCGAACGCCTCGGGTTCGAGCTCGAGGATCTCCGGTCGGCCGACCACTTCGAGATCGATCTGGAGGCCGAGTCGGCCGACGCGGCCACGGAGCGCGTCGAGTCGATGGCCGAACGACTGCTCGCGAATCCGACCATCCACGATTACGAGGTCGAGATCGAACGACGATGATCGCAGTCATCAGATTCGGCGGGAGCAACTGTGATCGGGACGCCGTCCAGGCTCTGGAGTCGCTGGGAATCGACGCCGAACTCGTCTGGCACGAGGACGGCCTCCCCACCGAGGTCGACGGCATCGTCCTCCCCGGCGGCTTCTCTTACGGCGACTATCTTCGGGCTGGCGCGATGGCCGCACGCTCACCCATCATGGATGAAGTCAGGGCCGCCGCCGATGAGGGCACGCCAGTGCTCGGGATCTGTAACGGCGCGCAGATCGGCTCGGAGTCCTCGCTCACGCCTGGAGCGTTCACGACCAACGAGAGCGCCCGCTTCCAGTGTGAGAACGTCCACCTCCGGGTCGAGAACGGCGACACGCCGTGGACGCAAGCATACGAGGAGGGTGACGTGATCGAACTCCCGATCGCCCACGGTGAAGGTCGTTTCGAGGTCGACGACGAGCGCATCGAAACACTGGAAGATGCGGATCGGATCGTCTTTCGCTACTGTGACAGCGAGGGCAACGTCACAGCCGAGGCCAATCCCAACGGATCGAAACACAACATCGCGGGCGTCACAGGCGAGCCTGGTGACCACGTTGCCGTCCTGATGCCCCACCCCGAACGGGCGACGCTCGAAGATCTGGGTAACACCGACGGTGCGGGCGTCCTCGAAGGGTTTCAGGCCCGATAGATCGGAGTTTCTGACGCTGAAAGTCTGATTCTCTTTTTAAGTTGTCCCGGGGTGAACGCTCGCACAGAGATGAGCAACGCTGCAGTACAGGTTGACGGACTGGCGAAACGATTCGGTGACGTAGAGGCACTGGGTGACCTGTCGTTCCGGGTCGAGCCGAACGAGATATTCGGACTTGTGGGCCCCAACGGTGCGGGCAAGTCGACGACGCTTCGGATCATGTCGACGCTGTTGGCGGCCGACGACGGTGCAGTCGAGGTGTTCGGAGCGGATGTCACCAGCGCACCGAACGCGGTGCGAGAGGCGATCCGCTACCTCCCAGAGGAGGCAGGAGCCTACGAGAATCTGACCGGGCGCAGGTTCCTGCAATTCGTCGCCGGTTTCTACGCCGACGACCCAACGGGACTGGTCGAACGGGGCGTCGAACTCGCGGATCTTGGCGATCGGATCACCGACAAGACGAGTGAGTACAGCAAAGGGATGACCCGTCGATTGCTGCTCGCGAGTTCACTGATGACTGAACCACAACTAGCGATCCTCGACGAGCCGACCTCGGGCCTGGATGTCCGCAACGCACGGGAGGTCAGAGAAGTGATCAAAGACTATCCGAGCGACGAGCACAGCGTAATTCTCTCCTCGCACAACATGCTCGAAGTCGAGTACCTCTGTGACCGTGTGGGGTTGATCAACGACGGCGAGATCGTCGCGGTTGGGTCGCCGACTGAACTCGTTGCAGAATACGACGTCGAGAACCTCGAAGATGTCTTCATGGAGGTGACGGCATGAGCGACTTTCTCCGACTCGTCAGGAAAGAAGCTCGGGAACTCCTGCGGCCGCGCTACGTCCTGCCGATTCTGTTCATCCCCGTCCTGTTCGTCGGGATGGGTGCTGGCTTCGGCGGCATCCAGGATCAGGTCGACCAGCAGGCATCGATCGGCCTCGTGGTCAACGACAGCGGCCAGTACGCCGACATGCTGGTCGAGACCTACGAGCAACAGACGAACGTCACCTACCGCGAGAGCAACGTCTCGACCGACCTCGCTGTTCGGGCCACCCGACAGGCAGGCGGAACAGCCGTGGTCGTGATCCCCGGGAACTTCTCCGAGCGCGTCACGAACACGTCCGTTCCCGGACAGGTCGAGATCTACAGCCTCGTCGACGATGTCGGCCTCGGCGGGATCATCGAGGCTGGTAAGGGTAGCACACCGCTCTCGACAGCCAATCAGGCGATCGCTGCCAACGTCACTGGGGCCACGCCCGCGCAACTGGAGCCCGTCACCAGCGTCGAACGAACCTACGTCAAGGGCGTACGAATGGATCGCTCGCCAGCAGTGCTCTCTGAGACGATCTCCTCGCAGTTCATCTTCATCCCGATCGCGATCGTGATGGTGATCATCTTCTCCGGGCAGATGGTGATGAACTCGATGGGCATCGAAAACGAGAACAAGACACTCGAAACGCTGCTGACGATGCCGGTCAAGCGCCGGACGATCGTCGCGGCCAAACTCGTGGGCAGTGCGTCTGTCGGGCTGTTCGGCGCAGGCGTACTCAGCGTCTCGCTGTGGTATTACCAGTCGTCGCTGTCGCTCGGTGACGGTGGCGCTGGACTCCCCGAGGCGTTCTCACTGGGACCGGTCGACTACGTTCTGATCGGGGCCGCGGTCTTTTTCGCCATCATCGCCGCGCTGGCGATCGCGCTCTGTCTCGGCATCTTCGCCGGCGATCAGCAGGGTGCACAGGTGCTGGTCTTCCCGCTCGCAGTGGCCGCCGGCGCGCCCGCGCTGGTGTCGATGTTCTTCGACGTCACGACGCTGTCACTACCGCTGCGAGCGCTCGTCTACGCGATCCCGTTCAGCTACCCTGCGATGGCACCGAAACAGCTGATGTTCGGCGATCCAACGCTCATCGTCCTCGGCGTCGCCTACGAAGCCGTCTTCGCGGTCGCGATGGTCGGCCTCGCGGTCAGGCTCTTCAACTCCGACCGCGTGGTCACCGGCGACGCCGGCCGGCTGAGCGATATCTTCTCGTCGCTTCAGCGATAGACAGGTGGAATCAGTCTCTACTCGCGCGATGTCATATCGCACGAGCCCCTCTACTCGCGCGGCGAAGTGCCGCACGAGCCCCTCTACTCGCACGATGTCATATCGCGCGAGCCCCTCAGGCTGACGCTTCGACTAACTCACCAGCTTTCGCCCGGGATTGCTCGACAACCGCAGGCCGTCCCTCGAACTCGACGACGACCTGCTCGCCGTAGTCGACGTTCTCGACGGAGGCATGATCGTGGATCCACGACACCAGACTCATCGTCTCGTCGGTCATCGGAAGGACGAGTCGCTCGCGGCGCAGATCCGGCAACGCCTCGTCGATCCGCTCGCGAAGCGTCTCGATATTGAGCCCCTCTTTCGCGCTCACGGCGACGGGATTCGGGGCAAGCGCCGCCAGCGCCTCCCGCTTTTCCTGTAGCTCCTCGTCGTCGACGGTGTCGATCTTGTTCAAAACTGTGAGGATCGGCGCTTCGTTGCGCTCGTAGAGGGTGTCGTGAGAGGTCACCAGCTTCTCGCGGATCTCCTCGACGGACTCGCTAACGTCGACGACCAGCAGGACGAGATCCGCCCGGTAGACCGAATCGAGCGTCGACTTGAACGACTCGACCAGCCAGTGGGGCAGATCGGAGATGAATCCGACCGTGTCGGTCACCAGCGCCTCCCGGCGGTCGAGGTCGGCCCGTCGAGTGGTAGTTCCGAGCGTCGTAAAGAGTCGATCCTGACTCTCGGCTGTCGAGTCGAGGTCTGGGTGCAGATCTTCGTTTGCGTCGACGTCTATATCGTCGGCGAGCCGCCGCAACAGCGTGGATTTTCCGGCGTTAGTGTAGCCCGCCAGCGCGACGAGATCGAAGCCGGATTCCCGGCGCTGTTCTCTCCTGTGTTGTTCGGTCTCCTCGATCGATCGCAGCTCCTCGCGGATGTTGGCGATCTGGTTTTTGATATCGTGTTCGCGCGATTCGTCGTACTCCCCCAGGCCCATGAAGCCGGGCCGTTCGTCGCGTTTCGCGAGGCTGGCCTTGGCCTCTGCACGCGGGAGTTCGTAGCGTAGTTCCGCGAGTTCGACCTGCAACTGAGCCTTGCGGGTCTGGGCGCGCTGGCCGAATATCTCCAGAATCAGCCGAAAGCGATCGAGGATCCGGACACCTTCGGGAAGTTTGTTCCCGAGGTTGTACGTCTGGTAGGGGCCGAGTTGGTTGTCGAAGATGACGACTGCTGCGTCGGTTCTGACGACGACAGCCGCCAGTTCATCAGCTTTCCCTTCCCCGACGTGAAAGGCTGGGTCCTCGGTCCGGGTCTGGGTCACCTCGGCAGCGACCGTATAGCCTGCTGCCCGGGCGAGGTCCCGTACTTCGGTCGTGTCGGCGCTGCCCGAATCGACGCGTTTGACGATCACTGCCGACTCGGTGTGAGTGTCTGTCTCCGTCACTTACCTCAACGTAGTAGACGACGGTATATAATTTTGTTTCAGCCACTCGTACGGACCGCTAACTCTGTTCAACGTCTGCCGCCCGGAGTCGGGCGGTCGGAGCGGGAAATCGATACAGCGGTCCGTATTATCGACGATCACGATCAGTGCAGTACACGTTGGTAGTCGCTGCTTTCGACTGCGCTCATTGCGAGATTGTATCGACGCGGCGCTCCGAAACTCTCGGAAATCGCCGACATCACGGTGTTGAGCACCTGCGTGTCGCTAGTACTGTCTTATTTCTATCTTCCATCACGCGCTGAGCCGTCTCTTCAGCTTCGCGCTCAAGCGCAGGATCGGGATCAATCTCCAGACCCACGTCCTCCTGGGGAAGCATAGACACCGCGCCGCCCGTCTGCTGTCTCACGTGCGCGAGGACACTTTCTATATGTCACACCCCACGCCATAGTCGTGATTCTTTGCGAATCGAACGAGATTGAGGACCTGTTGAATCGCCTGCTCAGTCCCATCTTCTAGATCTCCGTCAGCGCGCAACGTCTGGTGTGCATCTTCGAGTGCGTCGATCAATGCCGTCAGTCCGTCCTCATCCGAAATAACCCAGTCCCGGTGTTCCATCACAGTGGACTGTAGTCTTGGGCCGACAACGTCTGTGACTTTGTGGGTAATTCGTTCGGATAGTCTGAATGCTCCGTTCTCCTCGAAGCGCTTTTTGAAGCGCTGAAAACCGGGCTTGTCTTCGATAGCGACCGATGGATCGTATCCACCGTTGTTCATCTGAAACTGATAATACTCCCGTGCCAATTCTACCGTTTGCTCTTCGTGAGGGACTTCGAGATCTATCGTCGTCATTTGTTTTTCAACTCGTTGAGTACACGGTGTACATCGGAGACGAATTTCGCATGCTCCGATTCCGGGACTTCCTCTCTGACTACTTCCAAGAGGTGGTTGCTGAGCCCCATCGTTTTCAATTCAGACAGCGTGCTTCCGTTCACACTCTCGCTCTCTTTCGGAATTCGCTGGACGTGTACCTCACTCTTCCCCATCCGTTGAATGCCCAACTCGCCGCCGTCCATTACTCGCTTTCGAGAGCCTTGATGAGTTCTTCGATCCCATACTCTTTTGCCAGGCTGAGAGGTGATTTCCCATTCTCGTTTGTATGGGTCGGATCAGCCCCATGCTCGACCAGTAACTCCGACATTTCAATATTTCCTTTAAATACAGCCGGCCATAACGGCTGGTTGCCATATATATCCTCGACCGAAAGGTTTGCTCCATGTTCAATCAACAGCTTTGCCACTTCTTGATTATTCGATTCAAGTGCCAGATGTAGTGGTGTCTTCTCTTCACTACCTTGGGGCGATAAATCGATACCACGTTCGATAAGTAGTTCCGCCATTTCGGGTTCGCCCAGCACAGCTGTCGTGTGAAGGAGGGTTTCGCCGTTCTCCGAACGTTGGTTAATATCCGCAGAATCGATTTTCTTTGTGAAAGAATTCATATCGCTATGGATGATTGCCTCTTCAATTTCACTATAATCGAGTTCTACCCGTTCTTCTTCGTCCGAATCAGACATCATTTGTCATCCTCCCGTTCACCAAATTTCCTCTCCCAATATTGTCCCTTTCGCTCATGTCTTCTACTCATATTTTCTTTGGGTGCTTCCGGTTGATAATGATCTGGATTTTGGTACTCGCGCACAAATTCTCTTTCCGATATCTCTCCGCGCAAATAATGCTCAAGTAGATATCTATACTCGCGCATCGGTTTGTGACCCATATGCCACTGATCGCCTCTTGGCTGGGCCTGATCCCAGGCCAATATTTCACCTGAATTGGGATCTCGGACCTTTCCATCCGGACTTTCTGCTTTCGCTCGCTTCCAAACCGTTTCGACTTGCTCAGATGAGTAAGGCGGTCGATGCTGGATGCTGTATTTTTTGTTCGGGTACGTGGATTTGTCTTTGTAGTCGAATCTCCCAACCTCATCCCGTGGCTGGTCTTTCCACCGCTGAACGTGCACTTCCGTATCGGCCATCCGCTGAATCCCCAACTCACCACCTTCCATGACGCGCTGGGCGGTTTCTTCGGCATCGCGCTCCAGTGCTGGATCCGGATCTATTTCCAGACCCACGTCCTCCTGGGGAAGCATAGACACCGCCCCACCAGTCTGCTGTCTCACATGAGCCAACTCATGCGCCAGAACATGCTGACCCTCTGCCGACTCGGGATCGTACTCTCCTGAGTTGAACGCGACGTGATTGCCAACTGTGAACGCCCGCGCGTTGATGTCGTCACACGCGTTCGCGGCTTGCGGCCCGGTGTGAACGCGCACGTCGCCGAGATTGTCGTCCATGCGATCTTCCATCGAGCGCTGAATGCTCGCGTCCAGCGTTGATCCAGGCGACGAGAATACATCCCGGACAGAATCTGGCACTTGCGTGTCCCCGAGGCGGCTGTCGTCGGCCGCGTTCATCTTCGACCGACATTTCGACCGGTAGTTCTCCCGACCGATGTGCGTCGGGACTTCCGGATTCTTGTGGTCAGTCTTGAGATTGCTCTTTGCAGGTGCCGTGTTCGTTCCTGACCGCTCACGCACCTGGGACGTTTGCAAATCGTCTTCGCGTCCGGGCTGACGTGACCGAGTCGATTCACCCTCCTTTGATCCCCCCCGGGACCGGCGTCTGCGTTTGCCCATCGCTGATACTGGCTCCGTCGGCACGCCGATCTATAATTACTTCGATTGTCTGGTTAGAAATCAAGGGGGAGTGATCGCTATCGTCCTGTTTCAACCGATCGGTGTGGCCGTAGCGGACCTCACCATCTCTACGGGCGGAAGAAAGCCACAGAATCCGATCGCACAAAGGGAAACGGCGGGAGATGGGCTCCCGCACGTGTGACACTACGGAGCCGGTATGGCTCCACTGCGTACTACGAGAGCCAGCCAAATAAGCGCCTAGCGTCGTTTCACGGGTGATAACGCGTCGAGTCGTGGCGCGTCCCGGAGCCGTCGTGGGTGACGCTACTCCTCGAACAGCGAGTCGACGTCGGCGTGATCGCCCAGCAGTTCCTGCATCTTCTCGACGGTCTTTGGTTCGCGCGTCGGGCCACTCCGGATGACATCTTCGGCCCGGTCGATCACCATCCGGGTGTCGGACTGCAACAACAGGACGGGGACGCCCCGCTTCTCGGCCTTCCCGAGGACTGCGCCAGTCGGCCGGAAGCCGCCGCCGAGGATGATACACTTGATCCCCGACGCTTCGAGGGCTGCGGTGACGATCTCGGAGCGATCCCCGCCGGTGATCATCGCGGCGTTCTGCATGCGGCGGAACTGCGTGAGCGCGCTCTCGCCGGACATCGCACCAACAGTAAAGCGTTCGATGAACACGTCCGTCGAGACGTCGCTCGTCAGGACTTCCGCGCCAAGACGGTCGGCGAGTTCACCGACGGTCATGCCGGCCAGTTCCTTGACGCGCGGCAGCACGCCCAGCACCGGGACCCCGCGGTTTTCGAGGAACGGCGCGACGTCCTGGGTCAGTTGATCGAGCGCGTTGTCCGGGACGGCGTTGAACAGCACGCCGGCGAGGTTGTCGCCGATCTGGTCGGCAGCGGCGAGGATCTCGTCGACGTCGCCGGGTTCGTCGTAGCGGGTGAGCAGCACGACTTTCGCGTCGATCAACTCGGCGATTTCGGGGTCTGTCAGGTCGACGATCCCACCGGTCGTGAGTTCGTCCGTCCCTTCCAGAACCATCAGGTCGCGACCCTCTGCCAGCAGTTCGTAGTTTTCGAGGATCCGCTCACGGAGTTCGTCCGGTCGCTCGCGTCCGCGGATGGCCTCCTCGATGAACGTCGGCGTGTAGACGATCGGTTCGAGTTCGTGCATCTCCGCGTCGAGATCGAGCAACTCCCGCGCGAGCATGGGGTCCTCGTCGCGGGTCTTGCCCGTGGCGCTCTGCAGGCGCGTGCCCTTCGGTTTCATGTAGCCGACGCTGTGGCCGGCCGCGTCGGCCAGTTTGGCCATCGCGAGGCTGACTGCGGTCTTGCCGGTCGCTTCTTCGGTCGAGGTGACGAGTAGTGGGTCCATAGTTGATGTTCCTCCTGTATCGTGTTATAGTTCTGTGTGGTCGATCGTCGCACGGATGTCCACTGCCGAGACGCCGTCGGGCGACGCGACGAGAGGATTGATGTCCAGTTCCAGAATTGCGGGGAAGTCTGTCACTAGCTGTGAAAGCCGCTGGATCGTCTCGACGACCGCCGGCTCGTCGACGGGATCACGGCCGCGCGCACCTCTGAGCAGCGGTGCGGAGTCGATCTCGTCGAGCATCTCGGTGGCCTCGGACTCGCTGACGGGCGCGACCCGGAAAGTAGCGTCTTCGAGCACTTCGACGAAGATACCGCCGAGGCCGAACATGACGAGCGGCCCGAACTGTGGGTCGCGGTTCATCCCGACGATCGTTTCGGTCCCGGAATCGAGGTCGAGCATCTCCTGTAGCTGGACACCAAGGATCGTGGCGTCGGGCTGGTAGTTGCGCGCCCGGCTGATGAGGTCCTCGTAGGTCGAGGCGACCTCGTCGTTCGGGACGTTCACTTCGACACCGCCGATGTCGGACTTGTGCAGGATGTCCGGGCTGACGATCTTCATCACGACGTTGCCGTCGATAGTCTCGGCGGCCTCGACGGCGGCCTGCTTGTCCGAGACGATCTCGCCTTGCGGTGTCGGGATGCCGTACGCATCGAGCAGATCCATCGCTTCGACGCCGAGTTTGTTCGTCTCACGCTCTTTGGTCCGTTCGAGGATCTCACGAGCGCGCTCGCGGTCGACGTCGAACTCCGCAGGAGAGCTATATTCGGCCTGCGTGATCTCGCTGTACTCTTGGAGAGCGTCGAGACTCTTGACGCCCCGTGCGGGATCGAAATAGGAGGGAACGCCGACGTCGTCGAGGACCTCCTCGGCCGCGCGGGCGGAGTCGCCGCCCATCAGACTCGCGGCGATCGGGGTCTCGTGCTCCTGTTGTTTCTCTTTGATGACTGCCGCCAGATCCTCGAAGTCCATCACTGCGGTCGGACAGGCGACGACGATCACTGAGCCGACGTTCGGGTCTTCGAGGACGACGTCCAGTGCGTCGGCGTAGCGTTCTGTGGGGGCGTCCCCGAGGACGTCGACGGGGTTGAAGATGTTCGCGGCCTCGGGCATCGTCTCTTCGAGTCGTTCGAGCGTGTCGTCGTTGAAATTCGCCATCTGCAGGCCCGAGTCACCGACGGCGTCGGTCGACATTACGCCGGGGCCGCCGGCGTTCGTGACGATGGCGATCTCGTCGCTCTCGGGGAGGGGCTGGTCTTCGAGGATCGCGGCGTAGTCAAACAGCTCCTGGACGGACTCGGCGCGGATGACGCCGGCCTGCTGGAGGCCGGCCTCGTAGGCGCGTTCGCTGCCGGCAATCGCGCCGGTGTGGGAAGCCGCGGCGGAGGCCCCGGCCTCGGTTCGGCCGGATTTGACGACGACGATCGGGGTGTCGTCGGTTACCTCGCGCGCAGCGTCGATGAACGCTCGGCCGTCGTCGATATCTTCGAGATACCCGAGGATGACGTCGGTGTCGGGGTCGTCGCCCCAGTGGCGGATGAAGTCACCCTCGTCGAGGACGGCCTTGTTGCCGACCGAAACGACGTTCTCGAAGCCGAGGTTGCGGTCGCTGGCCCAGTCCAGCACTGCCGTGATGAACGCCCCGGACTGGCTCATGAACGAGATTGAGCCTTCGAGTGCCGATTGGGGGCTGAACGTGGCGTTCATCCCGACGGGCGTCGAGATGACACCAAGACAGTTCGGGCCGACGAGGTTCATGTCGTACTCTTCGGCGATTGTTTTGAGTTGCTGTTCTCGGGAGGCCCCTTCGCTGCCGGACTCGCCGAACCCAGCAGTTATCACGACGACATCTGTGATGCCGGCCTCGCCGGTCTCTTCGAGTGCGTCGATCACGATCGAGGGCGGGACGACCACGACAGCGAGGTCCGCTTCGGGCGCGTCCAGAACGCTGTCGTAGGCTGACAGCCCGAACACCTCCTCGGTGTTGGGGTTCACGGGGACGATCTCTCCTGTGAACCCGTTCTGGAGGTTCTCCATGATGGCGCGCCCGACCGATCCATCGCTCTCGGTCGCTCCGATCACGGCCACCCGGTCAGGTGAAAACAACGTATTGAGGTTACCCATCGTGTCCTCTGGGACTAGCCCGCGAACGCTGAAATACGTGTCTTCTCGTTCCGAGACGCTGGGAATATTCGAGATTGATCGTGAACGTCAACCGACGATCCGGTCACGACGGAGGTGGTCGACGCACTCACGAGGCTGGTTGTCGACACGGTTTGACACGTGCCAATCGATACGGGTGCGAAGGTGACAGACGGCAGACGACTGTCGGACGCCGCCGCAATCCTTTTTTCTGTCGACAGAGACCTTCTTACAATGAGCGGCCTCGAGGACTTTCTGGACCGGTTTACCGACGATATCGACGGAGTTTGTCTGTTCTCCCCGAGTTCGTCGGTGTACGAATCGTACGGTGAGGACACCGACCGTCCGCTGATCGTCATCGCACCCGACAACACGGTCGGAGCCGACTCGTTCGTCGAGCTTCCCCTGGATTTCAGCAACCCCACCGAGCGTGTCCGCTTTGGGATCGAAGGGGCGGTCCAGCAGGGGCTGGTCGACGAAGAGATGACCCTGCTCTGTGCGCTCAAGAGCTTCGGCGACGACATCGACACCGTGATGCGCGTCCGCGCAGCCGAGTTCACCCGTTCCGGTGTCTATGATCTGTTCGTCAACTCGCGGGCCGAACCGGCGGTCATCCGAAACGTGCTCGAAGTCTCCGTCGAACTCGGCAAGAAAGGCCAGAAGGGCAAGCCGGTCGGCGCACTCTTCGTCGTCGGCGACGCCGGCAAGGTGATGAACAAGTCCCGGCCACTTTCGTACAACCCCTTCGAGAAGTCTCACGTCCACGTCGGCGACCCCATCGTCAACGTCATGCTCAAGGAGTTCTCGCGGCTGGACGGCGCGTTCGTCATCTCCGACTCGGGCAAGATCGTCTCCGCATATCGGTATCTCGAACCCGCCGCTCAAGGAGTGGACATCCCGAAGGGGCTGGGGACTCGCCACATGGCCGCTGCGGGCATCACCCGCGATACGAACGCTATCGCGATCGTCCTCTCGGAGAGTGACGGCCTCGTCCGGGCGTTCAAGGGCGGTGAACTGATCCTAGAGCTCGATCCGGAGGACTACTGATGTTGCCCGGCCAGCGACTGGCGTATCCCGCACAGATCGACGTGCCAGGGTTGATCCGCGAGTTGTTCTCCGAGAAGGGCGCGGTCGCGATCGCTGTCGTCGTTCTGTTCATCGGTGCGATCGTCGGCTATCTCGTCTGGCGCGGAACGCGGCGATTCCTCATCAGCCAGGGCGTCGACGATGTCGTCGAGGGGACGCTGTTTGAGCGCACCGTCAACAACGTCGGGCTCTCGACGGTCGGCATCCTCTCGCAACTGATGGCACTCGCGGTCTATATCGTGAGCGTCATCGTCGCGATCAACGTCGCTCGACTCGGCGACCCGCAGTTCTTCTGGACGCGCTTCGTCGAACTCCTCCCGCGGCTGTTCATCGCCGCCCTCGCGATCATCATCGGGCTCGTCGTCGGCGACAAGGCCGAACTCGTCGTCAACGAACGCCTCAAGAGCGTCAAACTTCCCGAGGCCAGCCTGCTCGCCGAAGTCGTCAAGTACAGCATCTACTACATCGCGACGCTGGTCGCACTCGGCCAACTGGGCGTCGCGACCGCCGCGCTGTTGATCTTGCTCGCTGTCTACGCCTTCGGCCTGGTCTTTTTGAGTGGATTGGCACTGAAGGACCTGCTCGCCGCTGGGGCTGCCGGGATGTACCTGCTGTTGAGCCAACCCTACAGCATCGGCGACGAGGTCAAGATCGATGAGACGCGCGGGATCGTCCAGGAGATCAACGTCTTCGTCACCCACGTCGAGAGCGACGGCGAGGAGTACATCATCCCCAATCAGCGCGTGTTCAAGTCCGGAATCGTTCGTATTCGGAGCTAGCCGTTTCTGCTGATTGGAACGACCGCCAGAGAACGCCCTTGACTCGCTGGCTAGGTAAGAGGTGCTACTGCAAGATACAACAACGCAAGCGTGTCATAGAGACGTTCCCAAACCCTGTTGCAGTCATCCGTGGAATTCAGCACAGACGATCTCGTTATAAATAAGTATGGAATGTTATCAGGTTAGTATAATATAACGAGAATTTATACTATTCTGGAAGAATTTTCTGATATGGGGATAGATTGGCAGGAATCGGGTGGTTTCGTGGCAATCAGCCTGTTAGTAATCGCGTTCGTATTGACACTGGCAGGATTCGAAACAATCGCAGGATACGAAGTATTGTCTGCCGGGCAAACGGCGTTCGGGTTCCTCGCGGCGGGGAACTTCAGCCTCGGTGTGTTGTCGGCTGGCATCTTCTCAGTCGGCGTGTTCTCGGTGGGCGTATTCTCGGTTGGAATATTTTCGATTGGAATATTCGCCATCGGCCCGTTCGCATTCGGGATGTACGCAGTGGGGTTCTACGCAACGCAGCGATACGTAAGTCCCTCGGAACAAAGTCCCTAGTTGATCAGGATTCAACATTTGATCTGGCCGATAAGTGTGATGATGACGGAGATGCGCCCCTCGTCGGTAAATACGCGGAATACACTGAGCAGGTATTCAGTTTCTGCACTCCTGACAACAACTTTCCTATGAACTGTTCTATGACACCCTCCAACGCAGGGAAGACCTTGAATCGCTCGGGGCTTCGGGACTCTCACGGCTCCCTTCGGTCGCGCCACGCGAGTCTCGGCTTTTCATCCATCGGACGACTTCGCTGCGCTCGTCTTCCGTGCCCTGCGTCGCTTCGCTCCGCAGGACACCAGGCCACAACCGAACCACAGCACAGCGCCACACCCTCCCCAACCGACTGCGCTTCTCGCTCGCACTGCTCGCTGCGATGCTCATCCCTCGCGCTTACCAGCGCACACGAGAGT
>Ga0207771_100648_pt1 | contig 18966 bp, 15 predicted proteins | sample A23M2SouthBayCA_2_FD_187731 | JGI IMG/M metagenome (GOLD analysis project Ga0207771, IMG submission 187731) | Aerobic enrichment media microbial communities from Eden Landing Ponds, California, USA - A23 M2 (2) (SPAdes) | ecosystem: Environmental > Aquatic > Marine > Unclassified | place...
AGCGGATATGAAATAAGTATCGCCGGGCTTCGATACGAATCACCGAAACTGCTTTTCTTGTCGATACTGAAGATTTCGCCCCGGATATGTGTGCACAGTCGTTCGATGATTCGATAGAACAGAACCACGCGAACGCCATCGAGAAAGCGACCGCTGGCGTGACGTTCGGGCACTGGATCGACGGGAAAACCGTTCCTGCGAGTAGCGGGAAGTGGTTCGAAACCAGTGACCCCGCTGTGGGGAAACCGATCGCCGACGTTGCGCAAGGGAGGCGCGGTGATATCGTCGATGCGGTCTCGGCGGCGCGCTCGGCGTTCGACACAACGTGGGGCGAAACGACGCCCCGCGAACGCGCGACGGTCGTGCGCGAGTGGGTCGGCGATCTCCGCGAGCACACCGAGGAGCTGGCGCTGCTGGAGAGTCTCGACACGGGGAAACCTCTCGCGCATGCCCGCGAGGAAATCGAAGACGCGTTCGAGTACTTGGAGTACTACGTATCGGTGGCGCAGGCACACGAGGGCTCACACCTCCCGTACGGCAGTGATAATCACGTGTACATCCGTAACGAGCCGTACGGTGTCGCCGGACAGATCCTCCCGTGGAACTACCCACTCAACCTGTTCGGGTGGAAAGTCGGCGCAGCTCTCGCTGCTGGCAACACGGTCGTCTGCAAACCGTCCGAAGAGGCACCACTCTCGATCACGAGAGCCGTCCAACTCTCGGCGAACACACTGCCTGACGGTGTTCTCAACGTCGTCAACGGCTACGGGACGGAGGCGGGGGCACCGCTCACCGAGCACGCCGACGTCGACAAGCTCTCGTTTACCGGGTCGGTCCCCGTCGGAAAGCAAGTGATGCGGGCAGCCGCGGAGCACGTTACCCCGGTCACTCTGGAGCTCGGTGGGAAGTCCCCGTTCATCGTCTTTCCCGACGCCGACATCGAGCAGGCGGCGGAGACGTCGGCAGCGGGGATCTTCTACAATGCCGGACAGTCGTGCGATGCGTGTTCACGGCTTCTCGTCCACGAAGCCGTTCGCGAGGAGTTCACCGATGCGTTCCTCGACGCAGCCGGCATGTGGGAGCCCGGCGACCCCCTCGCCGATGGGACGAAGATGGGGCCGCTGACGTTCGCGGAACAGCACGAGAAGGTGGCGGATTACGTGGCGACCGGCAAAGCGGAGGGTGCGACGCTTATCAAAGGTGGGCAGGAGCCCGGCGGTGGCCCCGCGGCCGGACAGTTCATGCAGCCGACGGTGTTCGACGACGTCGACAACGACATGCGTATCGCACAGGAGGAGATCTTCGGTCCGGTCCAGACGATTATCGGGTTCTCCGACTACGCGGAGGCGATCGAGTTGGCGAACGATATCGACTACGGGCTCGCGGCCGGCGTCGCCACGAGCGACGCGGCGACGGCCCACCGTGCGGCTGCCGACATCCAGGCAGGCAGCATCTGGATCAACGAGTACCACGGTGGCGGACCCGGAATCCCGTTCGGCGGATTCAAATCCTCGGGTATCGGCCGCGAGTGCGCGAAGGAGGCGCTCGACGAATACACGCACACGAAGTCGGTGAACATCGCACTCGGCGACCCGCAGGTCTGACCCGTGGCGTTCCCGAGGCGCGCTGACGTGGCTCCCCATCAAATCTTTATATAGGCGGTCTGTAACCGTGGTAATGGCAGCCACCACCGATGGCGCAGTCGAGGGGTCGATGCCGTCCGACATGCGACACCTGCTGCGCGTGAACCTCACGGACCGGACAGTCGAGACCGAGGAAGTTCCACAGTCGTACCGCGACAAGTTCATCTCCGGGAAGGGACTCGGCGCGGCGATGCTGCTCGACGAACTCGAGCCCGGCACGGACCCGCTCGAGCCGGAGAACAAGATGGCGTTCGTCTTCGGCCCGCTCACCGGTCACGCGCCGGGGACATCTCGCTACGGCGTCGTGACGAAATCCCCGCTGACGGGCGCATTCGTCGATTCGTACTCAGGGGGCCATTTCCCCTCGTACGTACGTTTCGCGTTGCCGACGTATCTCGGAATCGTGTTTGAGGGGAAGGCCGACGAGCCGGTCATGCTCCGGGTCACCGACGACGACGACGTAACTATCGAATCCGCAGACCATCTGTGGGGGAGCCACGACGCCCGGGAGACTGCCGAGGAGTTCCCCGACCGGAACACGAAGGTGGCCGCGATCGGCCCGGCAGGCGAAAATCAGGTACGGTTCGCGACCATCTCCAGCGACGAGGCATCCCACCACGCGGGACGCGGCGGTGTCGGCGCCGTGATGGGGAGCAAGAACCTGAAGGCGGTCGTCGCGACGGGAACCAAGCCCGACGACTCCGAACTCCAGGACCTCCGTATCCAACACACCCAGCGGCTCGGCACCAGCGACGAGGTGGAGTGGGCACGAACCGGCGGTACCCAGCTCATCGTCGACTGGACACAGACCATCGGCGGGCTGCCGTCGCACAACTGGACACGGGGTCAGATTCCCGACGTGGATGACCTGAACATCGACGCCTTCGAACCGGGCCATCAGCGACCGGACTCCTGTTACAACTGTCCGGTCGCATGCGGCCACGTCACGGACTTCTCGGGAACCGATGTCGATGGTGCGTTCCCGGATGCGAGCGTCGCTTGGGGCCCGGAATACGAGACGGTTGGCATGATGGGGGCGAACACCGACATCACGGACGTGACGGGGGTGACTGAACTCGCGGACCGCGCGGACCGGCTCGGCATGGACACCATCTCGTTAGGCAACGTCGTCTCGTGGTTGATGGAGGTGTCCGAGGCAGGACTCGTCGACCACGATATCGAGTTCGGCGACGCAGAAACCGCCGCCGAGGTCGTGAGAAACATCGCCCACCGCGAGGGTGTCGGCGATTCGCTCGCCGAAGGAACCGTGCGGGCGGCCGAGCAGCTCTGTGACGGCCATCCGGACGCGCGGGAGGCCGCCGTCGAAGTGAAGGGGATGGAACTGCCGGCGTATGACCCCCGCGCCTCGTACAGCATGGCGCTGGCGTACGCGACGGCCGACCGCGGCGGCTGTCACCAGCGGGCCTTCCCCATCGCCTCCGACGCGATGGGTGGCGACCGCGACCCGTACGACACAGAGGGCCACGCGGAAGTCGTCGTCGAGGAACAGAACGAAGGCGCCCTCTCGTACAGCATGGTCGCCTGTGACTTCACCGCCTACGACTACGAACGCGTCGCCGAGTGGCTCACGGAATTCGGCTTCGACGTAACTGTCGACGATCTCGAGACGGTCGGCGAGCGGGCGTGGACGCTCACCCGGCTGTTCAACCTTCGGGAAGGGTTCGGCCGGGACGACGACAGCCTGCCGGAGCGGCTGACCCGGCCGCTCGAGTCCGGTGGCCCGGCCGACGGGAACCACCTCACCGAGCCGGAGTTCAACGAGATGCTCGACGAGTATTACGAGCTGCGTGGCTGGACGCAGGAGGGAGTCCCACGGATGGACACCCTCGAAGAGCTCGGAATCGACTCGTTCGCCCCGCCGGTCGTCGAAGGGTAACGCAGGATTCCCACCGTTTTGCGGCTAATTTCGCCGAAGCTGAAACGAATCGACAGCAGTGCGTACGTGTTTCATACGTATCGCGGTGTCGTGGAGCATCAACCGCCCCGGCTGTGACTCAAGCGGGACGTCAAGTCCGCCGACGGGACTTCGAAGTCGCCACGGTATCGAGTACTCGGACTATCGTATCGTGTCCTCGCATCCGGAGCCGATGGGATTTCACTAATGGTGAAAATACGGCCGCAGGCCGGAATCACGGGAGAAATATATCTAGTGACGGAGAGTCTCCCGCTCGAACAGCAGAAATAACAGGATTAGTATTGTTACTTCCTCGGGTGTGATCGAGTAATTCGTTCCGAGATCGAGGTAATCGCTCGCATACGTGCCTCGTTACCAAGGAGTAATTTTCGCCGCGAACAGACAGAATTCACTATATGTGAAATCTCGGCCAATATTTGAACTATTATCGTCTCCGGCCGAATAAGCACGAAAAGAAGACGGATTATTCGATATAAGATTAGAGATACCCAAATTAATGCGCTATAAATAAATGTATTATAATTGAATAATTCACACAACCTACGCTCGCTGTTCGTAGCGGCGTCGTAATACTCAGCTCGGCCCGAGGACACACGAGAGGAACGTTTCGATTCGTTGGCACAGCAGGGCCCCTGGCGTGTACGTGGCGGGTGCTGCCGCTCTCTGCCGGACAGGGTATCCGAACTACGCCACCGGACACCGCTGAACAACGGCGTCGCAGGGCGTAGGCTTAGGTAGCTCCGTCCACCTTACTCTGCAAACAGGTGTGCGATATCATGCGCGATCAACTCGTCGGGGGAGGAAGACGGTTCCACGCGTTAGAAACGTCTCGAGGCGGGCTCGACATGAAAACGCGTCGAGTAGCGGGTGAACCGAGCGGCCATCCGGATACGGACCGTCCCGCCCGGGAACCGTGAGCGACGCGTCGACCCAACGGAGCGAATGCCGGTTGAAAGCCGGAACGGCCTCTGCGGTATCAGCAGTCCGGTCTCGAGCGGTAGGACGGACACTGCTCCTCTGCTGTCTGGTCGTACTCGCCGGATGTGGGGGACCAACCTTGCCGAACACGACGGCCGAACAGGAACCGACAGTGACCGTGACGCCGGTACCGGTTCCGACGACATACGACCAATATCCGCCGGGCGTGTCGGCTCGCGGAGTGGCACCGGAGGTCGTCGGTGCGACGATGCGCACCGAACTCCGGGACATCGCGTTCACCTGGACGCTGGTGGAGCGAGGCACCTTCGAGGCTAACTCGACCACCACGGACTACGTCGGCTCCCGCTTCCATGCCGAGGTGGCGGGGTCCCTCCGATACACCCTCGACCAGCGGTTGCTCGCCGCCGACTCCGACAACGACACGCTGCTGTCGGCGACCTACGTCAACGGATCACGGGTACTCGTCTACGACGGCGAAAACATCACGGCCAGGCCGGTCGCGTCGGCCCATCAGGGATACCCGTCACGGGTCGCAGCCACCATCGCGGAGTACCTCAGCGCCAAGCGCGTGGACACGACGACACACGAGAACGGCTCCGTGCTCGTCGAAGGGGTCGGCAGCAACCGGCCCGGGGTTTCGAACTACACGGTAACCGCACTGATCGGCCCAGATGGGATCATCCACCGATTGAACGCCGAGTTCACGACGGACGGCCGCTCGGCCACGATCAGTTTCCGGCTCGAGCGTAACACGGCCTTCGAATCACCCGTCTGGGCGGGGAGGTCGAACGGCACCGTGACGCGGTGACTGCCCGGACGAGGTGGAGCAGTTACCGGCCCCGTGCCGGGCTGTGCACTGTTGGTCCTATTCGATACGGGCGTCACGGCGTACCCGGGAACGCCGGCCGAGAGCGCTACACGTCACCGAGCAGCTCTACGGACGAACCCACTACGAGCTCCCCATCGCGTGCGTCGGACGGGATGCGCGTTCCGACCGTTGCCGAATAGAGGTTCCCCGCGAGCGTCGTCTCGTCCGTCCACGGGGGAAGCGTCGCTTCTCGTTGTTGGATGAACGTCGTCCGAAACCCATCGTACTCCTCGCCGGTGTCGGGGTGGCGAGTCGGCACCGCACATCGCGGGATGGGTTCGACCCCTTCGAGGACGACATCGCCGATTCGGACCCGTGGGAACTCAGCCGAGCCGTCGGCACCACCGTCCGCGTAGACGGCCTCGTCGAGGCTGTCGATGAGTCGTTCCTCCCAGAACGCTTCGACCCCTTCGACCACGAGGTTCGGGCGGAGGCGTCGGCGCATCCCCACGACATCGATGCCGTCGTACCACGAAGCGAGCTCACGCAGGGTCGCGCCGCTCACGATCGTCGGCCCGGTCTGTGTGCCGTCGCCGTAGATAGCGCGGTCGCTCTGCGCACCGCTCCGGCCGCCACGCAGTTCGACCTCGGTGTCGAGGAACGCCGTGAACCACGCCTCGAGCGCCGGACGGTCCGTCTCGATATCGAAGCGTCGAGTCGGCTGGTCGGGCGCAGAGAGCTCCACCGCCGTCCCGTCGTCGTCGAAGCTGGCCGAGACCGAGTGGATTGAGGCGGTCCGGCGGCCGTTGATATACCCCTCGTCGTCGTACAGCGAGTATGCGCGGTCGCCAGCGAGGCCACCACCGGGGGTGACTGCGACACGGTCAGGTGCCGCTGCGTCCAGGGCCTTGACGGGGTAGATCGCGATGTGGGAAAGTGTCGCGTCGGTCACGGTCGGTGTTTCACAACGGACGATATAACGGTTTGGGGCATCCGTGGAGTCGCCGACGTGGGCGGGTACTCGACAGCAGACGGTCGGAGTGGCGTTCGAGCTACTCCTCCGGAGGCCGGTGAAGCAGGACGGGCAGGGAGTCACTCGGCGAAGCGGCGTTCGAGTAGTGCGACGAGGAGGTTGGCACCGAGCCGTGCGGTGTTGTCAGTCGGGTCGTACGGGGGTGCAACCTCCATCAGGTCGACGGCACCGACCGCGTCGTGCGTTCCGAGCGTCTCCATCGCCGTCAGCGCCTCGGCCGCGGAGAGCCCGGCAGGTTCGGGCGTTCCCGTCCCAGGTGCGACACTCGGGTCGACGGCGTCGATGTCGAAGGTGACGTACACCGCGTCGGCACCGTCAGCCGCCCGCTCGACCGCCACTTCGACGACCGGAGCGATCCCCCGCTCTTCGACATCCGTGGCCGTGAAGAGGTTCAAGCCGGTTTCGGCGGCGAACTCGAAGAAACCGGGCGATTCGTAACCACGGATTCCCACTTGGCTCACGTGCTCGAGGTCGGCGAACGCCGATTCGCCGATCAGGTGCGTGGACGACCCGTGGAAGTGTTCGCCGAAGAGCGCCGACTCCGCGACCGTGTCCGTGTGTGCGTCGATCTGAACGAGCCCGACCGTGTCGTGGCCCGCACCCTCACAGAAGCCGCGGAACGACGGGAACGTACAGTAGTGGTCCCCGCCGATGACAACCGGCATCGTCCCCTGTTCGGCGACGGTCGCGACGTGGCTCGTTATCGACTCGGCGGTCATCTCGCGGTCCATCGGAAAGACGGGTACGTCGCCGGTGTCGACGAGCGAGAGCTTGCTGTAATCCACCTGCGCCCGGGTGCGCATGTTCGTGAGGCCGCCCTTGTAGCCGGCGAGGTACGCCCACCAGGCGCTGGCTTCGCGGACCGCTCCGGGGCCGTACCGCGCCCCCGGCCGGTTCGACGCGGCGCCGTCAAACGGGACGCCCAAAACCGCTGCGTCGGCATCCGCGACGTCCTCGACGCGGCCAGGGTCGGCTTTCAGAAACGTGTCGAAGCCCGCGTAGGGAAGCTCGACGCCCGTGCCGGCTGCCTCCTCCCTGAATCTCGCGGCTCGACTCCGTTCGGAGGTTTCGCGGTCACGCATACGACTCCTCGAGCACGGTGTCCTGTGTTGCAAGCGGTCGCCCTGTACCGCGTGCGCCGATACCTCCGTCGCCGTCGAACGCTCGTGCGTTAAGATTCATACCGACCTGAACTACCATCCGCTGTCTCACCGCGGGGCTAAAAGGTTCGCCTCCGTTCCACACACTACCGGCGTGCACCCGGGCTACACCTCGTCGAGCAGCTCGACGGTTCCGGTCAGATAATCTCGATATACCGCTGCTCCCAGTCGGTCACCTCTTCGACGAACGCGTCCAGTTCGGCGCGTTTCGCGTCCAGATACACCTGGACCAGGTCCTCGCCCAGCGCAGCCCGAAGCACGTCGTCGTCCTCGAGCGCCTGGAGTGCGAGTCCGGGCGTCCGTGGCAGGCGCCGCCCCTCCGTGACGTACCCCGTTCCGGGCTCGCCGGGGTCCGTCTCGTTCCGGATTCCGTGGATACCGGCAGCCAGGACCGCCGCGGTCGTGAGATAGGGGTTCGCCTCCGCGGCGGGAATCCGTGTCTCGACCCGGACCGGGTCGGATTGTGGTATCCGGACGGCGGTTGACCGGTTGTTGTAGCCCCACGAAGCGGTGTACGGGGCGAACGTTTCAGGGACGAACCGTTTCAGTGCGTTGACCGTCGGGCACGTGAGCGCGGTGATTGCCTCGGCGTGGTCGAGGACACCCCCGACGAACGCGCGGCCGGTCGCCGAGAGCTGTCGGTCGTCAGTGTCGTCGTCGGCAAGGACGTTGTCGCCGTCGCGGAAGAGCCCGATATGGAGGTGGTAGCCGTTCGCCGAGGCACCGGTGAACGGTTTCGTCATGAACGTCGCCTCCCAGTCGGTCGGCCGTGCGGCCTCCGTGACGAGCCGCTTGAAATCGAACGCTCGGTCCGCGACCTCCATCGGGGTTCCGTGTTCGAAGAGGACCTCGAGCTGTCCGGCGCCGTCCTCGTGGTGCATCAGCGTCAACGGAACGTCGAACGGCTCGGCCCAGTCGGAGAGGCGGTCGTAGAACGGCGCCGCCACCTCCGTGGCGGACATGACACAGTCGTGGTCGTACGCGGTGAACGGCTCGTAGCCATCCGCCGTCTCCTCCAAGAGGGAAAACTCGAGTTCGCTGCCGGCCGTCGCCTCCAGATCGAGCTCCGCCAGGTCATCGAGGACACGGGCGAGAGCACTCCGGGTGTACGCTTCGACCGGCTCCCCTTCGTAGGTGAACTCACAGAGCACCCGGCCAGTGTCAGCACGCCACGGTGTGAGTTTGAACGTCTCCGGGAGCGGGTGGAGCGTGCCGTCAGCGAAATCGGTCGACACTCCGTAGTAGGAGTCGGCGTCCCAGTCGTCGAGCGCCCCCGCCTCGAGCACCGTGAGGTTCATCGAGAACCCCTCTTGCCACTTCTCCAGGAACACGTCGGCTGCGACCTGTTTTCCCCGGGATACACCGTTTAGGTCCGGGAACTCGACGAAGACGTGTTCGAGAGATTCCGACTGAATCGTTTGCTCCATTGCCGCGGCCGAATCGTTAGACATGGGGAACCGCTCGACTCCGACTGTCTATAACGTGACGGTTCAACCGGTGGCGGAACTACTGACCGTCAGTAACACGTATAGGATAACTGAAATAAGGGTTAAGTTCAGCTCTATCGACACCCGAACGAGGCACATGAGCGAAGGCGTCTCCGCAGCCGACGGTGAGGAACTGGCTCGACGATTGATCAACGACGTTTGGAGCAGTGGCGATCTCGATGCGATTGACGAACTGGTCACGGAGGATTACGTAGACTATTACGAGGGCGAACAGAACGTGAGCGGTCGCGACGGGCTGAAGGAGTACGTCAGTGGACTCCGTGAGAGCTTCCCCGACTTCGGGAAGGAGATCAAAGAGGTCATCGCGACCGACGATGGCGTTGCGCTCCGATTCATGGCAACGGGGACACACGAAGCCGTCTACGACGGAATCGAGCCAACAGGCGTTGAGATGTCGTTCGCCGGGTCGATCTTCTTCCACTTCGAGAACGGAAAGATATCTGAAACGTTCGAGAGCGCGGATACGTGGGGTATGATGGAGGACCTCGGCGCCGTCTGAGCGTTTGCTCCTCGGCCGCTCGACGGTAACTCGTCCGTGATACGTCGCGGGATACCGTTGCCGTCGCGCGGCCCGTTGAACGGAATCAGGGCTCCAACCCTTCGAAGAGTACACGCAGCGAACACGGACGTGTCCTCGCTCGAACAGGTCCGCGGCCGGGATACCGCCGTCCGTCCCGAGGCAGTTCGAACGCGTGGCGTCTTATCGCGTTCAGAGCACCCCCGACCAGAGGGAACGTGTTACGTTCGGAACTGATCCCATCAGGCTGTGAAGGATTGCAGCCGCGAGTCAGATAGGTTTAGGGGCACGTCGCTAACGTATTTCAAATCAGAAAGGTTCTATTTCATACCTGTATGAATATATTTTACCCGTGGCCCAGACCACCCGGCTGTCGTCTCTGAAATCGAGGGCGAGTCGGTCGGTCACAGTCGCGAAACGGATCGCACAATCGGCGAGTAGTGTCGTTTGTTCGACCCGTTCCGCGCCGTCGATCTCGTGCAGAAACAACGCGCGGTGAGTCGCGTTTTCGCGCCTGAAACGGTCGTGTATGGGGCTTTGCGTTCGTTCCGAGGTCGACTCGACCCGTCACGAGGACGATGCGCCGGGACAAGAGACCGGAAGATGACGGTCTCCCGGTTTACACTTCCGCCGATGGCGGCGGTGGCAAGATACGAGTGCGAACGGCCCTGAGACACTCGCTTTCCGTATTTGATGTCCGTACTCGATGTCTCCATTCGGTATTCGTGTTCGAGCTCGCGTCAACGGTGGTGGCGGTCGCTTCGAGGTCGCGCTTCCGGGGCGAGCGGTGGCGTCCTCGCCTGCGACGACATCCGGTGTCCGAACTCTTCCGACCGAAATATCATTTTCAAATATAGTACAAAGATTCGATAGATACGGCATCTATCGCCGCCCATCGAGCGTTCACAACCGAGAACAGAGCGTGGAGTTACAGCCGAGTGATGGCGCGACTCGGAATCACGTTGCGGCCGCCGTGACCGTGAGCCAGCCGAACGACGGCCCGCTCCGTCCGTCCGTCGCCGTCGATTTCTGCTCCCCACGGCTTCTGCTCCCCACGGCTTCTGCTCCCCTCGGCTCCTGCTCCCCTCGGTTCACACCCGGTCGATGACCCGCTCTGCGAGCCGTTCGAGCCCCGCCTCGGGGTCGTCACCCGGCACCGAAACGAGCACGTGGTCGACCCCTGCGTCATCGAGCCGGCCGAAGTAGTCGACGAACCAGTCGGCGCCCGCGCGGTATCCCTGGTGGACCGGCTCCGGCTCCGCTTCGGGGTCGTCGGCGAGTTCCGTCCGAACGACCATCGCGTACGGCTTCTCGCCGGCTACCCGGCGCCAGTCGTCGAGATACGCGTCGAGCGTCTCCTCCGGGAGGTGGTAGAACAGCCAGCCGTCGCCGTGCTCGCCGAGCCACTCGAGCTCCTGCCGAGCGTGGCCGGTCGGGAGCAGTGGGACGGCGTCGCCGGTCGGCTTCGGGAGGAGGTCGAGATCGCCGTCGAGGCGGCCCCACGCGCCGTCGCGCTCGGGGAACTCCCCGCGCCACAGCGCCCGCATCGTCGCGACGGCCTCGCGGAACCGCTCGCCGCGCGCCTCGCGGTCGACGCCGAAGGCTGCGTACTCCGGGTCGCGGTCGCCCGTCGCGACGCCGAGGACGAGCCGGCCGCCCGAGAGCCGGTCGAGCGAGGCGGCTTGCTTCGCGACGTGAATCGGGTGTCGCAGCGGGAGGACGACGCTCGCGGTGCCGAGCGCTATCCTGTCGGTGTGGGCCGCCGCGTGGCCCAAAAGCGTCCACGGGTCGAACGCGCCACCGGCGTCGCCGAAGCGTGGCCAGTACAGCGGCACGTCGCGGGCCCACAGCGCGTCGACGCCGAGCGACTCGGCGCGGGCCGCGAGCGCCATCTCCCGTTCGGGGTCGGGCGTCTCCGTCCGCCCGGCGGCGAGTGGGAACCCAACTCCGAAGGTGAGCCGGTCGTCGCCGAACAGTCGCTCGAAGCCGGCGTTGCGGTGGCCGTCGGTCACGGTCGGGTTCGGCGCCCGAGGGGTATGGAGACTTCGGTGGACACGGCGGCTCGTCGCGGCCGCCCGAGTCGTCGAGCCGACGCCGCAGTTATACCAACCGTATCAGTCCGGCACCACTACTTCCCGTGGCCCGGTCGTACCGTCACCTGATGACCGCACGGAGTCGTGGCGCGGCCGACGACGCATCGAACCGGGCCGACGACATCGAAACCGTCGACCTGTCCGACGACCGGCGGCTCGCGTACGCCGAGTACGGGCGCACCGACGGCGCTCCGGTCGTCTTCCTCCACGGGACGCCCGGCTCCCGCCGGCTCGGGGCGCTGCTTGACCCAGCCGCCACGGATGCCGGCGTTCGGCTCCTCGCACCCGACCGGCCCGGGTACGGTCGCTCGTCGCCGTGGCCGGAGCGCTCGTCGCCGCACGACGATCGGGTCGTCGGGGCGGTCCTCGACGACGCGGGCGTCGACGCCGCCGGAATTGTCGCCTTTTCGGGCGGGGCCCTGCCCGCGCTCGCGACGGCCGCGACGAGGCCCGACCGGGTCAACCGCGTCGACCTCGTTTCGGGGGCGACGCCGCCGGGCGTGAGCGAGGAAACGCCGGCAGCCCAACGGTTCCTCGCGGGGTTGGCGACACGGACCCCGTTCGTTCTCCGGGGGCTCTTCCGTGGGCAGGCGTGGCTCGCCGGCCGGCTCGACCCCTCGTTCGTCGTCGCGCAGTACACGACGGGGGACGCCGACACGGTGGCCGACGACGTCGCGGCGGTCGTCAGCGAGGACTTCGTCGAGGCGTTCGCACAGTCCCGTCGCGGCGCAGTAACCGAGTTCCGGCGGATCGTCGCCGAGTGGCCCGTCGACTTCGCGGCGATTCAGCCGGCGGTTCGTCTCTGGCACGGCACCGACGACACGAACGTCCCGCTCGGGGACGCGCGCCGCTTCGAAGCTCGATTCCCGGAGGCCCGACTGCACGTAGTTGAGGGCGCCGACCACCTCCGAACGCTGGTGCAGTGTGTCCCGGACCTGCTGGTCGAACACCGGTGAGTGGACGGCTCGCCCCCGGGTCAGGAACCAACGACGTCGCTGGCGAGCCGGGCCTGTGCCTTCCGGAGGTGGTCGGACGCCGTGCTCGCCGCACAGTCGAGCTCCGCGGCGACCTCCTCGACCGACGCGGTCCGGGGGACGTCGTAGTAGCCGAGCTCCACGGCGACGGCGAGCGCCTCCCGTTGGCGTTCGGTGAGTAGCGCGCCGGCCGCGGACATTCCCTGGCCGTAGCTGCTGACGCGGTCGACCCTGACCTCGTAGGCCGGCGGGAACCCGTCGACGACGGCCTGCACGTCGGCAGCCCGCCCGACGACCTCCATGCGGGTCTCGCCGTTCGCGGCGAACTCGATCGGCGGCGCGGTCAGCACACGCTGCTCCAGGAACGGTTCGCGGAACGCGTGGTCCGCCGCTCGGGTCTCGTGTTCGACGTAGACGTAGAAGGACTCGTCGTCGATCCGCGCGGTCTCGTACGCCGAGACGAACGACGCCTCGTCGAGCGCGGCCACGTAAGGGTGGAGGTCCCCGACGACGCGGAACAAGAGGAGGTCCCCGTGTCCGTCGCCGTCGGCCGCCTCGTGCCAGTTCCACAGCTGTGCGAGTCGCATCCCCTCGTGTTCGACGAGGAACGTGTGGAGCGGGTTCCGCCGCGCCTCCGGTTCCCGGATCGCGAGTCGGAGGTATTTCACGGGCGGTCGGTGTCCCCGCGACTTAAAATAGGCTAGCCTGTGTGGCTCAATTCCCTTCCTCGCGCCCGGCGTACCGAACACCAGCGATGAGTTCGGTCCCTCACGCCCTCGACGAACGGTTCACGATGACCCCGGATTCGGGGTGTCGGCGGTGAGCCTCGAAACGCCGCAGCGCCCAGCCGGGCCGGTCGGTGTCACCGACGACGGGCTCGACTACGACGCACTCGCGGCGCTCCTCGAGGAACAGCTGGTCGACCGAGAGTCCCACGTCAACGCGGAGGCGTTCGTCGTCCGCCCGGACGAGGTCGAGACGGTCCTCACCCGTCTCCGCGACGAGGCGGGGTTCGACCACTGTTCGTGTGTCACGGCCCAGGAGTACGAGGATCGCTACGAGTCGATCTACCACCTGTCGAAGTACGACGACCCCACACAGGAGCTCTCGGTGGTCGTGCCGACGCCGCGGACCGAGCCGGTCTCGCAGTCGGCGGCGTCGGTGTACCGGACCGCCGAGTGGCACGAGCGGGAGGCGTACGACCTCGTCGGCATCGAGTACGAGGCCCACCCGGATATGCGGCGTATCCTGCTGCCGGAGACGTGGCAGGGCCACCCGCTGTCGCTCGACTTCGACCAGGAGCAGCCGCAGGTCGTCACGCTCAGCGAACACGCGAACCCGCTGGAGGACGATCACGCCGACGAGGCATCGGACACGATGTTCCTCAACATCGGTCCGCACCACCCGTCGACGCACGGCGTGCTCCACCTGAAGACGACGCTCGACGGCGAGCAGGTCGCCGACGTCGAGCCCGATATCGGCTACATCCACCGGTGCGAGGAGCAGATGTGCCAGCGGTGCACCTACCGCCACCAGATCATGCCGTACCCCGACCGCTGGGACTGGAGCGGCGCTGGCCTGCTGAACGAGTGGGCGTACGCCCGGGTCGCCGAGGACCTCGCGGACATCGACGTGCCGGAGTACGCGCAGCTCATCCGCACGATGTCGGCGGAGCTGTCGCGGATGCTCTCGCATTTCCTTGCGGTCGGGACGTACGCGCTGGACGTCATCGGGGAGTTCACCGCGACGTTCATGTATGCCATCGAGGACCGCGAACGGGTCCAGGTCCTGCTGGAGGAGCTCACCGGCCAGCGGCTGATGTTCAACTACTTCCGGCTCGGCGGCATCGCCTACGACCTCCCCGAGCCGCGCGAGGAGTTCTTCGCGGCGGCGCGGGCCTTTCTCGACCGGGTCCCGCGGCGGCTGCAGGAGTATCACGACCTGCTGACGAGCAACGAGGTCTTCCAGCTTCGCACCGTCGACACGGGGGTTCTCGCCCCCGACGACGCGAAAGCCTACGGCTGTACGGGCCCGGTCGCCCGCGGCTCGGGTATCGACTACGACCTCCGGCGCGACGACCCCTACGGCTACTACGACCAGCTCGACTGGGATGTCGTCACCGAGGACGGCCGTGACAACTTCGCGCGGCTGCTGGTCCGGCTGGGTGAGATCGAGCAGTCGGCACGGATCGTCGAGCAGTGTCTCGACCTGCTCGAGGACTGGCCCGAGGTGGACCGGACGGTACAGGCGAACGTCCCGCGGACAATCAAGCCCGAGCCCGACACGGAGATCTACCGCGCCGTCGAGGCGGCGAAGGGAGAACTCGGCATCTACATCCGCGCCGACGGGACCGACACGCCCGCACGGTTCAAGATCCGCGGCCCGTCGTTCTCGAACCTCTCCGCGCTTCCGGTGATGGCCGAGGGCGAGTACATCCCCGACCTCGTCGCGACGATCGGCAGCCTCGATACGATCATGGGGGAGGTGGACCGGTGATGGGGACGTCGGACCGCCCGTTTGTCGACCCCGGCGGAGACGGCGTCATCTGTATCGCCTGCGGGGAGACGGTCCCCCGCGACGACGCCCGCGAGTACGACAAGTACGGCGACCGGTGGACGCGAGAGGGGAAAGAGTTCGAGTTCCTCTGCAAGCCGTGCTATCGGGACTGTTGCCACCAGCCACGCGACGGGCTGGAGGCGACGCTGAGCCGTGCCGGCGCCGGCGAGACCGACCGCTCTTCTTTTCTCAGGCGGTACCGGGAGCACGTGACCGACACGCCTGCGACGGAGTAGTTCGGCGCGGCCGTCGGCCGTCGACATCGGCTTCCGTTATCAGTAGCTAGTTAACTCGCGCAGCCGGAGCCTCACCAACGAAAGCGTGAGGACGACCGGGGGACTACGAATGAGGGGACGACCGTGCTAGTCGCAGTGGCAATCACGGCGCTTGGCTTCCTCCTCGTCGGGTTGACCACACAGCTGTTCGGCTACCGGCTCGGCGGCACCATCGCGATCCCGGTGTTGGCCGTCTACACGCTGAAGAACGTCTTCATGCTCCCCATCTTCGTGTTGAGCACCGTCCTCGCGTATCTCGGCCTCCGGGTGGTGAAACAGCGGACGCTGCTGTACGGACGCGACGAACTGCTGGTGGCGATGGGGCTCGGGAGCGCCATCCCGCTGCTGCTGTTGGCCGTCCTCGGCTCGGTCGTCCCGGAGTCGCTCCGGTCGGTCGTGTTCATCGGCAGCATCCTGCCGGGGCTGGCCGCGTTCAACTACCACCAGCTCAAGCCGCAGTACCGGCTGAAGGACGCCCTCGCCGCGACGCTGCTGTACGGCGCGCTCGTCGGGCTCGGCTGGCTGCTCATTACGCCGGCGCTCGCCGCGCGGCTTGGAACGATCACGCCGCCGGCGCTGTACACGGCGACGAGCGACGTCGCCGTCGCGAAGAGCGCAGTCGTACCGACGGAGCTCGAGCCAACGATCCTCGCCCGCCCGGTCGCGGTCGGCCTGTTCCTTCTCGGACTGTTGTGCTCCGAGCGCGTCCGGGGCCGCTACGGGCTCCGCATCGGGCTCATCGCGCTGCCGCTTTTGGCCATCTACGCGCTCGCGAGCAAGTGGCTGCTCGTCCTTTACGTGCTGCTGCTCGCGCTCTCGTTCGCCTTCCTGCAGGCCGTCCACGTCACGACGCTGCTGTACGGGCGCGTGCTCATCTCGCTCACGACCGCGTTCGCGCTGCTCGCCGCGGTGCCGACCGTGATCTGGTTCCCGATTACCCGCGGGCTGTCGGCGTACTTCGTCGCCATCCTCGCCGGCATCGGGGCGTACAACTGGCACACCGCTCCTCGGCCGAAGCGGAAGCTGTTCGTCCCGCTGCAGGTCGGCGTCTTCGCGGCGATGCTGCTGCTCGCCCGCGCCACGGGGCGTGTCCTCCCGCGGGGCGTCCCGCAGTCGTTCGGGCTCCCGCAGGTCGCCGTCGGTGTCGTCGTCGTCCTCGGCTGTCTCGCCGTCGTGGAGTACTACACCGTCTACCAGCCGGCCCATGACGACGTGTTCGCGGCGTCCATCCTCTCGGGAGGTGACGAGCCGTGATGGATCAGGGGGCGTTCGAGGTCACCCGCAGCGAGACGGGCTGGTTCTGGCGGCTCAGCGACGCCGAGGTGACACTCGCGGTCGGCCCGCAGTCGTACGAGACGTCACAGGAGGCACGCGACCGCATCGACCGCGTCCGGGACGCCGCCGCGGCGCTCGAATCGCTCGAGACGGCGGCGTTCGAGTACACCGAGCCGCCGGCGGACCACCGCCCGTGGCTTCGCCTCCGCGGCGACGAGGACGCCGGGATCTTCGAGTGGGCGCTCGTGGCCGACGACGAGGTGCTCGCCGTCCCGAACTTCACGTACACGGGGCGGGAGACGGCGTGGGCGGCCGTGGAGCGGTTCCAGCATCTGGCGACCGGCGCGGTCCCCGTCTACCTACTCGGCGGCGACGACGAGTACGAGTACGACGCCTTCGAGGTCGGGGCGTCGTCGCTCCGGAACGCCGCCTCGTTGCTCACGCGCGGCCGGACCCACCGGCGCTTCCTCGCGGACATCGACACGCGAATCGTCGTCTCGGGCATCCGCGGGAAGTCCTCGACGGTGAAGCGACTCGACGACGTGTTCCGGCGGCGGGGGTACGACACGCTGACGAAGATCACCGGTAACCATCCGGTGCTCATCCGCAACGGCGACGTCATCCCGATCGAACGGTCCGGCCCGTACACGACGCTGTACGAGAACATCAACGTCGTCCGCGAGTTCGGCCGCCAGCTCGAGTCGTACACCCCGGACGACGTCGCCATCTTCGAGAACCAGGGTATCACCGAGTACACGACCCGTCTCATCAACGAGCGGTTCGTGAAACCACACATCGTCGTCATCGCGAACGTCCGGCAGGACCACCAGGACACACTCGGCAAGACGCTCCGTGACCTCGCCCGCTCGTTCGCGCGGACGATTCCCAAGGGGACGAAGGTCGTCAACGGGGAACAGAACCCGGTGCTCGCCGAGTACATGCGCGAGGAGATCGAACAGCAGGGCGGCCACGTCCGGCAGGTGACGATCCCCGACGACCAGCAGGGCCGCATCGGCGCGGAGACGGTGTACGCGGTCAACGACGTGTTGCGGTGGCTGGAGCTGGAGCCCGTCCCGGAGCCGCAGCTCAACGCGTATCTCGACGCAATCCAGCCGCGGTGGGTTCGGCTTCCGGGCGGTCGCGTCTTCAACGGCGCCGAGATCAACGACATCGAGAGTACCGAGGCGGTCCGGGACGCGCTCGCCGGCGACGACCAAGTGTTGCCGTTCGTGTATCTCCGCGCCGACCGGCGGAGCCGCACCGCCTCGTTCGCCAACTACCTGAACACGCTCGCCGAGCGGGGGCTCATCGACCGGGCGCGGGCCGGCGGCGCTTTCACCGGCATCTTCGCCCGGAACGTCGACGTCCCCGTCGTCGAACACGACCGCGAGGAGGACGCCGGGGCCGTCCTCGACGAGATGCTCGAGGAAGGGTATCCGGTGTTGACGATGGGGAACACCGTCGACGAGTTCATGCGCGACCTCGAGGCAGAGATCACGGAGCGGGCCACGCGGGCCGCCGTGGAGGACGCCGACTGAGCGTCCGCCCGTTCAGTCCTCCGCGTACGCTCCCTCGCGGTGGCCGACACGCTCGATCGTCGCCGCCTCGTCGGTCCGCAGGTCTGCGAGGAAGGCGAACAGCTCCTCGAAGTCGTCGATCCCCTCACGGACGATGTACTCGACGTAGCGGTGTTTCCGGCGGAAGTCCCGTGTCACCTCTTCGACGGGTCGGTCCGTGCGGTCGGCGAGGCGGTCGAAGGCGGCCGTCCGCCGTCGCTCGCTCGCGTCCCCGAGTTCCGGGTGGTCGTACGCGAACACGAACGAGCCGTCGTGGCTCCGTTCACAGACGCGGTTCCAGTAGATGGCAGTCCCGTCCTTTTCGACGACACCGCAGTTCCCCTCCTCGCGGTCGAGCGTCTCGTACGCGGCCGCCGAGAGGAACTCGACGGCTTCGCCGACGTAGCGGTCACCGTCGACGCGGCGCGGGAAGACGACGAGATCGAGCTCCCGGAGCAGGTACGCCGGAAGTTCCTGTTCGACGAACCGGTTGATGAGCGTCTCGACGTCCTCAGCGTGGGTCGTGCCCACGACGCCGTGACCAGTGTTCAAACTTTCTGCGTACGTAGCAAAGCTGGCGGGCGTGTTTATCTCCGCGATGACCTCCACGTCCGGGTTGAGGTAGTTCGCCTCGGTCATCAGGTCGGCCATCGAGACGCGCTTGTACTCGTCGGCGTGTTCACGGGTGGAGAG
>Ga0207771_100649_pt1 | contig 18966 bp, 20 predicted proteins | sample A23M2SouthBayCA_2_FD_187731 | JGI IMG/M metagenome (GOLD analysis project Ga0207771, IMG submission 187731) | Aerobic enrichment media microbial communities from Eden Landing Ponds, California, USA - A23 M2 (2) (SPAdes) | ecosystem: Environmental > Aquatic > Marine > Unclassified | place...
CGCCGGTGCGCGCGCAGCATCAGCCGCGCTTCGCTGGGGTGCTCGATGGCCTTGGGCATCACGGTTGTATCGGCCGCCGCGACCCGGAAACTCTCGGGAGCAACCGTGCCCGTGCCTTTACCCAATTCCACCGTCATCTTCAAAAGCGCTCGCGCGCCATCTTCGCCAATACGCGACGGAACCGGCCCATGGTGGACTCGTCCATCGGCGGCTCATGCTGGAACACCGACTCACCGCAAAAATACTGCCAGTACGGGTTCTCCACCCACTGATCGAGCAGCTCCCGGTCGGACAGCGCCTGCATGTGCTTGAGCATCTGCAACCCGACGTGGAGCCGGATGGGATGGCCTGGGCGACTCAGTATGGTATTTGGTGTCAGCCGTTTTGATAGACTGACTGGTTGGACAGCGTACAAAACTCGGGGGACATCAAATGACCCACCAAGCCATCGCTTTTATTCTCGGGGTGCTGCCGATTCTCGGCTTTGGGGCGGCCTATGCCATCCACGTGTTTAGCGAGTCACGGCGGATTGATCGTGGCGAAGCGCCGCTTGGGCCTGGGCGTGATAATTAACATTGCGCTCACCTACAGGGAAAACCTGCGCCTGACTTCCTCGCCGTTGATGCGAGCCACTGGCGTATCTGTGCCGGCTGCCACCGCTGTGCTCCCTGGCCCTTTTCCGCGGGCAGGTGGATAGGGCGAGGGAATTCGCTGTCTATGGCCATGATCCTTTCTCTCAAGTGGCGTGGGCTTATGCGCAGGAACGCAGCGACATCTTGTGCGGTCCATAGGGGCTCGTTCTGGAGTGTTTGAAGCTCTTGAAGCAGTCGGTTCAGTTCAGTGATGTTCGCATTTTCGAGCAGTTCGATGGCCATGGTATAATCCTCATTCAAGTGGAGTTCACTTGGTTTACGGCTTGGCCAAATTTAGGTTGCTGGGGTGGAGTGATCAGAGATTACGCCCGATTTACGCGTTTGTTTTGTAGGCAGCTGATTTCATTAAGGGTTCGATTCCGCCTCCGGGCACCACTAATATCAAAGACTTAGCCCGCCTTGTGCGGGCTTTGTTGTTTCTAGTCGTCCACATTTCGTCCACACCGTGCGCTTGTTCAGCCCTTGAGCGCATCTGATATTACTCACAGATCCGGCCATACTAATGAGCTTCCCTATCATTAGCGCCATTTAGGATTCACGCGTACAGTTATCGGTAATCGCCATGATTGATAAGCTCATAATTTGGCTTCAACTATTTTCAGTATTACTCCTCTTATCAGACGCCTACCTGAGTAGGACTCTATATGAAACTCTCGATAATAAACTTAAAGCAAGAGTTGGAGAGTTCTCCGAAACATATAGGCAACGCTATCTCAAGCGAGATCTGGTTTTTTTTATCCTGATCCTTGGTTTGTGGGCGGGCTTTTTTCTCATCGGGGGGGCGAGTCGATTTGTTGGGGCATGGGTTGGAACAATAGGTCCTTGGGGTATCTTGATTTTTCTTATATGGGCATCGGCCCTTCTATTCTTGCTTGCAACAGCAATGGCGGGCCTTACGAACCATCTTGATAGACACCTCAATTTACTAATTAAGTTTCCACTATGCTTTGCTCTATATAAGGCACCCAAAGGGCCCATTTATGCGCTTGGCTTTATGCTGTTGTTTGTGTCCCATGTCATCCAGTTGTTTATTGAGTATGAAATATTCACATAACACGGCTGTTAATCATAGGTCCAACCCTGTCAGTCGCGCGCTCTTACTCTAGTCTGTTTTTTACCTGTTATGCAAAGTATTTCATACCTCTAACCCAAGAAAGATTCATAATCCCAGCCTAATTTTTCCACTTCTGACCTGAACACATTTCTCCAGAAGGTATCCGTACACTTTCCGCACTCTTCAAGCAAGGAAGCTAATTCGCAAGAAAGATCATAATATGCCTCCCTGTCTTGTTGTAAGATTTCTTCAACTTTCTTAGCGTTGCTTATTTTTTTTACAAAACGAGAAGCCACACTAGCCTCATTCCAATCAGCCGGCCTCTCCTCTTCTGCCTGAACCAAATTATTCGGATCACCATCAGTAAAGTACTTTTTCTTAAATCGGATGACTATAGAAAACATATCTGAATCTGCGTCTTCTCCGTCAATCTGATAGCGAACAATACTCCTAAGCTTTACGTCAAAACTATGTGTTTCAACTGCTATTCCGGTCATCCACTTTATAAATCCTAGAGCTAAAATAGTGGAGTATTTTTCATCTTTTTCATTTGGGTACTTCAATCTAAAATTAGATTCCTCGAGAAAATCTGAAAACCAATCCATGAACTCAGATTGGAAGTCAATGCTCTCGGCAATATTGTTATCCACTATATCGAATAACTGGTTTGCTATATCTCCACAAATACTTGTCGCGCTTGTCCGGGTCGTAACCATTAACAGCCAGGGTCGACTCTGAGTATTAAACTGCGCCGTCAATATTTGATATATCGAATTGAATCTACTTCCCGGAGAAGGGGGCGCAATGCTACTGCAATAGTCAAGGTTAATAACTGAATAAGGGCCATATTTTACCATGTTGTTGTAGGCTAGACCTCTGTCAGCCACCTTATCCAAGTTGTCAGGCCTAATAATCGTCTCGCGCTGTGCGTCCTCAGAGATCCCGATAAAAGGGAGATTCTTATTAGCCAGCTCGAAATCATTAGAGTCACTAATAAAGCTGACAAGGCGCAAATGGGACGCATAGTTCGAGCATTCATCGTCAATATTGGAAGCTTGAAGTTTTGACAAGAAATACCTAAAGTCCAGCAACTCCCCTCCGGTCAAGCTCAACATGTTGAGGCTTGAGTAACCCTCGTAATCTTTTTCCTTACGCAAAAGATCTATCTCGCCCCACCATTGTTTAGATCTTATCCACTGCTTTCTAGGCCTATGCCATGAGTAAAATTGCGTATCTTTAGGCTCCTCCCCTAAGTCCCGATCCGCATCAATATTGCCACCAAAAAAACTGTCGTCATCAAAAAAATCATCCATAATATAGCCTTACTGACGCTCATTGAAGATTACTTTGGCTAGGTCACCTATTAGGTCAACAAACCTCTCATCGCCTAGCTCTTCAACTAAGCCATATATATCGAGAACGCCCATGATAGCTTCTAGTTTGGCTTTTGCGTTTTGAGCCTTATCCTTCTTTTTGTATGAATCAGGTAGTGAATCTTTTATTGCCTCAAAAGCTATACAATACGCATCATCAGGTCTTATGTCACCACTTTCTTCGATAAAGAATGACTTATACTCATCCGCTTCGTAACCTTGTTTTTCTGCTATTTCTTGGACCGTGTCTTCAAGAGCGCTTCGAAATAAATCATTCCTCTCATTGCGAGACTTTTTATGGGCTTCTCTTTTTATCGCCTTATATGTATTTATAGTTTGGCGCAGAGCTGAATGAAGCCATTTTGAAACTATTTGCCAGTGAGGATGAGCAACATTAAATGATTCCCGATCAATATTGAGGGCTGATTCAAGTCCTTCCTCGACGAATATTTCTGCAACAAGCTGGCTCTTTATTGTATGTTCAGCAATCTGGTACTTCATAAACGTTTCATCGAACAACGTTCCGCTTGAGTCATGAATTCGCACCAAAACCCCATTGTGCTCTCTAGGGATAACCTTTGGGCACCACAATATATAACCTTTAAAGCTTAAGGGGCCGCCACTTTGTGTTATTTTTCGGTGCGAGAACTCATTTTTGTAAGACCCAACAAATAGTAGTGGTTCTTTAACTATTGCTTTGGTTGTTGGTAGTCCAGTAAATTTTATTGGGCGATATATTTTGACATCATCTATTGTGACATTAAATTTGTCGCTTTGGGGGGAGGGGGTGCCCAGAACCTTTGAAGCGATAGTTTCTTCTTCTTTTAAAGAAAAAGCTGTGGCTTGCGATGCCTCGGGATCATTTTCAATTTTGTAGACAGTATCGAAGGACTCTGGGCCCAAACTGAATGGATGTTTGTAAAGATATTCTACTGGAACTGATAATCCAACCATCCAAAGCATACGAAGATAATTGTCCAAAACCTCTTCAATCTTTGGGCTTGATGTGTTCCCGGAAAGCTTCATGATAGCTTCAAAGAGCCTAGAGAAACGAGTCTCTGGGCGATCGGCTATACACCAAGGCATACTTGAGTTTTCATCGAATATGTCTATATTTTGATTGTCTTTCTGAATAGATCCAATATGAAAATTGGGTATTTTTACTTTCGCTTTCTTATTGCTAACTCCTGAATTAGAGCTTGCATCCCTTTCTTGCCTATATAGTGACCAGACATCCTCAGACATCAGCTGTTTTCTGGCACTTTCTTTTATATTTTTTAAGTAGATGCTAGTCCCGTGATCTTTTTCGTTTTTTGTTTTAACGCTTTTGATGGCAACTCGTCCAGACGAAAAGCTTTGACCGCGCTCTTGTGCACTGTCAGGTTGGTGGTCTGAATAATTATGTAGTATTACATGCGCTTGTAGATAATAGTGATCGCCTTTTCTCTTCGTTGTAATGTAAAACTCTCGTGTCAATTGGGCAACGCTAAAGAGCCCAATCCCAATTTTTCCGATTAGTTTTCTCTTTTTGTTAGGTGAAACTGAAGGGTTTTCATTACTAGAGACATTGACATCTTGGTTTTCCGGATCTCGTTTTGCACTACCTCCAATGTGGTGAATTAAATTCGTCAGCTCTGATACTGACATTCCGTTACCGTCATCTTTCACCGAGATGTTGGTAAAACGGGGTACATCAGTATCGATTGAAACATTCTCCGCATCAGCATCATAAGCATTGGAAATCAGTTCTCGGATTGCCGATGCTGGCTGCCTATAAATACCATCTGTGACCCGAGCTAGTACTTTCTCGTCTGTTGTCAACTCGGTATATGTGAGCTCGCCAGTCTCCTGATTCCTATAAATCTCTTCTCTTAGGGAGAGATCTTTATTTCTTTCTATTTCCCGCTTTTGGTCTTTAAATTCGCTTTCATTTTCCATGTACTATTCTCCCTAAAGAGATCCTTAAGCTTAGCAAACCTCTGTAGGGCCTGCCTTTTACTGTTTCTTTGAAGTGTATTACGGAATTTTCTGCGAAGTTCAAGGGTACAGGCTGATCAGGAAAAGCGAGCGGCATTGACCTAAAAGTTATGACTTCAAAGGTGTTTTCCATGACACCTCTGTTGGCGTTTGACCTATTCTCAGGAAGAGAAAGAGCATTCCGACATAGCATACTTGATTCGCCTTTCCATAGTGCTCGGGTTCTTAGTCTCGCACTCCCATAATACGACGACGTTCCACCCCATCTCCTCAAGCTTGATCTGGTTCCTCTTATCTCTTGCTTGGTTCTTGCGTAGTTTCTCTTTCCAGAAATCAGATCTAGTCTGTGGGACAGAAGCAAGGCTGCATCCCGAGTGTTGATGCCAGAAGCAGCCATGGACAAAGATCACCGTCTGGTAGCGTGGCAAGACGATATCCGGGGAGCCTGGTAGGTCTTTGCGATGGAGGCGGAAGCGATAGCCGAGCGAATGAAGCATCTTTCTTACTGCCAACTCAGGCTTAGTATTTTTACCCTTATTCTCCCGCATTATTCTAGAGCGGGCTTCCTGATTCATCCGGGCCATGGCATGCACAAAGATACTTTGTTTCTACGGCAACAATGGTGCGATTCCCAAAAAAGAGATGACACCTATTGTCGAAAATATAGTTCAAGCGGCACCCCGACCCAATTCCCCTTGGTCAGCAACAAAGCGGAGAAGGAACTCGCCCAGAGCTTCGCCTAACAACGGAGGCACGGCATTACCTACTTGGGTATAGCGTGGACAGGATGATTTTCGTTGGGGGCCTCCCGTCGTATATTGCCCCAATAATTCGAACCAATCCGGGAACGACTGGATTCTTGCCATTTCCCGAACGGTTAGGATTCGTGCCTCGGAGTAGTGTAGGTAGTCGTCCGGAAGCGTTGTCATGGTGGCCGAAGGACGGTCCGGGCAAAGGGGGGTGATCGAGTGCTTCTTCAGCCCATAGCGCTCGCGCTGCTCATGATTAAGAGTCTTGCCCCGTGGGCACTCTCTAAGGATGCGCTCAAAGCGCTCTCTTATCTCCGGCTTATGACGGGGAAGCCTAAGGCTGTTGGGGCTACTGTCCTTGCTTAGTCCAGCCCTCATGAGTTTAAGGAATGGTGATGGGGTCTTGGGGTCCTGATACCTGATCTGCTGGAATCCACTTACCGGGCTGTCCAGGCAGTCCGTGAGTTCCTTGCCGGTGACTTCAAGATCGCCAATCGCATCACGGGTGATTTGCGGAAACTCCGTGCTCAAACCACGACCAGTCAAAAAGCATTCCCGCATCCCGTACCATTCCTCAAACGGGTCCCAGTCTTCCGCTAAGTCATTCCGGGTAGCAATAAGGATAAACCGGGGACGCAGTTGTGGGACCCCCCAGTCAGCGCTGGGGACTATCCTATACTTGACCTCGTACCCTTCTTTCTCCAACCGCTGTTTAACGACTTCTGAGTATGGGACTCTAGATTGCTTTTGGGAGCCCTTCTTGAAGGTCGCGTTGAAGCCACGCACATTCTCTAGGAGCAGGAACTTGGGCTTCACTGCCTGGACCACCGAGATGTACTTCTCGGCCATCCGGTTCCGTGGATCCTTTGGATTGCGTCTGCCGGCTGGTGAAAACCCCTGGCATGGAGGACCGCCCGCTATCAGGTCTACCTCACCTTCCAGCCCGGAAAGTTCGATGGAATAGTTATCCAGGAATTTCTCAATGTCATGCTCGGTCTCGGGCAACCAGGAGGGCCAGTCGTAGTCCAGGGCACCATTCTGGACCAGATTATGCCGATAGGTGAGGAACGCGTCCCGGTTCTGCTCGATCGCGAAGACGCCCTTCCAACCGGCCTTTAGGAGGCCAAGAGACAGGCCGCCGCAGCCTGCGAACAAGTCTATGAATTTGGGGGTGCTCACGCCTTCCTGTCCCTTACTTAGGCATTGATATCCGCATAGTTTAACGCGTGTGGCGTCAATGTCCAGGAAATGCTAGCCGTTCCGGAAACCTGTGTGCAAACCGCATCGTCAGCTTCATCCGGGGGCATACTGTCAATTGGCTTTATCTGAGCGTGAAGCACCTAACAGCTTTTCAACTCCTATCCCCACTGAGCCGCCGACCAACAGTACCCCTGTTGCAGCTATCCAGGACCAGAAATAGAGCCCAACCAGAAGAGCTGCTATAAAGGTTATGCTGAAAATGAGCTGGCTGGAGATATAACCCAATACGGGGTGAATCTTCTTCATGGAATTCGGCCACTCCTCGTTCCCGGGCATGTTCTGGCTTATTGGCAGATGCTTTCGAGATCTTTGTTTCTGGGCTTAGAGCAAAATTTATCGATTGGAACGGGTTTTGTCCCTATCTGACAGATTTCAACCAGTTTGGGCAAAAGGTCCAGCGTTTCCTCGACAACCGCTTCTCCATCTTTGGAGACATCATAGTGCCGGATCTTGCTGCAGTACTTGTCCGGAATTTCTTCTGGGTGCCCTGTCAGGATGGATTGGAGGATTGGCTCAATTGATTTCATACCATGCTGCACCGATTTTATTGCAGCGCCATAGCTTGCGATCAAGAAGTTCACCCCAGCCACTGAAAATTTGCTGGATGTGGCCAATCTTCTGGTCCCAAAAACTCCGCCGGTACTGGCAAAGTTCGTAAACAAAGATCCGGCAATCCTTCCGCTTAGATCCGATTTTCGGTGTTCGTAATTGTACTGGACGATCCCGGAAAGCACGTTCTTCTTTACGGATGACCCCAAGTTCGAAAAGCCCTGAAATGCAGTATTCAGGGCGCTTTGCCGAATCATTGCCTCCGATTTTCTCCTCTGCCCCCAATAGCCTGCCATCATCTGGAGTTGGATTATTCCAATCCACCAGGTCTTGGGATGCTCATAGGCACCATGAAGAAAACGGAACCAGCTGGACTCATCGATTGTGGCAAATTGTTTAAGAAATAAGCTGGATATATCAGTGCTGGCCGCTTCGATATTGTCCAGCGCCTTTTCGATGGCTTGCCGGTCAGCCTTATCCAGAAATGAGAGCAGTTCGGGGAGGTTGTTCAGGTTTGCCATCTAGATCACTCCATCCGTTGGAGGTGGTTGTCCATGCGTCTCTGTGGTGGATAGTAACCGTAGGCATTCTGGACTTTCAATCTCGGCGTCGGCTGGGTCAGCTTTGAGTGCTAGCCCTTTGCGCTGAAGGCGGCCTGATACTGCTGGGGTAGTAGTTCGGCGTGCTGTTCTATGGCTCCCGGTAGGATGAATAATCTAGGTTGTTTAGCGAACTGGAATACGCGATAGAGCCGGTAATCGTCTGCATAGTCGTTGGAAAACGCCCGCTCGTTTTCACTGATGTAGAACGGCTGGTATTTCCCTGACTGTGTCGTCTTAACCTCCAGGAAGAGCGGTTGTTCAGTGGCCGGATCGAAAGAGCGTATGTCGAAGCCGAGACCATCGCCTTCATCCCTGCTGGCCCAGGCAATGTCACGTGCCAGGTCCCGTCGTCCAGCCTGGGTCAGCCGATACTTCTCGTACTCAATCACGAAGGATTCTCCGCGCTCACCAAGCTTTTGATTACGCTGTTCCCTCTCCGAGAAATTGATGTTCCGCGCGAGGTACTGGCGTTGGGGCTCCTTGACTTCGGGCAGCTTCTCCGGAAGCTCGGGATCAAGCACTTTATCCCAATCAATGGCGCCAGGAGTGCTCGGGGCCGTGTCGGCGGCTGTGGTCAGATCGCTCAGGTCACCCGGGCGGGCGGCAACATGCGCGAGGACGGCCCGTTTCAAATCGGACTGGTAGTTGCTCGCGGGCTTGTAGCCTGGGATGTAGGGAAGGCCCAGCTCAACCAGGATGGCACTGATGTTCTGGTGTTTGTATTCAATGGAGCCATGGCTGCGGCCATTGAGCTTCGCTTGTAATGCTCTCCTGTGTTCTGCCTTGCTGTACTTCTGCCCCGCCATCTGTTCGTGGAGCATGTCCAGGTAATCGGCCACGATGAGCTCGCACTCAAGCCAGTCCCATCCGCCGTTCTGTCTAAGAATGTTTAAACGACCGTGGTCATCCAGATTGGTGAGCAGGGCTTGTCGGAGCAACTCGCGGGGATACGGGTCCTGTAGTAATTCAAAGAGAGCGTTATCCAGAAACGCATAGTCAATGTGGTCATTGATGACGCCCGGTCCACTTGCGGTGCTCAGTTGCTTATACTGCTCCGATTTACCCGGGCGAGGTTCGAGATGCCAGAATCCCTCGCTCCTCAGGTGGAAGAAGGGCAGGTGGGGGGTCGAGCGATCGTCAGGTGTCCCCAGTTCCTTGAGGCGCCTGACGAATTGGGCTTTAAGTTCTTCAGTGAACAGGATGCGATTGACCGTTATGTCGCCAGACGCGATAAGGTCGAGGACTGCCATCAGCATGGCGACCTTATGTGGGCTCTTGTGACCGCCGGTGCTGTTCGCGCGCAGTTGGGAAAACTTTTGCTCGTAATCAAGCAGGCTCATGCTGAGCCTCCGCCGTGGGGCTTTTGAAAACGACGGTTTCCCACCAAACAGCATGCCGTCCCAGTTGATCATTCTGAGGCGAGTCGTCGATGGGCAGGGCCGTTAGCGCTTTCTCACCTGCGAGACCTTCCAGTTCGCTACGGCTGGTTTCATGGAAGGTTCGCTCTCCGTCCCCCGGGCCATGGCGCAATGTGATGATAATAATCCCGCCGGGGGTAAGGAGCTCCGTCAGTCTGTTGAAAGCCTCGTTCCGCTGGCTCGGCGGAAGATGCATCCAAACGGCAGATACGAGGATCACGTTGAAGCGTTGGCCAAGGTGCTTTACTTCGCCGAGTTCCGGAAGGCGGTCTTCCACCCACTGAACGGCAAGGCCTCTGGTGGCCTCTTCACCCAGTTGTCGAAGCTCCGCTGCGGGTTCAACGGCAATCACGTCCCAGCCTCGTCTGGCAAGAGCGGCTGCGTCCCGGCCACTGCCTGCGCCAGCGTCCAAGGCATACCCGGGATCAGCTGGCAGGTGGTGGAGCCAGCTTTTGTGCACATTCTCAAATGCCAGTTGCTGATACTGGTTGAAAAAATGCTGGGCTCTTTGGGAGTAGGGATCGGTCATAAGCCGACTACGTTAATCTTATAGAACCAGGTTAGCAGATGGGTATTTGCTTGGATAACCTGTTTCCTGGCGCTGACCTGCTCCCCGGCGGCCCCGCCACTAGGCAGGCGGCGCGCCAGGTCTGGCAGGTACTGCGGCATTCGCGCAACGCGGGCGGGTCGTCCTCAAGAAGCCAGATTGTGATTTGATACGGTAGCTGAGCTCTGACTAAGGATCAGGCGTATGAAAACAACGGAAGCCGTCCTCATTTAGTTGTGGGTCGCCTTCCTGGCTGGTGTCCTCCTGGGCCTGACGTCGTCCTATCAAGCGCTTGTTGTTAATCGCCGATCAATAGCCTTAAGCATACTCCCAAAGGCCTTCGTCCCCGCCTTGGCGGCAAATGGAGACAGAACCCGCCCCACCACCGGAATCCGAATCCGGAACACAGACGTCCAGGTAACCCTGGTCCCCTGTTCGGTCTCTTCCAGCCTGATTTTACCACTCTCGTGCTCGATGGGCGGCCGTGAGCGCAGAATCCGGTAGTCCATGCTTGTGGGCCGGTGGAAGTTGCTGATCTCCTCCTCGAACCAGACCGCACCCAGGTCAATCCGCCGTACGGCCCCGTTGCCGTTTCGCTCTCCGGTGCCTTCCTTCACAAGCCAGGAATCACGGATGCCGTCGAACTGCTTGTAGTTGGCGTGATCACTCAGCAGGTCAAACACCTGCTCGATGGGGGCGTTGATGGTGCGTTCCGCGACGATCGTCTGCATGGTCAGGGCTCTATGGGTGGGGGTGGATCGGGGAGTGCCGATGGCCTGCCAGGATCTTCAGGCCGGGCCATCGGCTCTGACAGCGTCAGCATTTACCAGTCGGAGTCGCCAGCGTGTTCGTCGCTTTCTTCTGATTCAGCTTCCTCGCCGGCGTGCTCATCGGACTCGGACTTCCTTTCATCCGTGGATTTGTCGTGGTCCTTGGACTTCTTATCATCCATGGACTTGGCTTCATCTCCGGCCTGTTCATCCTCGGCATGTTCTTCGGAGTGGGCTTCATCGCCCGCGTGTTCGTCACCATGACTGGACGCCAAGGCCTGGCCTCCGAATGCGAGACCTGCGAGAACGGCGAGTACTGTTGCGATGGAATTGAAACGTTTCATTCTTTCTTCTCCTTGTTGATGGAACCTGCCTGCCGGCGTACACCTTGGACTCTTGAGAACTGCGCCTCTACCGTCAGGTACTTATGCAATTTACGTGGTTGAATGTCGCTCCGGATCATCCTGGTTGTGGTTGCGCCGGGTGAACGGCTCGGCCAGCCAGGTGGCGAATGAGAGGTAGTCGCCCCGCCCCTCGGCCAGGCCGAGCTCCCGCATCTCGTCCTCATCGGGTTCCTTGTAGGTGCCAAAGAGGTGGTCCCAGATGATGAAGATGGTGGCGAAGTTGGCATCGCCCGTGCGCCGGGAGACCGTGTGGTGGCTGGTGTGGAAGCGGGGCGTGACGATGAACAGGCGCAGGATCCGCTCCCAGCGATCCGGGAAATCGATGTTCGAGTGATGGAACTGGCTGGCCAGGCTGACCGAGATCTCGAAGGCCGCAAAGGCCACCAGGCTCGGGCCCCAGACGGCAATCCAGACCAGTTTGACGAAGAAGGAGATGAAGAGTTCGCCGGGGTGAAACCGCAGGGCGGTGGTTACGTCCACGTGGGTGTCGACGTGATGCACCTTGTGGAACCGCCAGAGCAGTCCCACGCGGTGATTGAAGCGGTGCCACCAGTAATCGAACATATCCAGCACGATAATGGTGGCGATGATACCGCCAATCCCACTGTAGCCGAGCATGGGAGCCAGCCCCCACCCCTGTTCGGCAATGTATTCCGTCCAGTAGAGGAAGGGCGCCAGGATGATGAGCTTGAGAACCACGGTGTTGAACACGGCCATGGCCGCGTGCATTCGCAGGCGCTGCCCGCGCGGTTCCTGCCAGGGCCGTTTGGCGGCAAGCCCCTCGATCAGGAAGAACAGCGCAAAACCGCCAAGGAAGATGGGTAGCTTCAGCTCGTCCATAGTGGTTACCGCAGCAGGTTGATCCGGTCATCCACGAAGTTGTAGCGCGGCTGCTGCACCCATTCGCCGTGCTTGTGCACTGGCAGCTTGTGGACGTTCTCATCGTAAACGACCAGCTCGCCATCATGGACCTGCAGCCAGAAGTCCAGATCATAGGTCTTGTAGGGGTCACCAATGGCCGCGAAGTTGGTGCACGCGAAGTAGTGGCCATCGCCCATGGTCCGCACCGGGTCGTGGATCTTCTGGAACCGCAGCTCCAGCGTCTGGCTGGTACGCGGGTCGGTAATCTCGAAAACGCCCGGGTTGCCCATCTGGGTGCGGTTCTCGATGTGCTCGCGCATCGCGGCCTTGATCTCTTCAGCGGTGAAGGATTCCGGGTCCCTTTCCTCAGTCTGCGTGTCTTCAGCCTGCGCCTGATCGCGATTCTCTTCCGTGGCGTCGTTTTGCTCCGAGTTGGGCTCAGTCGCCTGATCCGTGGAGGCCTGTTCGCCACTGCCGTCCGGTTCACCGCCGCATCGGGCCAGCAGCACCAGGATGAGGATGATGGGGAGGGCGATCAGTCCCTTGTGAAGCAGCCACTTGATTCGTTCACTCTGCATGGGTCATTTCCTGTTCCTGTCCTCTACCGACTCTATACGTTCGGTGGGCGCCTTCCGTGCACTACTTGAGCTTGGAGGCCCAGATCGCCAGCTTGTGCTTCATGGCTTTCTGCGAGATCTGGTCTTCCGGGATCGGCTGGATGACGTTGTCGTGCACAAGGAGCCGGTAGATGTATTCGATCTTCGCCTCCTGGGAGTCTGTGGCCTCAAACTCCACCACGCCACGGTTCTCGCCGTACTTCATGCCTTCCTCAATGGCTTTTTTGACCATTTCCTTTTCGTTCTTCATTTTCTTCATGGTCACCTCATCGGATATCTGCCTGAATCCACTGTAACGCCCTGGCTGAACCCCGGCCAGCTGCTGCGGGCGGATGTTCCTGGTTTTCTGGTGCATAATGCGGGCTCAACCCGGGACATGCCGCTCGGCTGAAGTGGTCCAGTCCGTGGTTGGTCAGCAGTGATTCCAAAAGGAGAGGGTATGCGTAGCCAATTGATTGTGATGGTGGCAGCACTGGCTGTACTGGCCGGCTGCAGTGATGGTAGGGATGCGGATGAGCCGCATCGGATCGAGGTCAGCGGTACGGGCGAAATCAGCCTGCCGGCGGAACTGGCGGATCTGCACCTGGGGTTCGAGGTAACGGCGGATGGTGCCTACGAGGCGAGTGAGCGCCTGCGCGCGAAGGTGAATCCACTGGTGGAGGATCTGCGGGGCTCCCTGCCGGATGGGGCCGAGCTCCAGGCCCGTTCCCTGGCGGTTGCGCCTCAGTATCGCTGGAATGAGGGTGAACGGAGTCTCGAAGGTTACCAGGCAACCCGCAGCATTCAGCTGATGGCGCTGCCGGTTGCGGAACTGGGGGAATGGACGGCACGGCTTTCTGAGAAAGACCCTCAGCGGCTTTCCGTAAGCAGTTTCCGCCTCCGGGAGGGCGAAACAGCGGAGCAGCAGGCGCTGGCACGCGCGTTTCAAAGCGCGCGTCGGCGGGCTCAGGCATTGGCGGACAGCGCCGATCGTGAACTGGGTCAGACGCTTTCCATTCAGGAACAGCAGGTATCCCAGCCCGGCCCGCGCCGGATGATGGCGGCGGGTGCACGCAAGGGAGCTCAGGAAGCGGATGAGTTTGAACCGGGCAGTGTGCAGGCCAGAGCTGATGTGCGTGTGACCTTCGCTCTGGAATAAGGGGCGAACCAGGGGGCGATACACATCGTATCGCCTCCCATGGCAAACCAAACACCGCGCAATCTAATCCTGATCCTTGGCGATCAGCTCACCCCTTCGCTGCCAGCTCTGGTGGAGGCGGATCCCGGGCGCGACCACGTCCTGATGGCGGAGGTCGCGGAAGAGGCCGGCTATACCAACCATCACAAGCAGAAACTGGTGCTGATCTTCAGCGCCATGCGCCATTTCGCGGCGGAGCTTGAGCGGGCCGGGTGGTGCGTTCATTACCATGTGTTTGATCCGGACAGTACCCATCAAAGTCTTGGAGACGTGGTACGGGCCACGACGGAATCCCAGCACGCAGAAGGCGTGGTCGCAACGGAGTGCGGCGAGTGGCGTCTGGACCAGGCGATGCGCGAGTGGGAACTACCCGTGCCGCTGACCATTCGTTCCGACGACCGCTTCTTTGCCACGGTTGAACGCTTTCAGCGGTGGAGCCGGAACCGCAAGCAGTGGCGCATGGAATACTTCTACCGGGAACTGCGCCGTGAGGCCGGCCTTCTGATGACTGCCGATGGCCAGCCCGTGGGCGGTGAGTGGAACCTGGATGCCGCCAACCGCAAGAAGTGGAAGGGCGACCCGCCCGCGCCTCCGCCGTTCCGGGTTGAACCGGATGCGACCACCGAGGCGGTGATTGCGGAGGTGGAGTCCAGCCTGGGCGGGCACGTTGGCCGCACGGAGTCCTTCGGCTGGGCCGTTACCCGGGAAGACGCGCTCAGGGCGCTGGATCATTTCCTGGCGCACCGTCTGCCCTGGTTCGGTGACTTCCAGGACGCCATGGCGGATGATGAACCGAACCTCTTCCACGCGCAGCTCTCACCCTACCTCAATATCGGGCTGCTTCTGCCCAGGGAAGTCTGCGAGGCGGCAGAGGCCGAGTACCACGCGGGCCGTGCGCCGCTGAATGCCGTCGAGGGCTTCATCCGCCAGATCCTGGGGTGGCGCGAGTTTGTGCGCGGGCTCTACTGGACGTTGATGCCCGGTTACGCGGCGGAGAACCGGCTCGGCAACACGCGCCCACTCCCCTGGTTCTACTGGACGGGTGATACCCGGATGCGCTGCATGGCGAAGGCCATCGGCAATACCCTGGAGCACGCCTACGCCCACCACATCCAGCGCTTGATGGTCACGGGCAACTTCGCGCTGCTTGCCGGCGTTCACCCCGAGGCCATCTGCGACTGGTACCTGGGCGTCTACGTGGACGCCTTCGACTGGGTGGAGCGGCCCAACACCCAGGGCATGGTGATGCACGCGGACGGTGGCATTCTGGGCTCGAAGCCCTACGCGGCCAGCGGCAAGTATATTAACCGGATGTCCGATCACTGCCGCCATTGCGTCTACAACGTGAACGACACCACCGGGCCGGATGCCTGCCCCTTCAACAGCCTCTACTGGCATTTCATTCACCGGCACCGCGACCAGTTCCGGGGCAACCCCCGCATGGGCATGATCTACCGCAACTGGGACGGTCAGGGCGAGGAGAAACGCAGTGCGGTACTGGCGAAGGCGGACGAGGTCCTGCTCAACATCGATGCCCTGTAGCGGGCAGTCGCCTTCGTCCTTACTGGAACAGATCCATTTGCGCGTTATGGCTCGAGCCGGACTGGCGCTTTGAGCGGCCCGTGGATTGCCGGTTTCGACCCCGTGTGGCCCGGCTGCCGTGGCGTTCCAGGACCAGGTCCGTGACTTCCCTGCGAACGTGCTGTTGCCGCCAGGCCTTGATGCGGACCCGCGCCCGGCGAGCCGCTTCCTCGTGATCGATCAGGGGCAGTGGGTAAGCCTCCGCGCCCAGCTGGCGGCGCTGGGTGGATGACAGTCCCCAGGGCGTATGGAGCCACTCGTTCGGGACCTCAGCCAGTTCCGGAACCCAGGCGCGGATGAAGCGGCCCTCCGGGTCCAGCTTGCGGGACTGCAGCACGGGATTGTAGATGCGCAGGGCGTTGATGCCGGTCAGGCCCGACTGCATCTGCGCCTGCGGGTAATGGATGCCGGGCTCGTAATCCGTGAACAGGCGCGCCAGGTGCAGCGTCGGTTCCCGCCAGTGCTGGTGCAGGTGATAACTGGCCACCGCCATGAGCATGGCCCGCATTCGGAAGTTGATCCAGCCGCTGTGATGCAGAGCGCGCATGCAGGCGTCCACCAGTGGCCAGCCGGTTGTACCTTCACGCCAGCGCTCGAGCGCTTCCGGCCAGTCGCCGGGGTTGCGCAGTCCTTCCAGGTCCGGGTGGATGGTCTGGAACTCGATGGCCGGTTCGTCCTCCAGTTTCTGGATGAAGTGGCAGTGCCAGTGCAGGCGCGAGCGGAAAGCCTTGAGGCTGCGGCGATGGGCGCCGGCGATGTCCGGGGCAGCGGCAGCCGCCCGGCACTGCTGGATGATCCGCCGAAGGGAGACCGTGCCATGGGCGATGTGCGGGCTCAGGCGCGAGCTCGCCTCCCAGGCGGTAACGGGGCTGGAGATGCGCTTCTCATACCCTCGGCTTCGCTGCTCGAGGAAATCCGCCAGCAGGGTCTGGCCCTGGCTCATGCCGCCGCGCTGGCGACCGGGGCAGGGGCGCTGATCACGGCAGGCCGGTTCCGTCAGCGACTCAAGGGCGCGAGGATCGGCTGTTAATGCCGGGGTGAGGAGTGAAGGCGCTGGGTAAGCGGGCGCCTCCATGACCCGGCGCCAGGCGTGATCCCAGTGGTCGCGGTTATGCGGGCCCCGAACCACACCGAACTGGCGGTATTCCCGCCACTGAATGCCCTGTTGCCGGCACCAGCGGGCTACGGCGCGGTCGCGCTGGAAGGTCCAGTCGTTGCCGGTCTCCTCGTGGCTCACAAGCCGGGTGAACCCGGTTGCTTCCCGGAGTCTGTGCAGGACAGCCGTTACCTCGCCATGACGCACGATCAGCGGCGCGCCCAGATCGCGCAGTGCCGCATCCAGGTCGAGCAATGAGTCGTGCATGAAGGCCCACTGGCGTTCACTGGTGTCCGGCAGCTGCCAGTAGTCCGGCTCCACCACGTAGAGCGGGATCACGTCGTCGGCCGCGGCGTCATGCAGTGGCCCGTGGTCGTCCACCCGCAGGTCGCGTTTGAACCAGACAACCGTTGTCATCGCAGCACCTCCTGCGGATGCCGCCTATGGCGCCGGCAGCGTTCACTGCAGTAGATGACCTCGTCCCAGCAGCGGGCCCACTTGCGACGCCACTTGAAGGGGCGCCCGCAGACCGGGCAGTTTTTTTCGGGGAGTGGTTTGTGACCCATGGTCCAGCATACGCCCGCTTGCCGGTGCTGGACTGCTCGCGGGGTGGGTCCATACCGGGGCTTCATTGCGTATCATAGGGGGAAACGCCACAAGTACCGGGTAACCGCTTAATGACTGAATCGAAGACCAATATCGCGTTGATCGGCATGCCGGGCTCGGGCAAGAGCACGGTGGGCGTGCTCCTGGCCAAGGCCAGCGGCCGGGACTTTGTGGATACGGACCTGCTGATCCAGAGCCGCGCGGGGGCCACCCTGCAGACGATTGTGGATGAGAACGGCTATGAGGCACTGCGCGAGGTGGAGGAGCAGGTGCTGCTGTCGCTGCAGCTCTCCAACCACGTGATCGCCACTGGTGGCAGCGTGGTCTACAGCGAAGCCGGTATGGCCCATCTGAAAACCAGCAGTGTGGTGGTCTTTCTGGATGTCTCCCTGGAGACCGTGCGGAAGCGTATTGGGGACTACAGCCTGCGGGGTATTTCCAAGCGCCCGGAGCAGACCATCGAGGATCTGTTTGATGAGCGCCTGGATCTGTACCGGCGCTACGCCGACATTGCCATCACCTGTGATAGTCGCTCGATGGAGGCGGTGTGCGAGGCGGTGATGGCGGCGATTCCGAAGGCCTGAGGCGTCCGGGGTCAGCTCAGAATGCGGCGTATAGGGGCGGGCAGCCCCGCCTCCAGGGCGCTCTCCCGTTGGAGCCATGCGCGGCTGCGGTCATCTTGGAGTGCCCGGGTACTGATGGCGGTGAGCCGCACCGGCCGGATCCAGAGGTGGTAGTGGCTGAAGGTGTGCCGGAAGGGTTCCTGTGTTTCAGGTTCAGAGGTCTCCAGCCCGAGTGACGTTTCGCAGTGCTCGGGCAGCTCTTCCGGCTGCAGTGCGGGATCGGCTTCAGGAAAGCTCATCAGGCCACCCCATATGCCGCTCGGCGGGCGCTGCTCCAGCAAGATGCGGCCCTCGCCATCCTCGATGACCAGCATCCAGACGCTTTTCTCAGGCTTTTCCTTTTTCGGCTTGCTGCCCGGGTAGGCCTCCGGGTTGTTGCGCCCATAGGCCAGGCAGCCCTCGCGTACCGGGCAGGCAGCGCAGCCCGGGCGGCGCCGGGTGCAGACCATGGCGCCGAGATCCATGATGGCCTGGGTGTAGGCCTGGATGCGTTCATCTGGGGTATGCGCCTCGGCATGCTCCCAGAGTTCATTGGCAACCGCCGTGCGCCCGGGCCAGCCCTCCACCGCGTGGTAGCGGGCCAGTACCCGCTTGGCGTTGCCATCCAGGATGGCGGCGCGCTGGCCATGGGCCTGGGCGACGATGGCTGCGGCGGTTGAGCGGCCTATGCCGGGAAGCTTCTGAAGAGTGTCCTGTTCTTCCGGAAACGCACCACCGTACTGCTCCACAACGGTGATCGCCGCCTTATGGAGATTGCGTGCCCGGGCGTAGTAACCGAGGCCGGACCAGTAACCCATCACCTCATCCGTGCTGGCGGCGGCCAGATCCTCGACCGTGGGGAAGCGCTCCATGAAGCGCTCGAAGTAGGGGATGACGGTGGTGACCTGGGTCTGCTGGAGCATGATCTCCGAGACCCAGACCCGGTAGGCGGAATGCTCCCGGTGCCAGGGCAGGTCCTTGCGCCCGTGCTGGTCGTACCACTGCAGCAGCTGTTCGGCGAACCAGTCTGCCATGATCAGTTGAACAGGTTCCGGATCCGGTCCCGGGTG
>Ga0207771_100654_pt1 | contig 18905 bp, 22 predicted proteins | sample A23M2SouthBayCA_2_FD_187731 | JGI IMG/M metagenome (GOLD analysis project Ga0207771, IMG submission 187731) | Aerobic enrichment media microbial communities from Eden Landing Ponds, California, USA - A23 M2 (2) (SPAdes) | ecosystem: Environmental > Aquatic > Marine > Unclassified | place...
CCTGAGAGGGGAGAGAAATCGACGAATGGAGATTTTTGGCGTATGACTCCTGTAGGAAACGGTACTCATGAGTTCTATAAGTCGCGCAAGAAGTTAGCGACGCCGCTTAACCGCAGAAGTACAGGGCTGTCTCGACGTTGAATGGTCGGTAGCCGTCGCCACAGAAAATATCCTGGCGGACTGGAAGGGCGAGGTGGGCTCGCGGTGAGCGGGCTCTATTCTCGTGGGCGGTGCGGAGAGCGAGAATATCCTGCTCAGCGACCGCGAGCGCGCCGAGGGCTTCCATCTCACGACGATGAATGCGGTTGCGGGATCTGCAAGTGCGGTCGCGGCTGCTGTGCTGTCCCGAATCGTTATCTCTCTCACCTGTACTTCTCATTCGGGGAGGAGGTCGTCGAGCAGACGGTCGAAGCGGTCGACGAGGCGTTCGGGGAGCGAGGGGTCGACGGTCTCCAGATACGCGGCGGTGCGGTCGGGTGCGGCGAGGACGAGCGTCACCCGGCCGCGCTGGTCGCGGGACTTCCGGACGATATCCTCGCTCACGAGCCGGTCGAGGTGCCACTCCAGCGTGCTCCGGGCGATCCCGAGGTCGTCCGCGACTGTGTCGGGTGCGCTCGGACCGCGCTGGAGGAGCGAGACGACGACGTCGCGGGCGGTCTCGCGGTGGAGTATCGCGAGGACGCGACGGTCGCGCTCGTCACAGTCGGGCGGGTAGTAGTGGGTCCGACCGAACAGCTCGGCGGAGACGACGCGGTCGTCGAGCTTGCGGAGGTGGTACTGGACCTGTCCCGGCGCCAGATCGAGCGCCCGCACGAGTTCGCTGAAGTGCACGCCCGGGTTGGCGTCGACGTGCTCGGCGATCCGCCGGCGTGTCTCGCTCACGTCTCCTCACCCCCGCCGAGCGTAGCGGCGCCGTTTCGGGCGTAGTAGACGGCCGCGAGGAGACAGGTCGCTAGCAGCGCGTCGAGGGCGTGCTCGGCGAAATGATGCGCGCCGGGCCCGAGCGGGCCGAACATCGACAGCGCCGAGACGGCCGTCCGGGCGAGAAGTGCGGCCAGGGCGAGCACCACCAGCAGGTACGACCGCGAGGCGCGCCGACTGAACGCGGCGACGCCGAGCACGAGGAGCAACCCCGACCCGATACCAGCGAAGGCGTGTGTCGCCAGCAACATCGGGTCCGGTTGCGGGGCCGCGTGTGCGACCGGCGACTGTCCGAGCAGTCCGGCCAGTAGCGCGGGAATCCCGTCCGCGAGTACCGGTACCCCGTCCGTGAGCGCCATTGTCCCGTCTAGTCGCTTCGCGCACCTAAGTCCGTCCATCGCCCGGTGCTGTGTCGTGTGATACTCAGGAATCGACCCCGAGCGCGTCGAGGGCGGTCCGACAGGCCGGGGGGACGCCGCGTCCGACCATCGTCAGCGTCAGGTAGTCGCCGATCTCCCAGTGGAGCGCGTCGGCGACGACCGACCCGTCGTAGCGCGCGAGTTGCTCGTCGACGTCGGCGAGATGCCATATCTCGTCGGCGAGGATGCGCCGGGCCAGCCGTCGGTCGGGGCTCTCGTCGAGGGCAGTTTCGACCGCCGAGACAGCCGTCTCGCGGCGCTCACCCAGTTCCTCGGCGCTCGTCACGCCGAACGTCTCGCCGTCGTCGACCCGGTCGCGCAACGTCGTGAGCGCCTCGGCGAAGACGAGGGCCCGGACGCGTTCGACGACGTCTTTGGCCACGTCGTCGGTCGGTTCGAAGTCACCAGTGAGGTTGAAGTATAATTCGTCGAGTGCCACCCACGCGGGTGTCCCGTCGTGGTCGCGGTCGGTCTCGACCAGGTCGCCCGGACCCTCGACCTCGTCCGGAAGGTCCGCCAGGTGCGACTCGAGGGCGTCGGTCAGCGACGCGCGGGCGTCGGTCAGTGTCTCGCGCATCGACGGCGGGTCCGACAGCGAGGCTCGGAACTGCTCGTCGACGTGGGTCGCGTCGGCCAGATAGGCGTGTCCGTGTTCGACGTCGCCGGCGCGTTCGCCGACGCCGAGGGCACTATCCGGGCGGTAATCGAACGTCAGGTCCCCCAGCGTCGCGTACCGGCGGGCCGCGCCGACCCAGGACTCGACGGCGTCGCCGACCAGCACCACGCGAACCGGGTCCTCGCCGACGTAGGTCCACTCCTCGCGAAACGCCGCGACGTCGTCTCTGACCGCCGCCGCGCGCTCGCGGACGTCGTCTATCGTCACTTCCCGGTTCGTGTACGCCCAGGCGGCGGCGACGTAGCGGGTGTGCTGGCGGGCGTGCCGGAGCGTGCCGAGTCGCTCGCGGGTTCCCTCGGCCTCGCTCGCACTCTCCAGCAGCGAGCGGGCGTGTTCGGCTTCGTTCGCGAGCACCTGGCGCATCGCCCCGTTGGGCAACTCCTCGGCCGAGAGCGGGAGCGGAACGCCTGTCAGGTCCGACTCGGCGCTGGCCCGCGAGCCGTCGACGTGGCCGGCAGTGACCGCCACCGGGAGCGGTTCCGTCACCTCGGGGACGTCCCCCGACGCGACCTCGCGAACGGCCGACGCGTCGAGTCTGACCTCGTTCGAGCCGAACAGTCCGCCGAGACCGCTACAGCCCGCCGCCAGCGTCGCGCCGCCGAGCGCGAGGGCCCCTCGTCGTGTCAGTCGCGAGGGCCCGGTCGTCGGTCGCGTCCCCTCCTCTCCGGACTCGGTCATCGGCCGTCCCTCCCGGACGCGGTGGCCGTCATCTCGTCCGCGTTCCGCTCGCTCGGCGTCGGACGGTTCCGTGGCTGGCCACACTGCCCGCCGCGGTTCGAGCGTTCGACGTCGACGGGCTGGTCGGAATCGAGCGCGGCGGGGATCCGGACGAACGTCGCCACGGTGTCTCGCTCGTCCGACGAACAGGCGACGTCGTAGTCGTAGAGGACGGAGACGTACCACAGCGAGACCTCCTCGCCGCCCCAGGAGACGCTACACAGTTTCAGGCGGTAGCAGTCCCCGATCGGCGTCTGGTGGAGGTAGATGCTCTCGCTGTCGAAGTCGGTCGCTTCGACGAACGCGCGGGCGTCCTCAGCCCCTTCGACCTCCGAAAACGAGAGTGTCGCCGCTGTCGCCTCGTCGGTGATGAGTCCCTCGTCTCGCCGGTCGCGCGGCGGGATCGTCCGGGATTCGGTCGTGGTATCCGAGTCCACGGATCCGCCTTCGGAGCTCTCGGCATCCTCGGCGAACCACGCTATCGTGCCGCCGCCGTCGTCGCCTCTGAGGGCGTACTGTTCGGGGTCGCGCGTGCTGTCCTCGCCCGGGTCTCGTGGCTCGCCGAGGTCGGTCGGCGACCGCTGGGCCGGGGTGCCGTCGTCACCTGTGTCCTCGTTACAGCCCGCGAGTCCGGCGAGCAAACCGGCGGCTCCGAGGAGAACGCCACGGCGCGTGTGGAGGGCCATCGTCTCGTCGAACTGTCGGCCGTCGGCGATAAATATTCTCTGCTCGACTACAGGTATTGCGCGCCACCGGACTGCCACGGCGAGCGTCCGAGACCGCCAGTCATCGCACCGCCACGGCGAACGTCCGGGATCACCGGTCACCGCACCGCTTCGGGGGATCGCGGCGTCGCGCGGATCGCGGTGACGATGCCGAACAGCGCGGTCGAGGACTCTTCGACGTCCAGTCCGGCCTCGGCGGCGACCGCCAGGGGTTCCTGGGTCCACCGACAGCCCATCTTCTCGTAGTGGGCGTCGGCGCGCCACTCCTGGTAGCGCGCGAGCGGGCCGACGTCGCTTCTCCCGTGTTCGAGGAGGCGGATCTCCCCGTCGGGCCGACAGACCCGCTCCATCTCCCGGAGCGCGGCGACCGGGTCCGGGAACGTACACGTCGACAGCGCCGAGATCACCGTGTCGAAACTGTCGTCCGGGAACGCCAGGTCCTGTGCGTCCATCTCCCGGAGGGTGCCGTCCCTGTCGAGTGCGTCCAGCGTCTCCTCGGCGTTCGAGAGCATGTCGGGGCTGACGTCGATCCCGACGAGGTCGACGTCCGCGGGGAGATACCGGACGTTCGTCCCGGTGCCACACGCGACGTCGAGCACCTCGCCGGTCGCGTCACCGAACTGCCGGCTGCGGTACCGGCCGGTGACCAGTCGGTCGAAGACCTCGAACCGTTGCAGGCGGTCGGCGTACGTCTCGTAGGTGGACTCGATGTCCGCGACCGACATCGATCGGTCGCCGACCGGGTCCTCGGCGTCGTCGAACGCGACCGACGGAGGGGACTGTTCGGACGAGCGCTCGTCGCGCCGTTTCGCGGAGGGTGTCTGACTCGCGTCCATACTCGCCTTTCGACCTCCCGACCACATAAGTATTATCGAACATTTGATAACTTATCGGAGCCGTTTCAAAACAACGTTTGAGCGCTTCGGTGTCGACGCGGGTCGGTGGAGCGGTCGAGGAGCGGTTCGATGGGGGCGTGATGGGGTCGACTGCGGTCTCGGCGACGGTTTCGCTCAACGCGGATTTTGTAGTCGAATCGTCACGACTGCCGACAAGCGGGTCACCTGCGGCGGACGCGCTCGGTGCGGAGGACGTCGGCGTCGGCGTCGAGTCGACAGCGGAGCGCGTCGCCGTCGCGGCGCAACACGACCTCGTACTCGGCGGGGTCGCTCTCGACGCGTTCGGCCGTCCACCGGCCCTCGACGAGGTTGTCGTGAAACGCCCAGAGCCCCCTCGTGGTCACGTCGACGCTCCGTTCCCAGTGGAAGGCGACCGAGGCGGGGTGGTAGGCGACGCCGTAGGTCAGCGGGGCGTTGTACTCTCGCAGACACGCCCCACAGCGGTCGACGACGAGAAACGGGTCGGCGTCGGCGAACGGGGACTCATCGAGTTCCCGTACTTCGGTCGACAGTGGGCCGGCACATTCGGGACAGACTCCGCGGCGAGCCTGCGCGTAGTCCATCGCCTGCTTGCGCTCGACGCTCGCGACCAGTTCCTCGGCGTCCAGTGCTCGCGTCTGGGCGGGGGTGACCGAGTAGTTCGACACCGGCCTGTCACAGGCCCCACACTCGACGAGGAAAAACTGGTGGTGGAGTCGGGCACGGAGCCGCGACGCCCCACAGAACGGACAGACCCCCTCGGTTTCGGTCGACTCGAACGCCTCGGGCTGTTCGTAGTTCCTCGCGAGGACGAACCGGACGATCCGCTCGCCGGCGTGGGTGAGCGAGTAGCCCGCCTCGCCCGACCGGAGGAAGGCTCCGGTGAGTTCACCGAGGTGATAGGAGAGTTTCGAGGTGTTTTCGACGTCGACGCGGTCGTAGATCTCCGAGAACGCGAGCGCGACCGGCCCCGAGTTCGCCGCGTCGCGTTCGGCCTGTGCGCGCGCGACGGCCCGGAGGACGTCGACCCGCGTCTCGTCGGAGAGCAGTCCGAGTACGGTCGCCGCCGATCCGTCCGGTTGCATCGCTGGCTACCGGAGCCAGCGCCCGGAGGCCTATAAGTGTTCGAGCGAGAACCGGTCCGGAGCTACAGCCGTTCGAGCACGGCGTCGGCGTCGTAGTTGAGTGTCAACTCGCGGGTGCGCCCGCGCCCCTCGACGTCGGCGTAGGAGGCTTCGATGATACGGAGCTGGTCGAGTTTGTTGGTGATCTCCGAGTAGCGGGTGTAGCCCAGCCCGGTGCGGTCGTTGAAGACCTCGTAGATGTCGCCGGCGCGTTTGCCGTCGTGTTCGGCGATGACTTCGAGCAGGGCCCGTTCGGAGTCCGAAAGTTCCTGAAGTCGTCGCGAGAGGTGGACGAACTTGGACTTGTCGTAGGCCTTCTCGACGTCCTGGCGCTCGACCTCGCGGCTGGCGCGCATCTCGGCGTTCAACCCCGCCCGCCGCAACAGGTCGATACCGACGCGCAGGTCGCCACCCTGTTCTTCGGTACACTCGGCGACGCGGTCGAGGACCGGCGCGGTGACGACGCCCTCGTTGAACCCCCGGTCGACGCGCTCGTCGAGGATGTCGACGATCTCGGGCTGGTCGTACTTGGGGAAGTAGACGTCTTCGGGGCGGAAGACGCTCTGGACCCGGGTGTCCAGTTCCTCGATGACGTCGAGATCCAGGTCCGAGGAGATGCAGATGACGCCGATCCGGGCGCCGCCCTGCTCTTCGTGTGCGCGCAGGAGCGAATAGAGCGTGTCGGAGGCCTCGTCCTCGTAGAAGAGGTAGTTGACGTCGTCCAGCGCCACGGCCAGCACCTCGTCGCGCTCGACGAGGCGGTCGGTGATCTGGGAGAAGAGTTTCTTGAAGGAGATGCCGGAGGAGGGCGGTTCGTAGTCGAAGACGCCCTCGAACAATCGGGAAAAGACCGAATAGCGGGTGGAGTTGACCTGGCAGTTGACGCGCACGGCGGCCACCTCGGTGCGCGCGCGCAGCTCGCCGAACAGTTTCTGGACGGCGGTGGTCTTCCCGGTACCCGGCGGTCCGCGCGCGACGACGTTCAGCGGTCGCGATCCCCGAACTGCCGGACGGAGGGCGTATTTCAGGTTCTCCATCTGGGTCTCGCGGTGGAGAAACGTCTCCGGTACGTAGTCGATCTCGAAGACGTGTTCGTCGCGGAAGACGGATTCGTCCCACGACAACATTCCCTCCTCGGGATCGTCGTCCATCACTTTCACCACGCTCCGCGCGGCACTTAACCGTTTGTCTACCGCGGTGGAAGTGAAACCGATCGGGGACGATGGAACCGTGGGGCCGCCGTCGTACCAGGAATTCCGGAGGACGCTCAGTCCGACGTCGGCTGGCCGCGTCCCGACCTGTCGGGTCGGTCAGAGCGGTGTGCCTGGTCGAGCGGGTCTTCGAGTTCGCCCATCACGACCTCCAGAGCGTCGGTCGCGGTGAGGAGACCGAGGACCTCACCGTCTTCGAGCACGAGCGCGAGTTCCTGGCTCTCGGCCTGGAACCGGTCGAAGGCGTCGCTGACGGAGGTGTCGGCCGAGATGGTCATCGGCGGTGCGGCGATCTCGGCGAACGTCGTCTCACCGGCCTGCAGTTCGTCGATTTTGTCGACGATACTCGGGACGTAGACGACGCCGACGAACTCGTCTGCGTCCGCCCCGACGAGCGGGTAGCGCGTGTGTGGCGTCTCGGAGACTCGCTGGAGGTTCTCCTCGACGGACACCTCGGTCGAGAGGAAGACGACCTCCGACTCGTCGACCATCACCTCGCGCACCTCGGTGGTGCCGGCTTCCAGCGCGTTCAGCACCTCGTCGTGGCGCTCGCCGGAGAGTTCGCCCTCTTCGAGCAGGGAGCTCAGGCGGTTGCGCAACTGGGCGCGAGACTCGATGACGTCCTCTTCGGCTTCGAGCCAGGCGCCGCTCATCTCGATGCCGAACAGGCGCAGGGTCAACTTGGCGACCTTGTCGCCGAGCGTGATCACCGGCGAGATGGCCACGTAGAACCAGTACAGCGGCGCGGCCCCGTACCGACACACCAGCCGCGAGCGCTCGACGCCGAGGTAAGTCGGCGTCTGCTCGCCGTGGGTCAGGTGGACGAGGTTGATGATCATGTACCCGATCAGGGCGCCGGCACCGATCGACGCGAGCCGTGACCCCTCGAACAGCGGCTCGAACAGCGCCGCCAGCGCCGGTTCGGCGACGATACCGACCGCGACGCTCGAGGCCGTGATACCGACCTGACAGGTCGTCAGGTACAGTTCCAGGTCCTGGGTCATCTCCCAGGCCCGTTCGAGGCGTGCATCGCCGTCGACGAACTCGTCTTCGGTGAACTGTCGAGCACGGGTCAGCGCGAACTCGATGGCGACGAAAAAGCCGTTCGCCAGGATGAGCAGGACACCGCCGACGAGGCGTATCCCCAGTTCGGTTGCGTTCATTGGTCGTCGGTACGCCCCGTTTCCCTCCCAGACGTTAGAAGGCAGCGATCAGCCACAAATTTATATAGTGCTTTATCAGAAGCGCAGATTTTGGCCTGCCAACTGTCGTTTTGTCCCTCAAATTCCGATATCGGTGGCGTGCTGACACTTCTCGAGGAACACGGTTAATTGAGTGGCCCGAAAAGAGGGGATGAATGGCGACCCGAGAGCTCGATGCGCTGGACAGACAGATCCTCTACAGGCTCCAGACGGAGGCGCGCCACACGTCGTCGAGTGACGTCGCAGCGTCGCTCGACGTCTCGGCCAGTACCGTTCGCAACCGGATTCAGCGACTCGAATCCGACGGGGTGATCCGCGGCTATCACGCCGACGTCGACTACGAGACGGCGGGCTACCAGCTCTTTACCCTCATCGTCTGTACGGCGCCCATCCCCGAGCGGGCGGAACTCGCGGAGGCCGCGGCGGCGGTTCCGGGCGTCGTCGAGGTCCAGGAGGTGATGACGGGCGAGGGGAACGTCCTCGTGCGCGCCATCGGCGTCGACGGCGACGACCTCAGCCGCATCGGCGAGGAACTCGACGAACTCGGACTCCGGGTATCCGACGAGGACCTCGTCCGGAACACGCATCGCCGCCCCTACTCCCGGTTCGACGAGGCCGACGACCCGTGAGCGAGCACGTCGAGGGTTTCCACCGCACGACGATCACGAGTGCGGTCACGATGATCCGACAAGAGCTGATTGGGACCGTTCTCACCTGTCCCTCCTGCTCACGAACCGGTGTACCGACGGTCCGAGTGCCTACGGGCCACGTCGCACACTCGAAACCGGGGGTTCCTAATCGGTCGAGTCCGACGGAACGGACATGGACACCGAAGGCGAGTTCGCGCCGGCGACCGCGGCGGCGGCCCGCGAGCGCTACGAGACGCTGGGGCCGACCGCACAGGTCGTCGTCAAGGAAGTCGCGAAGGCGATGGCGATGGACGCCGACGAGTACGAACGTCGGGTCACGAGCGACGTCGTCGAGACCGCGCGCGACGTGCTGTTCGCGTCGCTGCTCGAAGTCCACGTCGGGGGTCGCGAGGCCTACGAGGACTGGCTCGCCGACGCGGACTACGACGACGAGGCCGTCCGAGAAGTCGGCAGCGAACACGTCGACAACGTCGTCTGGCACGCCGCGCCCGCCGCCGATACGGTGGTCGCCGCCAGTTTCCAGGACGAGCGCCGCGCCGCCGTCGGGACGCTGCGCCGACAGGCGTTCGGCCGCGTGTATCGCGACCTCCTGGCCGAGTCTCCATCGGGCGACGACGCAGAGTCGGCCGCGGAGTAGGTCGGCCGCTGAGTAGGTTGGGCATCGGCCAGCGACTGTCGTAGACCTCCGTCGACAGATCCCGCTCACGTATCCGTGTCGTTTTCACCGTGACAGCCGTAGGTCGGGTATGCGCCGGGTCACGCGCAACGCCGTCGTCCTGATGCTCGTCGTGCTGGTGGGGCTCCTCGCGCTGGGCGCGCTCCCCGGACTGCTCAAGAGCGGCGACCCCTACTACCTGACCGCCGAGTCGGTGAACGCGAGCGACACGAACGTCTCGGCGGCGTCGGCCGCGGCGGTCAACGGCACGGCCCTCTCCGAGCGGCGCTTCCCCTACACGACCGAAGCGCTCCGGAACGGAACCGCCGAGCCCTACTGGAAGGGACCGTGGGGACTGAAGGAGACGTTCACGCACTCGCCGTTCGACGAGATGAGCGCGCTGTCGGGACGGAACGCGACGGCCGCCACCGACGACGGACTGCTCGTGCGAGACAACGGCACGCTTTACCGAGTGGCGATCCGACAGCGGGTATGACCGACGATTCCGACTTTGACCCTTTGACGGATCCTCGCGAACCGGCCCACGAGTGGCCCGTCAGCGAGCGCGCCGCCGAGTACGAGACCGGCTGGTACACCGGCGGCTACGACCGCGTCGTCCAGCCCGACGGATCGGAGAAGAACTATTACTGGGCCGAACTTCCCGACGCCGTCGTCGTCGTGGCCCGGACCGAGGACAGCGTCGTCCTCGTCGACCAGTATCGCCCGGTGATCCGCGAGCAGTGTCTCGAACTCCCGGCGGGCATCGTCGAGGACGGCGAGTCCTTCACCACGGCGGGCGCCCGGGAGTTGCGCGAGGAGACCGGCTTCGACGCCGCCGGCCTCTCGTTGCTGGAGGAGTTCTGGTGCTCGACCGGCGTGCTCCGGCACCGTCGGGGGATCGTCTTCGCCGAGGGACTGGAACCGGTCGAGCGCGACCTCGACTCCAACGAGTTCCTCTCCGTGCGCACGGTCCCGATCGAGGACGCACTCGACGTCGCGCGACGTGAACCCAGAAACGACGCCACTATCGAGGGGATCCTCCTGGCCAAAGAGGAAGGGCTGCTGTGACCGGGGACGGAAACGAGGGACGTGGCGATCGCGACGACTACGACGACAGCCCCGACGCGCCGGCCGCCGATGCATCAGCCGCCGACGTCACGTCGGTCGACGACGCCGCAACGCTGGCCGAGCCATCTGACGACCAGTGGCAGGTCATCGACACGGAGGTCGTCTGGGAAAATCCCTACTTCGAGGCGGGCTACGACACCGTCGAACAGCCCGACGGGTCGACTGGTCGGTGGTACTGGATCGACCCGGTCGACGCGGTCGCGGTCGTCGCCGAGACCGACGCCGGCGAGATCGTCGTCCTCGAACAATACGACCCCCGCCTCCGCCAATCACTGTTGACGTGTCCCGGCGGCGGCGTCGACGAGGGTGAATCGTTCGTCGAGGCGGGTGTCCGCGAACTGCGCGAGGAGACGGGCTTCCGGGCGGGCGAGGCGGAACTACTCGACGTCTACCGGCCGGCCGCGTGGCTCAGGATGGACCAGGCCGTCGTCTACGCGACCGACCTCGAAGCCGGTCCGGCCGACCGCGAGCCCGGCGAGGATCTCGACGTGTACACTGCCCCACCGGACGCCGCTATCGACGCTGTCACGGGCCGCTCGCCCGCCTTCGGCCCCGGACTCACGCCGTTGTTGCTCGCCCGACGAGCGGGTCGAATCTGAGTCCGAATTCCGACGGAGATTTCAGTTCTCGACGCTCACGTACTGGCGATGGACGGCGAGATCTCCGCCGAGGAACTGCAGTCGCTGCTGGAAGAGGAAAGCGAGGGAGAAGCGGGTCTCCGGATCGTCGACATCCGGAACCCGGACGCGTTCGCCCGCCGGCACATTCCGGGGAGCGAGAACATCCCGGCGCCGGAGCTCACCGGTCGCGTCGAGGAACTCGACGGCGCCGACCGCGTCGTGACGGTCTGCCCACACGGCCAGGCCAGCGTCCAGGCCGCCCGACTCGTCGGGTCCTACCAGGGCGTCGACGGCCCCGTCGAGAGCCTCGCCAGCGGCCTCGAAGGCTGGGACGGCCCGCTGGAGAACGAAACGAGGGACACCACTGACGAGGGACCGGATTCGACCGCACCGTTCTGAGAGCGCAGCCGAGAACCGGCGTTTCGACGGCTGCAGTTTCGGCGGCCGCGCCGCTCGTGGTCGTCAACTGGTGGCTCGGGAGAGAGTCTCGTCACAAGGGGCTCAGAGGGGGTAACTGTTCGTCATCGCCACCGCTCACAGGTAGTCCCGCACCGGTAAAAAGGATGCGTACTCCCGTTCGGGATGGACGATCACGGTGGTGGGTCAGTATCGATGCCAGTCTACTTTTGAGTTTCATAGTGGTATTGATTTCATCTTCCCCCGCCCAATTTAAGAAATTAGAGAAAATATTTAATCTGGTGCCGCTCAACACCCGGTAATGAAAGACGGATACGATCTCTCTCCAGAGGCACCCGGTCAGTACATGCCGTTGCGAACCGACGAACAGCTCCCGAAAGCGTACTTTCCGGACAAACTGCCACCGGCACTGGAACTCTCCGACGAGGTCGTCGACGAGGTTTCGAGGGCGATGTGGGCGCTCGGGCGACTCGAAGGACTCGGCAGCGAGATCGACAACCCCGGTGCGGTGTTCAGTTCGTTCGTCTACAAGGAAGCGGAACAGTCCTCCCGGGTCGAGGGCACGGCCGTCACGGTCTCCGACATCTATCGATACGACGTCGACGAACTCGAGATCGGAGAGGCGGTCGAGAGCAGCCACGAGGCCGACGTCAGGGAAGCTCGAAACTACATCAGAGCGCTCGACGACGCCGTCTCGTTTCTCCAGACTGCGAGCATCGAACGGGAAAGTATCACGACGGAACTCGTCAAATCACTCCACGAACAGCTGCTCGTCGGCGGTCGGTCGAAAGACGACGACCCGCTTCCGGGGGAATACCGTCCGGGATACGCCGTCATCGAAGAGGAGAGTCCACACGGACTGGGGAGTCGAGTTCGGTTCGTCCCGCCGAAGCCTGACGGGGTTGAGCGGTTGATGGGCGACCTGGAGCGGTTCGTCCAGCAGGGGTCAGACTGGCCAGCTCTGGTCGACATTGCGGTCGCGCACTACCAGTTCGAGACGATCCACCCGTTCAAAGACGGTAACGGGCGAGTGGGTCGCCTGCTCGTCGTCCTCATGCTCGTCGCGAGCCGACTCCTCCACTACCCGATGCTCTACCTGAGTTCGTACATCGAACGCTATCGGACCGAGTACGCCGACCGGTTACTGGCCGTGAGCGAAGAGGGGGCGTGGGACGAGTGGCTCCAGTTTTTCCTGCGCGGGATCCGCGAGCAAGCCGAAGAGGCGTTCGTCCGTGCGAAATTGCTCGTCGACAGGCGGAAGGCGTACGAGCGGCGCTACGCCGACGCGGCGAAGTCCGTCCGCCAACTGTCGCTCGCGCTGTTCGAGGACCCGTATTTCACGGTTCGAGAGGCGAGCGAACGGATCGGCGTCGTCTATCAGACCGCGAACAACGCCGTCGACGAACTCGAAGCGGACGGCGTCGTCGAGGAGATAACCGGCAATGCACAGAACCGGGTGTTCAGGGCAGCCGAGATCATGGATATCGTCGAGCGCCCCGGGAATACACTCCCGGACCCGGACGAACTCGTGGACATCGAACGGGCGTGGAAGCTTCCAGAGCGATGAGTGACCGACGGTGTCGACGATGGCGTCCTCGGAACGGCTGTGGCGAGGCCCGAAACCGGGCCCAGGCACCGCAAGTGACACCAGACAGACGCCTGTACTGTCCGTATGGACCGAAATCCGGAGTCGTTCGCCGAGGCCCTCGCTTCCGGCGACACCGACCGCGTGAACGAGGCGATCGACGAGATCGAGGCAGTCGATACGGCCGACCGCGTCGACCGCTATCTGGCGCTGTTCGAGGCGTGCTATCCGGTCTACGAGAGCGACGACGGCTACGTCCGACAGTCGGTCGTTCGATTCCTGCGTGACGCCTATCCGATACTCGAGATCCAGATATCCGCCAGCGAAGGGGAGCGCGTCGACGGGTACACGATCGACGACCTCACCGAGAACCGGACCCGCCTCGTCGAATTCCTGTTCGAGGCGCTGGAAGACGACGACGGCAGAGTCCGGACGGCCGCGGTCGACGGCTTCGAGACGCTCGGTGTCGCGATCAACGCCGCCGAACTCGACGCCGAAAAACAGGCACTGGTCGAAACACTCGACGACCTGGCCGGCACGCTCCCCGAAGCGAAGGCCGAACACGCCGAAGACGCGAAACGCTCGGTGGACCGCATGGGGTTCGTCGGGAGTCTGATGGCCGACGTCGAGATCGACTCGCCGTAGTTGCTCGATCTGTTTCGGTTTCTCCGAGACGCCCCGCTCGTCAGCTACGCAGACCGTCTTCCGCGACGCGTTTCTGGTTGTTCGTGGTTTGCCGAACCAACCGCGGAGTAGGCACTCGACAACAATGCGACGTCGACCAGAACGTCCGACCATGGATCGTCAGCGGACAGCAGTCGCCGTCCTGAAATCGGGTCACGTGACCACGGAGTACCGATGAACCGACGCTCGTTTCTGCAAGGGTTCGGGCTCACCGTCGCGGCCGCCCTGGCCGGCTGTGGCACTGCGGGTCCCGCTGCGACGGACGCCCCCGGAGAATCACCCACACCGCCCGGAACGCCGGCGGTAACTGCGACCGAGTCACCGATACCGACCGCCGAACAGACCGCACCGGGGACCGCGACCACCTCGGCGGGAACTGAGGCCCCCGGGTCACCAGCGACGACGGCCGGCGGCGAGATCGTCGAGGTCTCGGCCGGGCCTGAGGGACGACTCCGATTCCGTCCCGAGACGGTCGAGATCAGCGCTGGTGACACCGTCCGCTGGACGTTCGACAGTCCGGGCCACAACGTCACGACACTGCCAGGATCCTCCGAAAAGGTCACCATACCGGAGGGTGCCGAACTGTTCGCCTCCTACGAGGGCGACCAGCACTTCGCGATCAACGAGGTAGGCACGACTTTCGAGCACACGTTCACAGTCCCCGGCGAGTACGTCTACGTCTGCGCGCCACACGAGGACCAGGGAATGGTCGGGACAGTGGTCGTTTCGGAGTGACGTCGACGACCAGCGTTCCCGAGAAGCCGACCTTACCGACCCGGACTCTCTGGGATCGCGCGCCTCGTCGGCGCTTGGGAATCAATAACAAAACGCGTCGGTACCGGCCCTTGGAGGTATGGCGCCGAGTGATCCGCGTTCGAGCGAGGAATCGACCAGAGAGCGGTATCTGAAACGACGGCGGTTCCTCAGGGCGGCGGGCGTCGTCGGCGGTGCGGGCCTCCTGGCGGGCTGTCCGGGCGGCGGCGGACCGGCGGCCACGACCGACGGAACCCCCGGCGCGACGCCCGCGGAGACGGAGGCGGGGACACCGATGGGAACCCCCGAACAGACGCCGACGGGGACGGCCACACCCGCGGAGACGGCCACGGCGACCGAAGCCGAAACGGCAACCGAGGCCGAGACGGAGACGACCACCGAGACGCCCACGCCAGTCGGGGGCTCACTGGAAGAGCGTTATCCCGGCCTGCGCATCCTCTCGCCGGAACCCGAGAACGCCGAGGCCGCCGAGCGAGACACTTTCACGACGCTCATAACGCCTATCGAGGAGTTCTACATCCGGAATCACTACCCGACGCCGGCCATCGAAGCGAGCGAGTGGTCGGTCTCGATGACCGGTGCCTTCGACGAGGAAGCCGAACTCTCGATGCAGGCGTTACGCGAGGACCTGCCCACCGAGACGGTCTTTCACGTCATGCAGTGTTCGGGCAACGGGCGCTCCTATTTCGAGCCCCAGGTCGGGGGCAACCAGTGGACCTTCGGCGCGGTCGGCAACGCCGAGTGGACCGGGACGCCCCTGAGCGCGGTGCTGGAGGAGTTCGGCGCGGACACGAGCGAGGGGATGTGGGTGTCGGCGATGGGCGGCGAGAACCCGGAGGGTGAGGACGTCTTCACCCGGTCGATCCCGATGTCCAAGGCGATGGACGACTGCTTGCTGGCCTACGAGATGAACGGCCAGCCCATCCCGAGCGACCACGGCTTCCCCGTGCGACTCGTGGTGCCCGGCTGGTTCGGCAACAACAACGTCAAGTGGGTCAACCGGCTCCACGTCATGGACATGATGGTCATCGGCGAGGAATGGGAGGACGGCGAGCAACAGACCTACACCCACTGGCAGCAGTACTCCTACCGGATCATCCCGGAGGAAGACGACGAGGCCGAGCAGTACGAGTCCATCGACGTCTACGACACCCAGGAACAGATGGCGATGAGCGACCAGATACGCAACGCCTACCTATACGACCAGCTGGTCAAGTCGATGATCGGCTACCCCGGCGAGGACAGCACGGTGTCCCGGCGGTCCGACGGCACTGTCGAGGTGGTAGGCGTGGCCTGGGCCGGCGACGACACCGTCGACAGTGTCGAAGTCTCGGCCGACGGCGGCGAAACCTGGAACGACGCCGAGTTCTTCCGGCCCGATCTGGGCACGTTCTCCTGGCGACTGTTCCGGTACGTCTGGGAGCCCGAACCCGGCGAGTACACGCTCGTCTCCCGGGCGACCGACGGCCAGGGGCGGACCCAGCCGGCGACGGTCTCCGACCCGGCCGACCAGTTGCGGGGTATCGAGAACGACCAGTTCCCCTGGAACCAGGACGGCTACGCCAACAGCGCGTACATGCCCCACGGGGTCGACGTGACGGTCGAATAAGCGAACCGTTAACCGTTACTCCTCGACTGTTTCGTCGTCGGGCGCGTTCACTTCGGTCTCGTCGTCGGTCGGGCTCTCGTCTCCGGCCACGCTCTCAGTCTCGCTCCCGACGTCGGTTTCGGCCACGTCCGGCGGGCCGTCGCGCACTTCGAGCAGTCGCACTTCGAAACGGAGGCGTTCGCCGGCGAGTTCGTGGTTGAAGTCGACCGAGATCAGTTCCTCGCCGACGGCTGTGATCCAGCCGGCGTCGCCCCGCGCGCTGAGGACGAACTTCCCGAGTTCGGCGCCGGTGTCGCTCCGTGCTTCCAGTCGCTCGCGGTCGACTTCGACGACGGCCTCCTCGTGCCAGAAGCCGAACGCGGCCTCGGGTTCGACCGTCACCGTCCGCGTCTCGCCGGGCTGGAGGTCCCGCACCGCGTCTTCGACGGCCTGGGCGACCTCGCCCTCGCCGACGACGAACTCGTGTGGCCGGTAATCGCGGTGTGGCTCGTAGGTGCCCGCAGCCATCGCGACATCGACGTCCGTCGTCTCGACGACCGTGTCTTCCTCCGCGAGAGTGATCACCAGGTGGACGACCGCCCGCTGTCCGTCCTCGACCATGGCACGGCGGAGGTCTCGTCCGTACTTTGCTATAGAGACCGTACCGATCCGGACGGCCGCCACAGCGGGCGCGAACCGACGGCAACGAAGGCTTATTGGCCACCACGGACCGACGAGTAGGTATCGACTATGTCGCTGGCGATCGCCCACTTCGCGGTCGGGGCGGCCTGTACCGCGGTCGTGCTCACACTGTTCGTTCCCTCCATCCCGTTCCAGCGGACGGTCGTGGTCGCGGGCGGGGTCTGGGCGATGGTCCCCGACGCCTGGCGGTTTCTCCCGACCTCCAGTGGCGCCTACGCCCACGAGTTCCACGCGACTCCCCTGGCCAACGTCTTCTGGTTCCACAACGTCCTCGACCGGGCCGACGTCGGCGACTCGACAGCCGTCGGTGCGGCCCTCGTCGGTGCGTTCCTCTTCGTGACCGTCGTCGGGGACTACCGCGACTACCGCACGCCCGAGCCGGTCCGCGAGGCGATGCCCGACAGCGTCTTCCCGCCCGAGGAGTGAGCGCCCGGTCGCAGAACCCACGTACGGCGTCGGCGCTCACTCCCAGTTCGCTCGCTCGCGGTGGCGCTCGGCCAGGTCGCGGACGGCCGTTATATCGAGGACGCCGTCTTCGGTGACGACGGCGTCGACGCGGTCGGCCGGTGTCAGGTCGAAGGTGGGATTGGCCACCGAGAGGTCGGGGTCGGCGTCACCGGTGCCGTCACTGTCGCTGTCGGTATCGGTGTCGCTGCCGCCGTCGTAGACTTCCGATGGGTCGCGCTCTTCACGGTCTAACTGTGCGGGGTCAGCCGGTTCGTCGCCGGCACTGGCGGGCAGGACCTTGTCGCTCGCGGCGACGACCAGACAGTCGATACCCTCGAGGTTGGCGACCGTCGCCGTACCGCGCGTCCCAACCTTATTCAGGACGCTCCCGTCCGGCATGACAGCGTCCGCACCGACGAGGACCACCTCGACGCTCGTGACTACCAGTTGTTCGGCCAGCGCGGCGTCGGTCGTCAGCGTCACCGCAGCGTCGGTCTCGCGGGCGAGGCGCTCTGCGACGCCCACGCCCTCACGACCGGGTCGGGACTCGGCGACCAGAACCGTTTCGGGGTCGCGTTCGACGAGCGCCGCGTAGACGGTCCCTGACCGCGAGAGCGTGGCGACGTGCGAGGGGAGTCGGTCGGCCGCCCGCAGTGCGGCGTCGTCGTCGACCGCGAGCGCGCGTTCGATCCCGGCTTCGGCGGCCGTTTCGACCGCGTCGGGACTCCGCTCGTCGCTCGCGGCATTCATCGCGCGGTTCACCCGGTTTGCGACGACCGGCATCGACGGCCGCGCGTCCCGGAGTATGCGGGCGGTCTCGGCGAGTTTCGGCCAGGCTCTTTCGCCGCCCTCTTCGCTCCTTTCACCCTCTCCGCGTTCGACGGCGAGTGCGGCCTCGTCCCGGAGTGTTTCGAGTGCGCGCACGGAGAGATACGCCGACCCGTGGTTGCGGTCGCCGGCCACGGTTTCGACGGTCGGTCGCACCCGGTCGTAGGAGGTCCACAGGTCCGGGACGGTCTCCCGGCGGAGGATCTCGGTGGGCGAGAGCCACTCGGCGTCGGCCGTCTCGTAGTTGGGTTCGACCTCGCGAGTCGTCGCCTCGAACAGATACGGATGGACGACCCAGAGACGGCCGAGATCGGCGTCCGCGACTTCGAAGGTCTCGCCCGCACGGACGAGTGTCACGTCCGATGTCGGGTCGAGACCGGCCTCCTCGCGTATCTCCTGGCGGGCAGCGGCGTCCGGGTCGCCCTCGGCGTGCCCCGCAACTGCGCCCCACTGCCCGCTGTAGGAGCCGACGTCCGCACTCCGGCGCAACAGCAGGACTGCCCCCTCGTGGCGCAGGAAGACGGTGACGACGTGTGTCTCTTCGAGGTCGTCGTCGGTCATCGGTCGCTCTTCGCGTCCCCGAGATATCAGCGTCCGGGTCGTCCGAATCCGTTCGACTGGAACCCACCCACCGCGGAGCGTGAGACTCGACCGACAACCACCGTGGCGCGCGCTGTCTCGCGCGTTCATGCGCGAGTCGGAAACCGTGCGAGGGATGAGGAGCGCAGCGCAGCGAGCACCGCAAGAGGCTGGGGAGGCGTGAGGCCGTCGCGGTGCTGTGCGGGGCGGTGCAGTCGCGGTGGCGGTGCTGTGCGGAGCGGGCGCGGTCCCTGGTGGACTGATAGTGATTATTGTAGCGATTTACCGGTATGCGCCGCCCCCGGGGTCGGCGCTATCCGGAAATAATCTACAATAATCACTATGAAAGGGCGAGGCGCGCTCGCGACGAAGTTGGAG
>Ga0207771_100655_pt1 | contig 18832 bp, 18 predicted proteins | sample A23M2SouthBayCA_2_FD_187731 | JGI IMG/M metagenome (GOLD analysis project Ga0207771, IMG submission 187731) | Aerobic enrichment media microbial communities from Eden Landing Ponds, California, USA - A23 M2 (2) (SPAdes) | ecosystem: Environmental > Aquatic > Marine > Unclassified | place...
GCGGAGAGCGAGCGGTGGGTCACCTACATCCAGGAAAACCCGCCTGACGTCTGGGGCCCACAACTCAATTCGCTCATCGAATCCCAGCTGGAGGCGGCACGCGAGTCGGGGGTCTCCGCGGAGCAGCGCGAACGGGTCGAACAGGCAGGTCGGGAGTGGGCGGAAGAAGAGCGCGAGACGTAGCGTCCGGTCGTCCCGCAGGGGCTTTAGGGGCTGACCGGCTATCTCCGCCAATGAGCCAGCCGAGTCCGGACGTCTACGAGCAGGGACGGGGCATGGACGCCCACAACCAGGTGATGCGGGAGATCCGAGCCCGCAACGACGCCTCCTACGAACCCGACGAGCCGACCCGGGTCTGGATCGACCGGGACAACACCCCCGACGGCGTGCTCGATTCGCTGACGATCGTCCTCAACACCGGCGGGTGTCGGTGGGCACGAGCCGGCGGCTGCACGATGTGTGGCTACGTCGCCGAGAGCGTCGACGGCGGCACGGTCGCCCACGAGGACCTGCTCGCCCAGATCGACGCCGCCCTGGAACAGGAACGCGAGACCCACGACGGCACCTGCCGCCAGGTCAAGATCTACACGTCGGGGAGTTTCCTCGACGAGCGCGAGGTCCCCGCCGAGACCCGCCAGGCCATCGCCGAGCGCTTCGGCGACCGCGACCGGATCGTCGTCGAGTCCCTGCCCGATTTCGTCGACCGCGAGAAGATCGCGGACTTCCGCGAAGAAGGCCTGGAGACCGACGTCGCAATCGGCCTGGAGACGGCGACCGATCGGGTTCGCCACGACTGCGTCAACAAGTACTTCGACTTCGCCGACTTCGAGGACGCCTGCACGGAGGCGGTCGCCGCCGACGCTGGCGTGAAGGCCTACCTACTCATGAAGCCGCCGTTCCTCAGCGAGCAGGAAGCCATCGAGGACATGATTTCCTCCATCGAGCGGTGTGCGGCCGTCGAGGGCTGTCACACCGTCTCGATGAACCCGACAAACGTCCAGCGGTACACCATGGTCGAGCAGCTTTATTTCGACGGGGGCTACCGCCCGCCGTGGCTCTGGAGCGTCGTCGAGGTCCTCCGAGAGACAGCCAAAGCGGACGTCACCGTCGTCTCGGACCCCGTCGGCCACGGCAGCGACCGCGGGCCCCACAACTGCGGGGAGTGTGACGATCACGTCCAGACGGCGATCAAGGACTTCAATCTCCGGCAGGACCCGAGCGTCTTCACGCAGGTCGATTGCGAGTGCGAGCGGACCTGGGAGGCAGTCCGGGAGCGCGAGAAGAGCTACTCGTTGCCGCTGGCCCAATAAGCGTGAGGCGCTAGCTGTCGGTGACGGCCAAGATCCGCGGCAGCGCTTCGTCCCGGATCAGTTTCGCCCCCGCGATCAGCATGAGCGCGCCGACGACAATTTCCCAGACACCAACGACTTGCTGGCCGGCCGCGAGGCTCTCGAAGGCAGCGGATTCGGCGACGAACCCGACGAGCGTCAGCACGGTAGCCAGCAGCGCCATCGCGACGCCGGTGAGTTGCTCGGCTATGACGTTTAACATACACGGACTTACGAGAACCGGCGATTATGACTCTTTCCGTTCCGTCGCCAGGCCGACAGCGGGTGGCCGGCGTCATCCTGATCTAGCCCACCAGGGACGCCGCCGCACGGAGCGGCGCGTGACGAAATCGTTATATTTTCTCCCGAGAGACGACACGGCAATGGCACCAACTCGGGACATGGACTATGCATCGTGGACGCGAAACAGCTTTCTCCTCGGGGTCGCCCTCCTCGCGATCGGCGCGGTTGGTCACCTTCTCGGCCCGGCACTGCTCGGTCCGCTGCCGGAGTGGGAGGCGACGCTGCTGCTCGATCTGGAGATCCTCGGCGTACTGATCGGACTCATCGCGCCCTTTACTTTCGGCATCGTCCTCCCGCTGACGGAGTAACGGAGCCGATCAGCCAGCGGCGCTGTGGACGTCGTCGCGTCGTCTCAGAAGAACGCGGCCACCTCCATAGCGTAGTCTTCGGGCGGCACGTCGACGACGCTCTCGTCGTGGAGCGTGGCGAAGAACGGCGAGTCCGACCAGTAGTACTGCTCGAAGACCGCCCGGGAGACCAGGTCGATCACCGGCGGGTTCGCCGGGTCGCCGTCCTGAAGCGTGAGCGCGAGGTTGAAGCTGTTGTGGCCGGCCGACCCGTAGTACTGGAGGACGTTGACGATCCCGGCGGCCAAATCCTCGACGACTGGTTCGGTTGGCCCGGGGACGTCAACACCCGGGGCCACGCCACGGATGTGGCGGTGATGTTTCGGCGCGTACGGCGCGACCCACTCGACGGCACCGGTCGAGCCGATGTATCGGTCAGTCTCGGTCGTCTCCGAGATCGCGTCCGCCCAGTAGGACGCGTCGTGTTCTTCACGGTATGCGCGGGCCGCTTCGGCGCGGTCGGCCTGGAGGTTCGTCCCGCACTCGTCGATCAGCGTCTGCATGTGCGGGTGGATGATGCTGCTACCGGCCGGCCGGAGGAAGTTCATGTTGATCGAGGCGTACTCGTCGGCGGCGTCGGACTCGAAAGCAGCCTCGACGAATTCCAGGGCGGCCGCGAGTCCGTCGGTGAACTGCCGGACGCTGAACTCGTCGATCGGAACGTAGTGGTCCTCGGTCAGGACGACGACGTTGGAGTGATCGCCGTAGGGGTTGAGATTCGGAAAGGAGGTCGCCTCGCCCCACTCGCCGCGGTCGAACCCGACCCAGTCGGGGTAGGTCGGTGTCGCGTCAGTGACCATCTCGGGACAGAAGAAACACCCCTCGCTGTCTCTGAGGACGGCCTCGATGTCGGGGTCGCCCTCCGGCCGGACGAAGTTCTCCGAGACGATCCGGGACTGGCGTCCGGTGAGCGGATCCTGCCGGATCTCGGTCTCGACTGACACCTCCTCGAAGTCCTCGAGCGGGCTATGGAACCACGTCGTCTGGGTCGCGGGGTCGAAGTCGAACGTCATCGTTTCGGCGTACGGAGACGGCGCTAAAAAAGCTACCCGCGGCGCGCTCGGGCCGCGAGTTGCAACCCAGGCCCGTCGAATTCCAACCCAGACCCGTCGGTTTTTGGCGGGGAAAGCCGTTGGAGTGCGTATGATCGACTGCGTGTTCTGTTCGATCGTCGAGGGCGAACTGCCGAGTCACACCGTTCAGGAGACAGACGACGCGCTGGCGTTTCTCGACGCCAATCCGCTCGCAGACGGACATACGCTCGTCATTCCGAAGGAACATCACGAACGGCTCGCCGACGTCCCACCCGGGACGGCCGAGGGGTTCTACGAGGTCCTTCATGCGGTCGTTCCCGCCGTCGAGGCGGCCGTCGACGCGCCCGCGACGACCGTCGCGGTAAACAACGGTGAGGCTGCCGGTCAGGAAGTCCCACACGTCCACGCCCACGTTGTCCCGCGCTTTACGGACGACGACGCCGGTCCGATCCACGCGCTCTTTGGCGATAGTCCCCGAATAACGGAGAGAGAACAGGACGACGTTGCAGACGCGATTGCCAACCGCATCTGACAGCGAAGTCAACACTGTCTGACACCAATCCCCCACCATGTGACAGCATTAGTTGTCGTCAGACAATGAAATCAATAGTTTAATTACGGCCAGTTGTCTCGTATCGGATGCTGTGCACGCGCCAGGCACATCGGGGGAATGCCCGGAATGTTCGGGGGAACTGACGCGCGACGGCCGGGAAGCAATCTGCCGCGAGTGTGGACTGGTCGTCGCCGAAGCACGGATCGATCACGGGCCGGAGTGGCGGTCCTTCGACGACGAAACGACCGATCGACGCCGGACTGGACCGCCTGTCTCGCGATCGCGTCACGATCACGGGCTGTCGACCCGGATCGGCCGCGATCGTGGCGCGCCGCCGCGACGCCGACGCCGGATCGCGCGGTTGCGCCGCCAACACCGGCGGTCACAGACGTCCTCGAAGGCCGAGCGGAACCTGATGTACGGCATCATGGAGATCCGCCGGCTCGTCGGTCGGCTGTCGCTGTCTCGAAGCTTCCGTGACGAGGCGTGCGTCCTGTTCGAAACAGCCCAGGGGGATGGACTGTTACACGGGCGCTCCATCGAGGGAATGGCCGCCGCCGCGGTGTACGCCGTGTGTCGGATCGCCGGCGTCTCGCGGACCGTCGAAGAGGTCACGACGGTCGCCCACGCGAGCGAGAACGAACTCACGGTCGCCTACGCCGCCGTCAACCGCGAACTGGGGCTGGAAACCGGGCCGATCGATCCCCGGGAGTACCTGCCGCGGTTCGCCAGCCGGCTTGGTCTGCACGCCGGTGTCGAGCGCCGCGCCCACGAGCTCGCCACGCTCGTCACCGAGGAGAACTTGGCTGGCGGACGTGCACCGAGCGGCGTGGCAGCAGCGTGTCTGTACACGGCCGCCCGAGAGGGGCAAGCCGACGTCACGCAACGCGAAGTTGCCGACGTCGCAGGGGTGGCACCGGCAACGCTCAGATCGACCTATCAAGACGTGCACAGCGAGGCCTGACCACACGGTGGGGGAACAGGGGGAGCAAACGGCAGTTCGGTAGCGGATAGCGTTCACGTCGTCCGGAGATGATCGGTGCGGGGTTCGTACACCTCGCCCTGCTGTTTGAGTTTCTCGATCTCGTGTTCGGCCTTACTGGCTTCCATACCGACCTCTTCAGCCCGCTCGATGACGACATCGACGGGCGCACCTTCGTCGTACTCCTCCTCGATGTCGGCGATGATCCCGCGGATGTTCTTGATCCGATCGCGCTGTGACTTCGAGGTCCCCGTCTCGACGACGTCGGCGTCGAGTTCCCCCGTCTCGGGGTCGATGCCGATGTCTTCGAGCGACGACCGCACGATCCCGATGACGCGTTCGGCGTCTTCCTCCTCGACGGTGTCCGAGAGCCGCACCCTGGCACTGGCCTCCGCGAGCCGTACGAGCGCCTCGAGCTTCCGGGCCGTGACGGGGACCGGCGCGTCCTCGCCCGAGCCCTTCGTCCGCAACTCGACGTAGAAGTCCCGGATGGCCGCCTTGGCCTCCTCGGTCATCGTCGGGAAGCAACTTCGCTTTGCGTAGGCGACGTACTTCCGGAGGAGTTCGGGGTCGATCTCCGGGGCGACCGTGTCGGTAACGTTCTCGACTTCCTCGGCACTGTAGTCGGGCGTGCTGTTCTGCTCGCGGTTGGTGTTGAGTTCGCCCGCGTAGTTCGTCCGGAGGATATGCTCGGCGAGTTTGGCGTCCTCCTCCTCGTCGGGCTGGTCGGTGACGGTGAAGATGAGGTCGAACCGCGAGATCAGCGCCGGTTCGAGGTCGATCTGCTCGCCGATGGGCTCGTACTGGTCGAACCGGCCGTACTTGGGGTTTGCCGCCCCGAGCAGCGAGCATCTGGATTTGAGTGTTGCGTTTATTCCAGCCTTGGATATGCTTATCGACTGCTGCTCTAGCGCTTCGTGCATGGCCGAGCGATCTTCGGAGTTATGGACGACCATGCCGTTGGCGAGGAAATTATGCGTTCCCTCGACAGTCAGGTCATACACTGAATCGTAATCGTGATCCGGAACGCTCTCGACGTGTTCCACCGCTCGAAGCCCGATATCGCCGAGTCCGGATTCTGCCGGGCCAAGGCGATCGGATGAGGTGTCGATTTGGGCTATTCCACCGTCAGTTACCATCCCAGCGCCTTCCGGGACGAAAACGTGATCGCCAGGTTGCAGTTCTTCGGCAGGCGTCTCGGCTCTCGCGCCATCTTGCTCGATGAAAAACGGATGATCCGGCGTGACAGTCACTGCTTCGCCGGTCGAGAGCGTCACCTCGTAGAGGGTCTCGGGTGCGTCGTACTCGTGGATGGCCGTCACCGGGCGTCGCGTCAACGTCTCGTCATCGGTCATCGTCCACACGTCGAGATCGACATCCCGTATCGTGCGCCCGTTTGGGAGTTCCTCGATTGATCCCGCTTCGGCAGTTTCGCCGGCCAGTTCGCGGATTCGTCGTCGTCCGTCACCCGCCTGCACGAGAGTATCACCAGTAACGCACCGCATTTTGTCTAACTCGTCCACTGCCGCGATCCCACGGTCTGCCAGCACCAGCGCGCCGGCTTCGAGCGTCCACTGCTGGCCGTCACCGAAGTCATCTCTAACAGCTGCAGCGGTGAGCCCCGCCGAACTGGATCCCTTCCCCGACGTGAAAACTGATCGCGGTGCGATGTGGCGAATGTACTGGAGAATCTGGGAGTTGTGAGAGACGACGCCGTTGGAAACGTAGCTGTGGGTCCCCTCGACTTCGAGGTCGTACACCCACTCGTCGTCGGGTTCGACCGCTTCGATCGAGGCGATGCGATCCCAGCGAACGTCGTTCGTCGCGAGATCACCCAATCGGTCGACAGTGGATTCGACGGCGAGCGCCTCCTCGAGTCGGTCATTGACGACTGAGCTGGCGGCGACCGTTTCACCGCCGTCGGGTACGACCTCGTTGCGCTCGTAGTAGCTGATCGCCGTCTGGGTGACGTCCATCCCGTCGGCGAGCGATTGCTGTGAGATGGAGAGTTCGTCCCGTAGTTCGACGATCGTCTCCCAGTCCTCGCCAGCCAGCCCGTCACGCTGGTCTTTCAGCCACGCGAGTCGCTTCTCGAACGCGTCGACGACGGCACGGAGGGACTCGCGACTCGGGTTTCGATCGCCGCGCTCGTAGTGCTGGTAGGTGGTTCTGGGAACGCCGCAATCTGTTTGTGTGAGCGCGAGGGCTTCACGGACCTCACGTAGAGTATCCCCGGAGATGGGGACGATATCACGGTTCGTATTCCCGGTCGTCCCTTCGTAGGACTCCGCTGCGAGCTGTTTCCGGTCGGTGACGAAGTCGACTTTCGAAACGTAGCGGCCGAAATCGTCCCCACTGATGCGGAGACGGTAGCTCTCGTTATGACGTTCGTGGATGCTTCCTTCGATACCGAGTGAGGTGAGAAGCACGCGCACGTCTTCGAGTAACGCTTCGCTCATCGAAGCGACCGTGATTTCCCGTTCAGCGGAGGCAACGTGACCTTCTCCTTCGACATACGCCCGCAGGAACGCCCGACGGATGGAATCGCTCGCTTGTTTGATGCCTTCCGGGACGCGTTGGTGTGCGGAGTTTTCGAGAATCGCCGGCTCGATGGCCTCGAGAAAGCTGACAAATTCGCTTGAGTGACAGCGAAGACGAGTGACACCGGATTCTTCTCGCACATCCTCGGAGTAGGGTAAGTCGAGGGCCTCGAAGGCCGCCCGGGCATCTTCCAAGACTGGCTCATCCTCGTTCGTGATCCGCAGGTCCGCAGTGTTGTCCGCCCGATGAACGACGTGGCCTTCAGCGACGGTGTAACCCACAAGCCGAGCAAGTGACGGCGTCCAGGCCTCCGGTGCCGAAAACCGCACTGCGTTGGGGGATTGAGACTCGCGATGGTCTACTTCGATTCGATCGTTCCCGGCCGTCGGAACTGATCGCGGTGTCGCGACGAACTGTCCTTTCTCGAGGTTCTCAGCTTCCATCGCCGTCGGCGTCCCGTCCTGCTGGACGAACAGCGGATGGGACGGCGTTACGTCGAGTTCCCTGCCGCTCTGGGTCCGGACCCGATAGAGGTGATCAGGAGCCTCCCGCTTCCAGACTTTGGTTGCTTCGGCCGTCCTCAGGGAGCCGTCAGGCGCGAGCGTCGGCAGCGGGATCGACACGTGATCCCAGACGCCGTCGTCGACAGGTTTCGGATCGTTTAGGTTCGCCTCTACGAGTTCGCCGATCGCTCTCGTCGTTCCGTCGGCGAGTTGTACGTTCGTGTCGGCCTGGAGGCACTTTCCCGTACCAGGGTCCCCGATCAGAAGCACGTGGAGGTCCCCACGTATCCGCGATTCATCAGGCAAGTGTTTTGTCACTCCGGAGAACAGTTGGAGGGCGATCGCGAGTTTCTCCTGGTCGTAGCCGTAGATCGAGGGCGCAATGGAGTCGGTCATCTGCTCGTAGATGTCCCGCTCCTCCGAGAGGGCGACGATCTCCTTTTTGTCGGCCTCGTCGATGTCCATCTCCTCGAACTCCTCGTCCTCGATCTCGACGCTGACGCCGTTCATGTAGACGTCGAACATGGCCGACTTCTCGCGGTCGTTGCCCCGCTGATCGAGTTTGAGCACGCCCGTTACCCGGACGTGATCGCCAGCGGTGACGTTGCCGGTGATGTCGTCCTCGATGTTGACGTCGATGTTCTGTGGCGTCTCGCCGCCGCGCAGCCCTTCCGGGGATTCCTGAACCCGGAGCTTCTGAGCGTCGATGAACTCCGACTGGTCGAAGTTGATCCGGAACGGCCCCTGGCGTTCACACCCCTGGCACTCGTGGGGTTCCTGGAAGTCGCCCGTCGACTGCGGAATTCGGGTGAGCGTGCCACATCGCTGGCACTCGAAGGCGGCGTCGGTGATCTTCGGCCGGACCTCGGTGGCCTTCCGGATGATCCCCTGGATGCTGACGAGTTGCCCGCGGTGATCCGCCCGGATCTCGCGGATGTCCGTCGATTCCGGGAGGTTGGTCATCCGGACGTGGGCCTGTCCGAGCTTCACGTCGATCGGCAGGTCGAACAGCCGGAGGGCTTCCTCGGCGTACTCCTGGAGCTGGTCGGGTTTGTTGCGGTAGTCCTCGGCCAGGTCGGGGTCGAAGCGATAGAGGTCCTGGTAGTCGACGAACAGCGACTTCTGATCGTTGGGGTACTTCTGGGCGAGCTCGCCGATCTCGTTCCGGTAGTAATCGCGATAGAACTCCTCGAAGAGATCGATGAACTCCGTGTTCTCCGCGCGAGCCATTATGGTAGCATCTGTTATGCTCACTCCCTCAAGAAGGTTCGCAAACCAGGGTGAAAGTGAGACGGAACCCAGGGCGGCGCATCCCGCCGCCCCGTCGTGACGACCGGTCGGTTATTCGATCGTCTCGAACCAGTCCTCGACGCGACCGAGCGGGGCCTCGGCGACCTCGGCGACGGTCTCGGGGTCCGAGTCGGCCAGGTCCGCGACGGTCTCGATGCCCGCCGCGCGCAGGCGTTCGGCGTAGGTCGGGCCGATCCCGTCGACGGTCTCGACGTCCGGCGAGCCGCGGGACCGGTCGCTGAACCACTCGGCGACCTGCGGCCAGACGTCCTCGTGGGTACTCGAGGAGACGGCCATGCCGACGTGGCCCGTCGAGTACTCGATGATGTCGGTGTCCGAACTCGGGATGACGTCGTTGAACGGCTTGCTCGCCGACGGCGGCACGAGGTGGTCGTACTCGCCGACGATCTGGAGAACCGGCATGTCGATGTTGTCGATGTCGACGTGTTGGTCACCGAGGTAGAGTTCGTTCTCGTAGAGTTTGTTGCCCTGGTAGATGTCCTCTAAGAACTGCGCGTAGGTCGCGCCGGCGACATCGACGCCCTCCTCGAGCCACTGTTCCATCCGTGCGAAGTTCTTCACGAAGTCCTCGTTGTCGAGGTTCTCGACGAAGCGGACGTACTTGGTGACGTAGTTGTCGATCGGGTCCATCAGCGCGAACCCTTCGTCAAGGAATTCGGAAGGGACGTTCCCGAACGTCTCGATCACCTTCGTGGGGTCGTAGTACTCCTCGTCGCCCCACCGTTCGAGGACGCCACCCGTGTCCTCGAAGTACAGCCCGGTCGCCATCAGGCCGAGGGCGTTGACCTTCGCCGGGTGGAGGGCGCTGTACATCACGCTCATCGTCCCACCCATGCAGTAGCCGAGGATGTTGATCGCGTCCTGGCCCGAGCGCTCACGGACGGTGTCGACGCAGTTGTCGATGTAGCGATCGACGTAATCCTCGAGCGTCAGGTGCTGGTCGAGCCGGGAGGGCTCGTTCCAGTCGATGAGGTAGACGTCGTGACCGGCTTCGAGCAGCCGACGCACGACCGACCGGTTGGGCTGGAGATCGAGGATGTAGGGCTTGTTGATCAACGCGTAGACGATCAGGATCGGCACGTCCTCGCGTTCCTCTTCGGGGACGTCGATGCCCGCCGCCTCGGGATCGTAGTGGAGGAGTTCGAGCTTGTTCTCCTCGTAGACGACGTCGGCGGGGGTCTCGCCGACCTCGACGTCAGCCATCGTTTCGAGACGCTCGTCGAGTACTTCGGCGGTTTCGCCGGCCGATTGCATCTCCTCGATCGCCCGTTGCTGAACGTCCAGGGCAGCACTGAGTGGATCTGCCATGGGAATCACTCCTCGACGGCCTCGAGGATCCGGTCGAGTTTCTCCTCGACTGCGTGCTGGCGACGTTCGAGTTCGACCAGTCGCTCGCCGATCTCCTCGACGTCCCCACGGGTGGGAAAGCCGAGGTCGGCGATGGTCTCCTGGCTGATGTCGTCGGCCTGCTGGCGCATGTCCAACATGGACTGGATGAGCTGGCCGTTGGCGGCTGCAAAGGCGCTGGTGCCCATGATCTCCTTTGCGGCTTCGTTGGCCGACTGCAGCCAGATGTCCCGGAACTCGGTGGGATCGACGTCCTCTCCCTGGGCGGCATCGGCCGACCGTTCGAACATCCGCTCGGCGGCGTCCATCCAGACCTCCGTCGCCTGGTTGTACCCCTCGATACCGTCGGTGAGTTCGTCGTCTTCCATCACCGAATCCGAAAGCGCCTCGGTCCACGATTCGACGAACGCCGCCTGGGCCTGCATGTTCTGCTCCATCGATTCGGCGACTGCCTCGTTCATCTCCTCGACCATCTCACTGTACTCCGCCCCGACGTCCGCGTTCTTATCGCTCATGGTTTATCACGTGTGCGCTGGAAAGAAAAAACTACGTACTCTCTCAGGCGTCGACGGCCTCGGCGGCCTGCTCCTGGACGTCCTGGATCTGCTCGCTGACTTCCTCGACCTGTGCCTGGAGGTCCTCGACCTGGTCGGCCATGCCCTCGACGGCCTCGACTGACTGGGTCTCTAAGTCCTCGTGGGCCTCGATCAGCATCGAGAGCTGGTCGTCGAGCGCCTCGAGGGTGTCGGCAGTCATTTCGTCGTAGGTGTCGACGCCCTCGCCGAACTCCTCCTCAGCGGCGTCGAAGGCCTCGGCGTGGTTCTCCAGCAGGAACTCGAACTGCTCGTCGACGGTGTTGCGTAGTTCCTCGACGGCCGGCTCGACGCCGGGCACGCTCGCCTCGAGCGTGTCGAGGTACGTGTGCACGGCCGTCTGGCTCAGCTCGACGCCGCGACGCTGGGCGGACTCCTGGCTCTCCAGGCTGCCGAGCATCGCCTGGTTGAGCTGCTGCTGGAACGTGACGCTCTGCTCGAGGGCCTTCTGGCCCTGTTCGATGGTTGCGCGCTGTGCTTCGAAAGCGGTCGTGACGGGTGTGGTGTAGTCTACCATAGTTATTCACTCCGGTTGCGTTTGACCGGCAGGACGACGGCCTGGACGATGTCGCCTTCCTCGATGTCCAGCGCCTCACGCTCGGCGTCCGGAATCGACAGCCGACCGCCGCTCTGGACACGGGTCTTGAACGTCGCCAACTGACTCATCGTCCCGAGTTGGTTCATGTCCAGTCCGGCCGCCCCTCCACCAGTCATCTGGCGGAGAAGCTCCTGCTGTTGTTCGAGCGCCTTCTCGCTCGCTTCCGTGAACATCGCGGGCGGCCATGGGAAGCCGTCGTCCTCATCTGTCATCGGTCAACTATCCATACAGCCTATAGATACATAAGCTTTCCTCTCAATACCATTGAGTACCATCAGATGGTATCGTGTGAGGTTCGGAGGCAAGCCGCCATCCAGTACGACGGTTTGATCTCGAAGGATCGAACGCCCCGACGAAAAACGCGTCCGATACCGGCTGATTTCCGCCTGCACCCCACAGTTTAGTAACGGGCCGCCGAACCGACGGACGCAATGAGCGATAATCCGGACACGACAGTCGAGGGCGGCACAGACCTCCCCGGGTGGGAGTGGGATCGGACCGTCGAAGAGAGCGACGCGGTGGACGTCGGCGACAGCGTCACCTTCAGCAAGGAGGTCAGCGACGACGACGTACGCAGCTTCGCCGAAGCCAGCGGCGACACCAACCCGCTCCACCTCGAAGACGACTACGCCGCCGAGACGCGATTCGGCGGCCGGATCGCCCACGGGATGCTCGTCGGGGGCCTCATCAGCGCCGCGCTGGCCCGCTTTCCGGGCACGGTCGTCTACCTCTCTCAGGACTTCGAATTCAAGGGCCCTGTCCGCATCGGCGACCGGGCCACCGCCGACGTCGAGGTGGTTGATACCCTCGAAGGCGGACGGTACCGGCTGTCGACGCAGGTCCTCGTCGAGGACGAGGCAGTCATCGACGGCGAGGCCGTCGTCCTGATCGACGAGGAACCCGCCTGAGGCCTGACCGGCGTGACGACCGCCGCGGTCGCTACGTCTCGACAACGTCGCTACTTCTCGACGACCAGCATCGCGACGCGTTCGAGCACGAGCTCGACCAGCGTCGCGTCAGTCGCGCGCCGTTCAGCGTCGGTAATATCGAAGAACTCGGCGATCAGTTCGGGGTCGGATTCGTCGAGCGTCTCGGCGGGTTCGAGACACTCCATCGCGTCGACGACCGCACAGGCCGCCCGTTCACGGGCGGCGGCCGTCTCCGCTCCGCCCTCGCTCTGACGGTCGCCCACCGCGTGACAGACGACGATCGCAGGTTGCTCACCCCGGGAGACGCCCATAGTCAGGGCATCCTCGATCTGTCGACGACCCGCCGCGTACAGCAGGATCTCGACGCCGGGATCGCGCGCAATCATGTCCTCGCGTGCGTGTGCGCGATCAGCCAGTTCACAGGCCCGCCGGAGGTGCTCGCGACCGGCGACGTACCGCGCGTCGAACGCCTGGACCGCCACGCCGTGTTCGTCCCCGATGGCGTCGAGTCGCTCCAGAAAGTCGTCCAGGTCCGCAAGCCGGAGTGTGCCGTCGACGATCTCCATCAGAAATCACCCAGGCTGGACTGGTCGGCCGGGTCGTCGTCCTCGGAACCGTCCCGTTCGACGGTGCCAGCGCCGTTCGCGGCCGTCTGTCCGTCGCCGGTCGAAGGGGTCCCGTCAGGTTCGACTGGCGTCACCCCGTCCATCGAGGGATCGCGATGACCGGCGTTCTCCAGGATGTTCTCGGCAGTCTTCTCCCGACCGCGGAGCGCTCCCAGCACGACACCTTTCTCGGCTTCACGGAGATCCTCTCGGGACTCGATCCCGGCAGCGAACAGCCGGCGGGCGCGTTTCCGTCCCACGCCACGGACGCCCGCAAGGTCGACAAGTTCCGCCCGGACGCCGTGTTCGACGCGCACGCGAGCCTCCCGGATCGCCGGCGTCACGTCCAGGCCAACCTCGCCAGCGAGTCGCTCGGCAGCGTTGAGCAACCAGGACGCCGTCTCGACCTTCCCGCGGATGTCGCCCGGCCCGACGCCGTAGCGCTCGGTGATCGTGCCCTCCTCGACCTCGTCGGCCCAGTCTTCGAGGAGTCGAGCGGTCTTCAGTGCCGACAGCCAGTCCTCGAACCGACCCTCCTCGAACTCGCTGGGCATCGCCCCCAGGAACTCGTCTTCGCGCTCGTAGGCCTCCATGGAGTACTCCTCCTCGTCGCCCGACCGGAGATAGAGTTCGTACATGTCCGGCGTCCGGGAGACGAGGTGGTACAGCCCCATCGCCGTCGGCTGGGGGGTGTCGTCAGTGTCGTCGGACTCACCGATGTCGTCGCCCGCGTCCGACACCAGTTCGCTGGCCGGCTCGAAGCCCGGCGGCTCGCCGTCGGCGGTCGTCTCCCCGTCGTGGGGCGAAGGACTCCCTCGCTGCCCGGCCGTTCGCTCCCACTCGGCCAATCCGTCGAGCATCTCCGCCGCGCTCATCGGATCGAGATAGAGACGCGAGACAGTCTGGCCGATCGAGGTCGCCCGCAGCGTGCCGTCCCCGTCGTCCTCGCGCGTGAGGAAGTCGTTGGCTTCCAGATAGGCGATCACCTCGTCGACGACTGTCTCCAGGCGGCCCCCCTCGGTCGTCTGGCTGGCATAGAGTGTGGCCTCGAGGAAGTCGAGCAAGCCCTTCCGGGAGTTGGCGAACCCGGAGGCGACCGTCGAGAGGATGTGGGTGCGGAGGGCGGGTTCGGCTGCGAGTTTCGACTGGACGGGTTCGGGATCGGCCCAGACGTAGCGCTCGAACAGTTCGTCGAGTTCGTCGTGGTTGCTCGCCAGGAGAAGTGCCTCGCCGTAGGGGTCGAGGCCGGGGCGGCCGGCCCGGCCCATCATCTGGTGGACCTCCAACACCGAGAGCGGTTGCATCCCGCCCGCAGTCCCGTCGTAGCGCCGCCAGTCGCGGACGACGACGCGCCGCGACGGGGTGTTGACACCCGCCGCGAGCGTCGGGGTCGCCGCAATGACCTTCACGAGCCGTTCCTGGAAGGCCTCTTCGACCAACGATCGGTGCTCCCGGGAGAGCCCGGCGTGGTGAAACGCGGCCCCCTGCTCGACGGCGTCGGCCAGGTCGTCGCTGGTCTCGGTGTCGCTGACGTCCCGGATTTCCGCGGCAATCTCGGCGAGACGGTCGCGCTCGTCGCCATCGAGGTGGGGATCAGTTGTCGACGCGAGCCGTCGGGCGGCCGCCTCGGCATTCCGGCGGGAGTTGACGAACACCAGCGTCGACCCGTCGTCTTCGAGGGTGTCCCGCACGATGGCCGCGGTCTGCTTTTCGCTGTCCCTGACCGGCAGACGCTTCTGGCTCCCGTCTTCGAGATGGAGCGCCTGCCCGTAGTGGACCCCCTTTTTCAGGTCGATCGGCCGCCACGTCGAGTCGACGAGTTCGGCGTCCAGCCATGCCGCCAGCGCGTCGGCGTTGCCGATCGTCGCCGACAGCGCGACGGTCTGGAGAGCCGGATTCCGCTTGCGGAGTTTCGCGAGCGTGACCTCCAGGGTCGGGCCGCGCTGCCCGTCGTCGACGAGATGGACCTCGTCGGCCACGACGCAATCGAGATTGTCGATCCACGGGGCGTCGTTTCGCACGAGGGAATCAACCTTCTCGCTGGTGGCGACGACGACGTCTTTATCGGCGAGCCATCCGCCGTCGCTCTCGTAGTTACCCGTCGAGACGCCGACCTCCAGGCCGTAGGCCTCGAACTGTTCGAACTCCGTGCGTTTCTCGCTGGCGAGGGCGCGCAACGGGACGATGTAGAGGGCCGTGCCGTCAGTTTCCGCCGCGTCGTCTGTCCCTTCGTGGTCGTCCGCTTCGTCGGTCCCATTCGTGATTGCCGAGAACATCGCCAGTTCGGCGATGAGGGTCTTGCCGCTGGCCGTGGGCACGCTCGCGACGAGATTGGCACCGTCGGTGACGCCACGTTCGACAGCCTCGGCCTGTGGCGGGTACAACTCCTCGATGCCGTCCTCGCGAAGGTGCTCGGGCAGCCACGCGGGTACCCCCGGGATGTCCGCAACGTCCATTGGGCATGTCTTGGGTCGGCCCCCGGTTTAAGGGTTCGTTCGTCGGCGGAGAGTCTTATGTATGATCGGGCCCGAGGAAGGCCCATGCGCATTGAATTCGATCGGGAGACCTGTATCGGGATGTTCCAATGTGTCGTCGAGTACGATGCCTTCGAACGTGACGAGGACGCCGGCAAGGCCGTGCTCGTCGACGGCGAAGAGACCGGCGACGGCATGGTGACACTCGAAGTAGCGGAAGATGAGGAACTCGACGCGAAGTTCGCCGCCCGGACGTGCCCGGTCGATGCGATCACGGTCTACGACGACGAGGGCGAGCAGTTGGTTCCGTGAGTTTGTAGAAAGCTATATTTTGTAGCAGACGATACAGAGAAGTATGGCAACATCGGTTCGGATCGGGACAGACACGAAAGACAAACTAGAGCAGTTACAGGCCAAGATCAAACTCGAAACCGGACGGAAAGTAACGCAACAGGAGTTACTCGACCGGATCGTTACCCGGGAGTTTGATTCGCGAAAATCATTGATCGACTCGTTCCGAGACGATTACGATGGACTCTCCGAAGAAGAAATCGACCAGTTCCTGTCAGGGACGAGTGATTGGGGGATTGAAACGGGAGAGGAAGATGTCGACCAAATACTCTACGGTGAGGCCTCCCTGGACTAATGAGCGTGTTTCTCGATAGCGGACTGTTCTACGCGCTCCAGAACGAACGGGCAACCCGTCACGAGGCAGCAGAAGCCGCGTTCGAGAGTGCTCTCAGCTCGGAGTATGGCCGGGTTTTCACGAGCGACTACGTCTTCGATGAGACAGTAACGCTCGTCCGGACTCGAACCGGTTCCGACGACGAAGCAAAGCAAGTCGCGGACAGAATTCTCGGGCGTGGACCGTTTCCATCGGCCATCGACTTCCTCGTAACCGATCGAGCGGACTTCGAACGTTCCGTCGAAGCGTTCAACGGATACAACGACCACGAGCTGAGTTTCACCGATGCGACAACAATTGCGCTCGTCAAGCAACGTGATATCGATCACGTACTGGCGTTCGACGATGACTTCGACGGCATCGTCGACCGTCTCGATCCGGGCGAGATATCCTGAGAAGAGGCCTACTCGATCGTCAGCTCGGTCTTTTCGGCGACTTCGTCGGCTTCCTCGAAGTCGCCACCACCCAGCAGCCCACGAGTGGCCTTCTTGCCCCACTCGACGGCCGGCTGGACGAAGGCGTCGACGGTGTAGAGTTCGCCGGCGAGGATCGTCGCGGCCTCCATGCTGTAAAGCAACTCGCCGATCGCCCGCTCGTCGACGCGGTCGATCTCGACGCGGACGTTCGGCACCCCTGCGTTGGCGAGGCTGGCTTCGGTGGCTTCGAACTCGGCGTCGATCAACTCGCCGAGCGTCGACCCGCCGAGATACGAGAGCCCCTCCAGCTCCGTCTCGGGGATCGTCGTGTCCGCCCGCTCCTGGGGCCGGATGAACGTGACCATCTTGTCGTGGGGCCCGGCCCGGTAGAGTTGGAGTTGGGAATGCTGATCGGTCGCGCCCAATGCGCGGACGGGCGTCTGGCCGACGCCGTCCTTCCCGACGCTTTCGGCCCACAGCTGTGAGTACCACTCGGCGTAGGTCTCTAAGGACTCGGCGTAGGGCAACTGGACGTTGATCCCGGCACCGCGCTGGTCCAAGGCGTAGTTGACCGCGCCGTAGGCGTAGGCGGGCGAGTCGAACAACGACGGCCCGAGCGCGTCGGCAGCGTCCCTGGCACCGTCGAGAATCGCCTCGATGTCGTGACCCTGGAAGGCTGCCGCCGCAAGTCCAACCGTCGAGAGCACCGAGAAGCGGCCGGGAACGCCGTCGGGGACGGGAAGCGACGGCAGATCGTGCTTCTCCGCGAGATCCCGGAGGTTGCCCTCGGGTCCCGTCGTGACCCAGGTTCGTTCGGTCCAGTCGACGTCCGCGTCCTCCATCGCCTCCCGAACCACGAGGAAGTTCGAGAGGGTCTCGGCGGTCATCCCGGACTTCGAGACGACGTTGAGCGCCGTCTTCGAGAGGTCGATCGACTCGAGGTGGTCGGCGACCCACTTCGGATCGACGTTGTCGAGGTAGTAGGCCTCCACGTCGCTGTCCAGGGCAGCCGAGATCGTGGCCGCACCCAGCGCGCTGCCGCCGATCCCGACGTTGATGAGGTTCTCACAGTCCGCGAAGGGCTCGACGGCCGCCTGGATCGCGTCGACGTCGACGTTTGCGGGCTGGTTCAGCGTCGCGTAGCCGTGTTCGTCGTTGGCGCGGCCTTCTTCGATTCGCTCGTGAGCGGCGGCGACGCGGTCGTCGAGTCGATCGAGTGCTTCGCGGGGGATCCCCGGCGTGGCGACCTCGGCGAGTGCGTTTCCGATGTCTACCTGCATATCTAGGATGTCCGGTGGCTCCCACCTACGTCTATCGGTCGGAACCGAACGCTGTCGAGAACGCATCGGCAGGCCCGTCTTGTCTCGGTCAATGCGGTATCAAAGGGTGTCCCCCCGTTACCGCCCGAGGAAGGAACCGTCCGCGTACTTGCGTTCGTACTCGTCCTCGTCAGCAGCGAGGATGAGAATTCCCTCCACGAGTCCGAGTAAGCCGGGAATGCCTGTCCAGAAGAAACACAGGTAGATGACCCCGAGTTTGGGATTGCCCTGGTAAAACTTGTGGGCCCCGAACCAGCCGAGCAGGATCGCGATGACGCCAGCGGCGACCTGGTCCGAATCGCTCGATCCGGGCGACGGTTGTTCGACACCGCACTCCGGACAGATCGTTGCCTGTTTATATATCAGTTCGCCACACGAGACGCAATAGCGCTCATCGCGACCACGATCGCCGTGTGCCCCGTCAAGTGTGGTCGTTTGATCGACGCCACATTCGGTGCAGACGTCGGCCTGGTCGGCGATCTCTTCCCCACAATTGAGACAGTATTTCATACGGTACGGGAACTATCACACAGGAGGGGTAAATAATTACGTGAGTAGCCGACGGCGTTTCAGCGCGAGGAGTCCGCCCGCCAGCGACGCGTAGACGAGACCGACGACCAAGACGCGGAGGTCGCCCGAGAGAAACAAAGCGCCCAGTCCCAGTCCGTAACCGTATCCCAGCAACCCACCGGTCGCCGTCCGGACGGCGTTGTAACCACGGGATGTCCCGAGCGAGGTGACGCTCCACTCGATCAGCGCGGGCAGCGGGAGTGTGACGACCAGCACAAACTCGGTGAACGGCTGCGGAGCGAAGAAGTACCCGAGAAGGCCAGCCAGGATGCCGGGATAGATGCCAGTACATCGCGCACACAGGTCGACCCGGTGACCCCGCAGTTGCAGGCGATAACACCGGTAGCGCCGGTGTGGCAGGTGATGTGAGAGGAGGTACGGCCACGTCTCGGCG
>Ga0207771_100657_pt1 | contig 18815 bp, 17 predicted proteins | sample A23M2SouthBayCA_2_FD_187731 | JGI IMG/M metagenome (GOLD analysis project Ga0207771, IMG submission 187731) | Aerobic enrichment media microbial communities from Eden Landing Ponds, California, USA - A23 M2 (2) (SPAdes) | ecosystem: Environmental > Aquatic > Marine > Unclassified | place...
ACGAAGCGCTCGTCGTCGAGATGAACGCCAGCGCACAGTTCCGCGGTCTCACCCAGAAGGAGATCGGCCGCTTCGGTCCGAAACTCTCCAGCCTGCTCAAGTACAACGGCAATCCGTTCGAACCGGCAGAGATCGTCGAGGGCTTCGAGACCAGCATCAACGGCGAGGACCTCGCCGCGACCAACATGAAATACCTCCCAGCGGCAGGTGACTAAGCTATGAGTGCATTCTCAGCAATCGGAGAAGACCGCGAGACCGACCGCGACGAGTTCACACCCGGAATCGAACCACAGGCCACGTGGTGTCCCGGCTGTGGTGACTTCGGCGTCCTGAAGGCGCTCAAACAGGCGATGCCGGAAGTCGGGAAGAACCCCGACGAAGTCGCGCTCTTCACGGGCATCGGCTGTTCTGGCAAACTCAACAGCTACTTCAACAGCTACGGCTTCCACACGATCCACGGGCGCTCGCTGCCCGTCGCTCGTGCGGCCAAACTCGCGAACCCGGAACTCGAAGTCATCGCTGCCGGCGGTGACGGTGACGGCTACGGGATCGGTGGCAACCACTTCATGCACACCGCCCGCGAGAACCACGATATGACGTATATCGTGTTCAACAACGAGATCTTCGGGCTGACGAAGGGCCAGACCTCGCCGACCTCCCCGAAGGGCCACAAGTCAAAGACCCAGCCCTCCGGCTCGGCGAAGTCGCCGATCCGACCGCTCAGTCTCTCGCTGACCTCCGGTGCGACCTATGTCGCCCGGACCGCAGCGGTCAACCCGAATCAGGCCAAGGAGATCATCACCGAAGCGATCGAACACGACGGCTTCGCACACATCGACTTCCTGACCCAGTGTCCGACCTGGAACAAGGACGCGAAGCACTACGTCCCGTACACGGACATCCAGCAGTCCGACGACTATGACTTCGACACCTCGAACCGCGAGGAAGCAGCGGAGATGATGTTCGAGACCGAGAACAAGCTCTACGAGGGCGAAGTCCTCACCGGACGCTACTACGTCGACGACGAGAGCCCATCCTACGGACAGGAGAAGCGCGCGACCGGCGAGATGCCGGAAGAACCGCTCGCAGAGCGGTACTTCGACGAGGACTACCAGTGGGAGCGCTCCGCTGACGAACTCCTCGAACACCACAAATAACGCCGTTTGACGGCCCTCACGAAGGGGCGTCCCCGGGTTTGTGGATTCGGAAGGTATTTTTTCGTCCGTGGCAAAGAAACGTCCATGAGCGCGGAGTCCACGGAGCGCCGGATTCTCTCTGTCCTCGAGGACGACGCACAGGCTTCGTACGCGGAGATCGCAGACCGGGCCGACGTATCCAAGCCGACCGTCAGAAAGTACATCAACAAACTCGAAGACGAGGGCGTGATCGTCGGCTACTCGGCCGACGTCAACCCAAAAAAACTGTCGAGTCGGTCCATCGCATTGGTCGGCATGGACGTCGAGAGCGACTGCTACGTCGAGGTCACGCGCGAACTGTCGGCCATCGACGCCGTCGAGTCGCTGTACACCTCCAGTGGCGACCACATGCTGATGGCCGAAGTTCGGGCATCAGACGGCGGCGAGGTCGGAACGATCATCGAAGACGAGATGCTCTCGATCGAGGGCATCACCGCGGCACATCCTTCCTTCCTGCAGGAGCGCCTGAAGTGATACGGAGTATTGTCGCCGTTTTCTCGGTCGACCGCACACAGTCGTACGGTCGATCCGGTAACGATCTACGATACTCCGTATGAGTGGTTTTTAGGCGCTCCATCGCCCACTCCTCGATATGACTGCTCGCCTGGTGTTGGGAGCGGGACCGCTCGTGCGGTCACTGCTCGACGAAATTTCGACCGACCGTGGCGAGCTAACGGTCCTCACGTCGAACGAACATCGCGTCGATACGTTGCGGACTGACGGCGTGTCGGTCGAGCAGGCCGACCCGACCGACCGGGCAACCCTCTCGTCCGTGGACCGTCCGCCCGAGACGATCATCGTCGGCACCGACGACGGCGAGCGCAACGCGACGATCGCACAGGCTGCCCGCTCGGTGTTTCCAGACGCGATGCTCGTCGTCTACACCGGTGTCGACGCCTCACCAGCGGTGATCGAGACGCTCGGTCTTGTCGCCGACCGGGTGATCGATCCGGGTGTCGCCGTCACTGAGCACCTGTCCCAGCGGATCGGCCAAGCAGGTGTCCGTATCAGACAACTCCAGCGTGTGCTGCGCGACGTGGGCGATCGGCTGGCGATCGTCATGCACGACAACCCCGACCCGGACGCCATCGCGAGCGGTGTCGCACTCGCCAGACTCGCCGACGCTGTCGGTTGTGATCCCGAACTGTGTTACTACGGCGAGATCACCCATCAGGAGAACCGTGCGTTCGTGAATCTGCTCGATTTCGATCTGGTGACTTTCGACGACGAGACCGATCTCTCGGCGTACGATGGGTTCGCGCTCGTCGATCACTCCCGACCGGGTGTCAACGATCAGTTGCCGGCGGACACGCCAATCGACATCGTCGTCGATCACCATCCGCCTCGGGCACCGATCGAGGCTCGGTTCGTCGACCTGCGCTCGGACGTGGGGGCAACGAGCACGCTGCTGGTCGACTACCTCCGACGATTCGATTCGGTCCTCGACGAGACCGTCGCAACGGGCCTGCTCTTCGGTATCAGCGTCGACACACAGGAGTTCCGACGCGAGGTCTCACCGGACGACTTCGAGGCGGCGGCGTACCTCCTGCCCCACGCCAATCTCGATCTCCTCCAGCGGATCGAGGACCCGAGCATGAGCGCCGACACGCTGGACACGATCGGTCGCGCGATCACGAATCGCAGACAGGAGGGATCGGTGCTGCTGAGTTGTGTCGGCGAACTCCAGGACCGGGATGCCCTCGCACAGGCGGCCGACCGACTCCTCGATCTGCAGGGGGTCAACTCGACGCTCGTCTACGGCGTCAAGGACGGCACGATCTATGCGTCGGCCCGCGCACGCGGGACCGACGTGGATCTTGGTGAGGTGCTTCGCGAGGCGTTCGGGCAGATCGGGAGCGCCGGTGGTCACGCCGACATGGCCGGTGCGCAGATCACGCTCGGCGTCCTCGATTCGATCGAAGACCGAGACGAGTCGCTCCACGAGGTCGTTCGGGCGGTCGTCGACGACCGGTTCCTCGACGCGCTTCAGTCCCGGCCGAACCACCTCCTTGGCAGTGTCTACGCCGCCCCCGGATACGACACGACCGACGAGTATCTCGACACCGAGTCCGACGAGTGACGACATCGCGTCGTCGCGGGAGATCCAGTGACGCGTCGGGGCCTTTTTGCGCTGTCGCCGCCACCGTCTTGATATGGAAGCGGACGGCGAACCCCGCGTGCAAGAGTACATGACCAGTGACGTGGCGACGGTGTCGCCCGACGACACGGTCGCAAACGTGGCCCGGCGGATCGCCGAGAGCGACGAGTATAGCGGCTTTCCGGTCTGTGAAGGTCGGCGTGTCGATGGGTTCGTCAGCGCCAGAGACCTGTTGCTCGCCGACGATCACGAACCGATGTTTCGGGTGATGAGCGACGACATCCTCGTTGCCCACCCCGAGATGGCCGTTCAGGATGCGGCCCGTGTCATCCTCCGCTCGGGGATTCAGAAACTCCCCGTCGTCGACGACGCCGGCCACCTCGTGGGGATCATCTCGAACGCCGACGTGATCCGCTCACAGATCGAGCGGGCGACGCCGAGCAAGGTCGACAAACTCACGCGGACCCTGGAGTCGATCCACGACGTGACGGCCAGAGAGGAGCGTCGTGAGGTCGTCATCGAGGACCTGATCCCCACGCAGGGGACCGTCTACGCCGACGAACTCGAAGGGCGGACCTACGAACTCAAACGCGGACTCGCCGAGCCACTCGTCGTCATCGACAACGGCGGGACGATGTCCGCACAGGCGACGGTCACCGACTTCGCCGACGCAGAGCTGCCAGACCACCCCCACAAGCTCTTGCTCGCCGATGGCCACCACCGAGTCAAGGCGGCCGAGCAACTCGCTGTCGAATCGATGGACGCCTACGTAATCGTCCTCGACGATCCCGTCGACCTCGGGATGGCGAAGACGGCCGACGCGGAGAATCTGTCGTCGATCGCCGACATCGAGATCGTCGATTACGCCCGCCATCCGCTGGTCGAGACCACCGAGCGCTTGCAGGGCGAAGAGGAGTAGCGGACGACGACCGCGCACGTTCCCACCGTGCAAGACTTATTGTCACAAACTACCAATTAGTACGGTATGTACGACGAGACCGATCTGGAAGCTATCCGTGCGGCGAAGTCGGCGTGGGCCGAGGAGACGCTCGATCCGGCGCTCGATGCCTACGGCGAGCGCGCCGATCGGTTCGCGACGGTCTCGAACCACGCGGTCGAACGGCTGTACACACCGCTCGACGTGGCCGATATCGACTACGAGGCGGATCTGGGCTTTCCGGGTGAGGAGCCATACACTCGTGGCGTCTACCCGACGATGTACCGCGGTCGCCAGTGGACGATGCGTCAGTTCGCCGGGTTCGGGAGCGCTCGTGAGACCAACGAGCGCTTTCACTACCTCATCGAGGAGGGCCAGACCGGTCTCTCGACGGCGTTCGACATGCCGACGCTGATGGGCATCGACTCGGACGATCGGATGGCTGCCGGCGAGGTCGGCAAGGAGGGGGTCGCCGTCGACACGCTGCGTGACATGGAGATTCTCTTCGATGACATCGATCTGGCCGATGTGTCGACAAGCTTCACGATCAATCCGAGCGCGCCGGTGATCTACGCCATGTACGTCGCGCTCGCAGATCAGCGCGGCGTCGACCGCGCAAAACTTCGTGGAACCCTCCAGAACGATATGTTCAAGGAGTTCATCGCACAGAAAGAGTGGGTCGTCCCCCCGGAGCCGTCGCTGCGACTCGTCACGGACGTGATCGAGTTCGCGACCCAGCAAACGCCGAAGTTCAAGCCCGTCTCGGTGTCGGGCTATCACATCCGTGAGGCCGGGTCGACGGCGGTCCAGGAACTGGCCTTCACGCTCGCCGATGGCTTTGCCTACGTCGAAGCCTGCCTCGACCGTGGGCTGGACGTGGACACGTTTGCTCCACAACTGTCTTTCTTTTTCAACTCTCACAACGCCATCTTCGAGGAGGTCGCGAAGTTTCGGGCCGCTCGGCGAATCTACGCTCGGCTCATGGGCGAGTGGTACGACGCCGAGACCGACGCGGCAAAGCAACTCAAGTTCCACACCCAGACGGCGGGCCAGTCACTGACCGCCCAGCAACCGCTGAACAACGTCGTGCGCGTGACGATTCAGGCACTCGCCGGCGTGCTGGGTGGCACCCAGAGCCTGCACACGAACAGCTTCGACGAGGCGCTTGCTCTGCCCAGCGAGGAGGCCGTCCGCGTCGCCTTGCGCACCCAGCAGATCATCGCCGAGGAGTCGGGCGCGGCCGATATCGTCGACCCGCTCGGCGGAAGCTTCGCCGTCGAAGCACTCACAGACGAGATCGAAGCGGAGGCGATGGCCTACATCGAGCACGTCCGGGACGACCTCGGCGACGGGTCGATGCGTGCGGGCGTGCTCGCTGGCATCGAACAGGGATACTTCCAGCGCGAGATTCAGGACGCGGCCTATGAGTACCAGCAGCGGGTCGAAGACGACGAGGAGACTGTCGTCGGCGTGAACAAATACACCGTCGAAGAGGAGACCGAACCGGAACTACTGACGGTCGACGAGGGGGTCCAGGACCAGCAACGCGAGCGCCTCGATGCGGTCCGGGCCGAGCGCGACGAGGCGGCCGTCGAGGATGCGCTGTCGGCAGTTCACGATGCGACCGTCGCCGGCGAGAACGTGATGCCCGCCGTCGTCGAGGCGGTGAAAGCCGAGGCGACGATGGGCGAGATCATGGGCGTGTTCGAAGCCGAGTTCGGTAGCTATCGGGAAGAGATCGGCGCCATGTAACCCCCATTGTCGATCGAAGCGCTCACCCCACACCTTTATTCGCTTCCCAGGCGGGCGTGATGATATGAAGCCCGTTGGTGCCCTCTCCAGAAGTGTCGGCGTCCTCCAGCGAAATCCGGTGATCGTCGGGATCCTGTTCGTGTTCTCGCTGCTGAGCACGGTCGCATCGAGTGTCCAGATCGTCGATCCATTACTGGTCTACCCCAGTTTGGGTGTGATCTATCTCTTGATGCCGTTCTTCGTTGGCGGTCTGATCGCATTCGTTCACGACGGTCTCGACGGCGCGGCGTCGCTGGATCGGTTCGTCACGGCCGGGAAGGCAAACTACGTACGGCTGCTTGTCGGTGGGCTGTTGCTCGGCGTCGTCACGTTCGTGCTCTACTTCGTCGTCGCGTTCGTGTTCGTCATCGGGGCTGCAATCGTGCTAGGGACCGCCGGGCAGGGGATCGCGACGCTCGCGCCGATCGCGCTTGTGGGTCTCGTCGCCCTTCTGATCGTCTTGCTTCCGTGGTTCTTCTCGCAGTTCTTCCCGGCGATGATCGTCGTCGACGGTGACGGTATCGCCGATTCGTTCCGCCGGAGCGCCAGCCTCGTTCGCTCGCAGTTCCTCTCGGTGGTCGGTTTCGACTTCCTCGCGTTTGCGATTAGCTTCGTCGCACAACTACCCACATTCTGGCTGCTCTACGACACGCTCTCGGGCGAGACGGCCCTGATGCAGCCCCAGACTCGGAGCAGGACCATCTTCGATCTGTTCTCGACCAGCGAGCTAACGTTGTTCCTCGGATCGAGCCTTCTCGTCGGGACGCTCGTTGGCTCGCTCCTGTACACCTATTATGTCGTGTACTTCGACGACCTCTCGACGATCGCTCGTACCCCTTCGGCTGCCGATGATGCGCCGAAAGTATAGCTGAGGTTGGATACTATACACGTCTGACCCCATCGCGCGCTTTAACCGGATGATATTACTGCTTGATCTCCTTCCTGTTTCGGGATGGTAACGATACCCTCGCTGTCCATCTTCCGTACCGTCTGTTGAGTGATGGGGAACTAATTGCCACTGATGATACAGATCATGTCGCTTGGGATAAATTAATACGATTCCGCTGTGAGTCACCCTACGAGGTATCTTTAATCATGTCAGATGACGGCCCCGAACTCGAGGCCCGGTTGACGGAACAGGACTATTTCCGTCCGCCGACCGATTTTGTCGGACAGGCCAACGTCACCGATCCAGAGATTCACGATCGGTTCGACGAGAACTATCCGGAGGCGTTCGAAGAGTACGCGGAACTGCTCGATTGGGACGAGCACTGGGACCAGGTACTCGACGACTCCAATCCGCCCTTCTATGGGTGGTTCACTGGTGGGCAGCTCAACGCCTCCTACAACTGTATCGACCGCCATCTCGACGAGCGAAAGAATCAGGCGGCGCTGATCTGGGAGGGGACAGACGCCGAGGAAAGCGAGACGATCACGTATCAGGATCTGTACAACCGCGTCAACGAGATGGCCGCCTCGCTGAAGGATGTCGGTGTCCGCGAGGACGACGTGGTCACGTGTCACCTTCCGATGCTCCCGTCGCTGCCAGTCACGATGCTCGCCTGCGCGCGCATCGGCGCACCACACTCCGAAGTGTTTGCGGGCTTTTCGGCACAGGCACTCGCCGACCGGATCGACGACGCCGACAGCGATGTCGTCGTCACCTGCGACGGCTACTACCGCCGTGGCGAGTTCCTCAACCACAAGGAGAAGTGTGACGAAGCGCTCGAACTCGCCGAGACGGATGTCGATACGGTCCTGCTGTGGACCCGCGAGGACGAACTCGCCGACGATATCGAAATCGGCGAGGACGATCCCTATGTGCTCGTCGACGATCTGCTCGCCGAGAACGAACGCGCCAAGGTCGATCCGGTCTCGCGTGACGCCGAGGACCCATTGTTCCTGATGTACACCTCCGGGACGACCGGCCAGCCAAAGGGCTGCCAGCACCGCACCGGCGGCTATCTCGCCTACGCGACGGCGACCTCGAAGAACGTCCTCGACATCAAGCCCGAGGACACCTACTGGTGTGCCGCAGACATCGGCTGGATCACGGGGCACAGCTACATCGTCTACGGTCCGCTCGCGCTCGGGACGACGAGCGTGATGTACGAAGACACGCCGGACTACCCCCACAAGGGCCGGATCTGGGAAATCGCCGAGCGCTACGACGTGGACATCTTCCACACCTCGCCGACCGCCGTGCGGATGTTCATGAAGTGGGGCGAGGAGTACGTTCAGGACTACGACTTCGACTTCCGCCACATGACGACCGTCGGCGAGCCGATCCAGCCCGAAGCGTGGCTCTGGTACTACAAGTACATCGGCGACGAGGACGCCGCCATCGTCGACACCTGGTGGCAGACCGAGACCGGCGGCCACCTCATCACGAACCTCCCGGCGCTCGACGACATGAAACCCGGTTCCGCCGGCAAGGCCGTGCCAGGCGTCAAGCCGGCTATCTACGACGACAACGGTGATCCGATCGAATCTGCCTCCGGCCGTGCCGGCAACCTCGTCATCGAGAAGCCGTGGCCCGGCATGCTCCAGACCGTGTATGGCAACGACGAGCGCTTCATCGAGGAGTACTGGCAGGACTTCTCCGACACCGACTCCGACGACGCCGCTGACTGGGTGTACAAGGCCGGCGACGGGGCCGTCCACGCACAGGACGGCTACTACCGCGTCCTCGGTCGCCTCGACGACGTGATGAACGTCGCGGGCCACCGCCTTGGCACGATGGAACTGGAATCGGCCGTCGCAGAGGTCGAAGACGTCGCCGAAGCGGCCGTCGCCTCCCGCGAGGACGCAGAGAAGGGTGAGGTGCCAGACGTGTACGTCGTCGTCCGCGAAGGGATCGAGGAGAGCGACGAGGTTCGCGACAAGATCATCGCCGCCGTCGAAGAGGAGATCGGCAAGTTCGCTCGCCCGGCCAACGTCATCTTCTGTGACGACCTGCCAAAGACCCGTTCGGGCAAGATCATGCGCCGTATCTTGGAGAACATCTCCAACGGCGAAGAACTGGGCAACACCACGACGCTGCGCGATCCCAGCGTCCCAGAACAGATCCGCGATCAGGTCCAGAGCGACTAACGCTTCGCGTTACTCTCTTTTCGCCGCGTCGTCGAAGTTGTTCGCCACGTAGACGACCAGCGCCAGCAACACGCCCAGTCCAAGTCCGATCGTCACCATCCCGAAGACGGCGACACCGACCGGCGTCGCCGGGAGAGCGAACACGCCAAAGAGCACGGGGCGGAGCGACTGGTCGGTCGCCCACCCGAGGACGTACCCCATCACGCCAGTCAGCGCAACGATGATGAGATAGAGCCGAACGACGAGTCGGTGCCCCTGAAGCGTTTCGCTCACAGCAGACTCTCGGGTGTGATTCGATTAGCCTTTTTCGTTCGAGTACGAATCTCGGCTATGGCCGAAAAGGACCTGCTTTTTCTCGTATTAGCCGGCATCGCCTCGCTGATGTTCATCACCGGGATCGTCCTCGTCGCTGGCGGACTGTAAGCTCTCGGTGCGCTCGTTGGAAACCAGTTCTCGAAAAGTGCGTCAGCCAGCAGACTACGACTCGTCTTCGTGACCGCCGTCGGTCAGCACCGTCTCTTCTTCGTCGCCGCCGTCGGCGAGCGCGGTCTCACGCTGCTGTTTGAACCATCGGAACTCGTTGCCCAGCATGTCGTCCCGTTCGAGATTCCACGGATCGTGGCTCTCGACGTGGCGACCTTCGAGCCACGAAGTGACGAGGTTCCAGACGAAGATGAGCTGTCCGACCAGCAGGATGAACGCGCCGACCGTAGCTAACTGGTGGAAGGTCGTCACCTGTGCCAGCGGTGCGATGGCACCGTCGAAGTTGTAGGTCGCGTACCGACGGGGCATGCCCAGGTAGCCAAGCGCCAGCATCGCGAAGAAGGTGATGTTGGTGCCGATCATCGACAGCCAGAAGTGAGCCTTCCCGAGCGTGCGCTGGTACATTCGACCAGATGCGATCGGGAACCAGTAGTATAGGCCGCCGAAGACGGCAAAGCCGATCACACCCATCACGATGTAGTGGAAGTGTCCGACGACGTAGTAGGTGTCGTGGAGGATCAGGTCGACGGGGATCGAGGCGAGGAACACGCCGGTGACACCGCCGATGATGAAGTTCGAGACGAAGCCGATACAGAACAGCATCGGCGTCGTCAGTCGGAGGCGGCCGTTCCACAGCGTCGTGATCCAGTTAAAGGTCTTGACAGCACTCGGTATCGCGATCGCCAACGAGACTGCCATGAACGAGGCTCGTAGCCGAGGGTCCATCCCGGTCGCGAACATGTGGTGTGCCCAGACGCCAAAGGAGAGCACACCGATCGCGAGCGTCGAATAGACGACGAACTTGAACCCGAACAGTTTCCGCCCGGCAAATTTCGGCAGAATGTAGCTCACGAGTCCCATCGGTGGGAGGACGAGGATGTACACTTCGGGGTGACCGAAGAACCAGAACAGGTGTTGCCACAGCAACGTTCCGCCACCTTCGACGGCGAAGAATGTCGTCCCGAGGTTCCGGTCCAGCAGGAGCATAATCAGTGCGCTGCCAAGCAGCGGGAACGCAAAGAGGATCAGGCCCGACTGGGTGAGGATGGTCCAGCTAAAGATGTCCAGGTTCGCCCAGTTGACATCCTCACCGCGCTCGGTGAAGATCGTCGCGATGAAGTTGATCGCACCCATCGTGGCCGCGACACCGGAGAGGTGGAGACCGAGCATCATCAGGTCGGTCCCCGCCGATGCCTGCGGGCCACAGCTAGCGGCCGCCTGCCCACAGGACGACAGCGGCGTGTACATCGTCCAGGAGGTCTGTGCCGGGACGATGTCGACGCCTCCGATCGGGGCGGTGAAGAAGCCTGCCCAGATCATCAGTGCTGCCGGCGGTAGTAGCCAGAACGCGATGGCGTTGATGCGCGGGAAGGCCATGTCGTCCGCGCCGATCAGCAGCGGGATGAAGTAGTTCGCGAATGCGGCGATGATCGGTGTCCCGAAGAGGAACAGCATCGTGATCCCGTGGCTCGTCAGGATCGAGTTATAGAAGTTCGGTCCGATAATCGCACCTTCGGGAACGATCAACTGCACGCGGATCAGGAATGCCATGATCCCGCCCACGGCGAAGGCAATTACGGCGTAGATGCCGTAGAGGATGCCGATGTCCTTGTGATCGACCGTGGTGAGCCAGCGCACGATCCCACCTGGTTTCTCTGCGTGTCCGTGGCCGGTCGCCTCGCCGTAGCCACCCGCGCCGCCCGCGAGTGGGCTGTACGATCGCCAGTCCTCGACGCGTGCGAGGGATCCGACGATCACGACGAGCAGCACGGCCATGAGTGCCGTCAGTACTAACTGCTCTCCTGCCATGCATATGCCTCAGGATTGGGGCATAATGAAAGGGTCGATTCCACGCTGAATCCCGGGGGGCGAACGCGTCCATCGGCGCTTCGTCAACGCGGGAGCACGTGTTTTTCGAGTGGCAACACAGCGCCACAATAGCGGATGTTTACTCGGCGTGTTCTTCGCCGGCCTGTTCCTCTGCGCCCTCGATGGCCTTGCCTGTGTAGTACGATAGGATCGCTAGTCCGACGAACATCGTTCCCATGATGGCGAACTGCATGGCGGTGAACACGGGATCGACGCCGAACGCGGGAACGATGGCGAAGGCTGCGATGAAAAAGAGGAGGATCCCGAGTGGGATCATGTTGACGGTCAGGTCGAGCAGTGTCTCCTTCTCGAAGCCGAGCAGTGACATAGTCGGCGCTTGGCGGACGGCGACTAATAGCTCTTTGATTTTCCCGCGTCGCCCCAGGGCTGAGCGGAGCACTACGGAACTGCACCGACATAGTCCCGCGCCTTCGCGTGGGGGAGAATCACGCGGTCGTCTGATCTGCGATCGTCCCGACGACGCCCGAGACGGCGAGAATCGCCCCCGCGGCCGATATCGAGAGGCTGCGGGCGAGGATACCGTTGCGTCCGAAGTCGTTCAGCGTCACCGTCCCAAGATCGAACTGCGTGACGACGATCACCGTACCGGCGAGAGCCAAGATGGCCCCGAACGCCAGCAGCGTCGGCCACGGTTTGCTCGTGTACTGGGACTCCGCCAGAATCCCGGCGACACTGCCACCGAACAGGAGCAGCCCGAACACGGCGACGGTGAAGATGCCGAGGAAGACACCGATCTCTGAGATGGTGAGACCGAGCGCTACGAACAGCGGCCACGGGCTTGCGCGTACTGACCGTTCATCGAACCCCGGGTCCTCGCTCATAGCCCCCGATAATGGCCGAGTGATAAAAGACCCGTCGGAGTCGCGCCGAGGCAGTGCGACCGCTCACCAGCGTCAGACGCGCGTCAGACTGACTGAGCACAGCAACGACGGAGTGGGCGCAAACTATTTGTCTCGCATGGGGCTTGTGGTTGATAATGAGTACGCGCACAGTCGAGCAACTCGACTCGTGGAGCACTGTGCCGTTTTCCGGCGGATACAGTGGACTTCACGACCTTGCCGACTCCGAGTTCTCCGGTGTCGTGATCGCCGGGCCGGCACGGTTGTTCATGCTGAAGGGCAAGGTCGTTGGAGTGCTCGACGGATCGATCGAGGACTTCGAGGACGCCGGTGGCACCGCTCGCGAAGCACCCCATCCAGGTCTGCCGCTGCTTGCGGTGATGCAGGAACGCTCCGACGAGGTTCGGGCGAAGTACTACACGGAAGACACGCCCCTCGCCGAAGTCGACCAGACGCTCTCCAGTGGTGGTTTCACCGGCTACGTCGAACTCTCCGAGAACGTTCTCTCTGGCGACTACTACCAGATTTACCATCAGGGACGATCGATGAGTGTCGCCTGGGTCGGCAACAGCGATCAACTGGTGACCGAAGACGAGGCGTTCGAACAGGCAGACGGCGAGGTCGGCATCTACGAGGTGAGACCGGTCGACATCGATATCGTCGACATCCCCGAACCACCCGAACCCGTGGCCGACGAAGAGGCGTCCGAAGACGCTGCCGTGGCCGAGACCGACGATCCCGAAGCGCAGTCGTCCGAGGAACGTCTTGGGGCTGACTCCTCGACGGAGCGAGACGGCGCCGACGAGACTCCCCCATCGGAGACCGATACGGAGCCAGCATCGACAGACACGGAAACGGAGACGGCCGAGGCGCGACCGCCGAGTGACGACGCGTCTCGTCGCGTCGAATCGGACCCCGACGCGCAGGCGTCCGACACGAAAACGGACACGCAGACGGGGTCGGAATCGGCCACAACGGACCACGAGCATGCGACGCCGGACCGATCGGGATCGAGTGCACCGGCCGGCGAGGAGACCACACGAGCCGAGTCAGCGCCGCCAACGGAGCGCAGTGGGTCCGACGCACGGTCCCCGACAGAACGAGAGCGGTCGGTCGAGGAGACTCGGACACAATCTTCATCCACGGCGTCGACGCCGCGCCAGCGAGAGGGCGATCGTCGTCAGTCCGAACGCCGCCCATCGGCCGACACCGAACGGATCGACGAGCGCCAACAGGCTGGGTCGGCCCAGCCAACTGAGGACGCCGATGTCGGTCCGGCACCGCACGATCCCTCCGCTGGCGGGCCAGCGGATCTCGAAACCCGTTCGATCCCATCGCTGGATCCGTCGCACTCAGAGACGGCCAGCAAAGCCACGGCAGCGGCCACTGCCGACACCGAACAGACCGAGGCTGCACGCCACTCGTCGGCCCAGCAGCCGTCGGGTGCTGGCGAACCTTCCCCCCGAGAGCCGCGCACGGACACCAACAGACAGGACAGTCGCCAGGCCACGCGAGCACCGCAGCAGGACGATAGTCGACAGACGGACCAGCCCGCAGAGCGCTCGGGCGCGGAACATCCCGGCGCGCCACCGGCCGACCGAGCAACGGGTCAGGAGCCACAATCACCGACGACAGAGCGACAGTCGACGACCCAGAACTCCTCTCAGCAACCCCAGACACCGGATCAGTCGGATCGAATCGACGAACTCGAAAGCGCCTTGGAGGAATCCGAGGCAGAACGCGAGACACTCGAATCGGAGCTCGAATCGTTGCAGAGCGAACGGGACGATCTCGAGCGCGACCTCGAAGAGGCCCGAACCGAAATCGAACGTCTCGAAGAACAGCTCGCGGAGGCGACGGCCTCCGAGACACCGGATGCAGAGACACGGCTCAGTCAGGGCGAAGCGATCGACCAGACGAACCTGTTCGTCCGCTACAACTCGAAAGGGGACGCGACGCTCGAAGCCGTTCACTCGGGCAACGCGAAGCAATCGGCGGTCGACGACAATCTCAAACTCGAATATCATACTCAGTTCGACGCCGCGACGGCGGCGGTCGGGAGCCAGCAGTTCGAGACGTTCCTCACCGAAAGCATCCAGTATCGGTTCGTCGATTGGCTGGTTCGTGCGCTCCTCTACGAGATTCGAGACACTGGCAATCCTGACACGATGAGCGAACTGTTCGACGCTTTGCCAAAGATCGACCGTGCAGAACTCAACGGGCAGGTCTCGGTGGAGTACGTCGAAGATGGTGAACAGCACCGGACCCAAGAGCAGTTCGATGTCGTCGTGCGCGACCGCATGGGGAATCCGTTGATCGTCGCCAACATCAACGACTCACGCGACCCAGCGACCGACAGCATGATGACCGACCTCATCAGACGGGCCGAACGAGTCGGTTCCTCCAGTGATTCGTTGGCCGGCGCGTTCCTCGTCACCGAGAGTTTCTTCGAGCCACCGGCACTGGAGACGGCAGAAGAAGCGACATCGAGCGGTCTCCTGAGTCGTGACAAGCGAAAGAGCTTCGTCAATCTCTCGCGCAAGGACGGCTATCACCTCTGTCTGGTCGAGGCGCGCAATCAGGAGTTCCACTTAGCTGTGCCGGAACTGTAGCCTGGACCGAGCGCCCGTTTCGAGAAAGTACACTTGGCAGTAGTGTGTCCCCACCCGGTGGAGCGTCTCAGCCTTCGATCTCTGCGGCGTCTTCGATCTTCATGCCTTCGAGTTTGTCGATGATCTCGTCGACCTTGTCGTCCAGGTCGTCGACGAACTCGGAGGTCTGCTCGGTCGTGATGGCACCCTGGCTCGACGGCTCGATGAGGTTTTCCTCTTCGAGGACGCGGAGCGAGTAGCGAACTTTGTGGTGCGGGTAGCCCGTTTCGTTCGACATCTTGACGATGCCGATCGGTTCGTTCTCGATGACCATCCGCAGAACCTGCAGATGACGCTCCAGCATATCTACTTCCTTCTCAAGCCTGTCTATCATGGCAATTGTTAACTTGTGTTTGCGGGATTTAAAAGTTGCTGTCGTGGGCACCGGCTTGCCGGTTTTTCGGTCCGGCAAGCCGGTTCCAGCACCCTATCGTTCGTGAATAAACCGAAGGTGTGCATAAAGCTGTCGTGGTGCGTGCCACGTGACCGCTCGCGCGCGCTTCCGTAATCTGTTTACCCCGGTGGCGGAAACTCCAGACTGATGACCGTAACCATCGTCGGCTCACAACTCGGCGACGAAGGGAAAGGCGGTATCGTCGACGTCTACGGTGACGCGGCGGATATCGTCGTTCGCTATCAGGGTGGCGACAACGCCGGCCACACTGTCGTCGACGACGGCGAGACGTACAAGCTCTCGCTGGTACCGAGTGGAGCTATTCGTGGCAAGATCGGCGTCCTCGGGAACGGCTGTGTCGTCAATCCCGAGACGCTGTTCGACGAACTGGACACGCTCCACGAGCGGGGACTCGATCCCGACGTGCGGGTCGCTGCACGAGCACACGTCATTCTCCCCTATCATCGCATCCTCGATGGAATCGAAGAGGACGCCAAGAGCGAAGAGGGCGACCTCGAAGCGGCGACGACCGGCCGCGGCATCGGTCCGACCTACGAGGACAAGGCCGGTCGACGCGGTCTTCGCATCGGCGATTTGCTGGATCCCGAGGTCTTGCGCACCCGTCTCGAATACGTCGTCCCGCAGAAGCGCGCCCTCGCCGAGGACGTTTTCGGCATCGAGACCGACGACGCCTTCGACGTGGAGGCGCTGTTCGAGCAGTACCGCGCGATCGGTGAGCGACTCGACGATGCCGACATGGTCGTCAACGCCGGGGAGTTCCTCGCCGACGCGATCGCCGACGGACAGAACGTCATGCTCGAAGGCGCACAGGGAACGTCGATCGACATCGACCACGGTATCTACCCCTACGTCACGTCCTCGAACCCGACGGCCGGCGGTGCCTGCACCGGGACCGGACTCGGCCCGACCACCGTCGGACAGGGCGAAATCATCGGCATCGTCAAAGCTTACCTCTCGCGGGTCGGCACCGGTCCGCTCCCGACGGAACTGGCGGGCGTCGAAGGTCACACCCCTGGCTACGAGGAGGGGAGCGCCGACGAGGACAGCGAGGAACTCGCCCACTACATCCGCGAGGAGGGCGGCGAGTACGGCACCGTCACCGGCCGCGCGCGCCGCGTCGGCTGGCTCGATATGCCGATGCTGCGCCACGCCGCGCGTGCCTCGGGCTTCACTGGGATCGTCGTGAACCACCTCGATACGCTCGCCGGTCTCGACGAGATCAAGGTCGGCCACTCCTACACGCTGGATGGCGAGGAGATCCTGTCGATGCCGGCCACCACGGAACGATGGGGCGACTGCGAGGCCAATTACCGCACGTTCGAGGGCTGGGACGACCAGGACTGGGCGGCCGTGGCCGAAGATGGCTACGATGCGCTCCCCGAGCAAGCCCAGACGTATCTCGACTACATCAGCGAGGAACTCGGTGTCGACATCTACGCGGTCGGTATCGGACCGGGCCGCGAAGAGACGATCGTCTGCGAACGTCCGTTCTGAGACGGACCGTTGTATCGTGGCCATTGAACGTCACTGCACACCCGGCACGCTTTTCACAGCCCCGACCCGAGACGGAGATATGAAGGAGGACCTGATGGACATCATCTGCTGTCCGCTCGACAAACACGAGCTGGAACTCGAAGCCGACGAGCGCGAGGACGACGAAGTAATTTCGGGGTCGCTCGTCTGTACCGAGTGTGGCGAGGCGTACCCGATCGAGGACGGCATCCCGAACCTCCTCCCGCCGGACATGCGCGAAGACGCGCCGGCCTGATCGTTCGGGGCACACCATCCACTGTCGGTGCCTGAACCTTTTTCTACTGTCGTCGCCCACTCACAGGCGTGCCTGATACGTTGCCCGTGCACGTCAACAGAACGTCGTTGCACTCTCTCGAAGTGCCCGAACGCTTCGAAACGGACGACTCCTTCGACGTTCGGTTGGTCAATCACGGCGAACCGATTCACGTCCACCTTCATCTCGACGACACGCTCTCGAACGTCGCTTCGATCGATGCACCCAACCATCACGTCGGCCGCGAGTCCGAGCGCATCGTCGGCGTGACAGTGACGGAGCCAGCGGCGGTGCTGGGCAAACTCAAGGTGGTCACGAGCTACGGGGCCGAGACGCGCTACGTCGACATCGATCTCTCGGAGCCGACGGGACCCGACACACCGGTGCAGGTCGACGAATCGCTGTCGAAACCACAGCCCAAGCCTGTTCAGGACGACACCAGCGAGACCACTGGGGGCGATGAACGTTCGCTCCCGGTCGCTATCCTCGGGCTTGGTGGTGTCGCTGTCGTGCTCGCGCTGGCCGTCGCCGCTCTCGTCGGCGGGACGCTCGCGTGGCTGGTGGCACTCGTGGTCCTGTTGTCGGTCGTCGCCGCGACGGCGATGCTCCTGGTCGGGTAGCCCGGTCGCGGCTCACTCCTCGGTCTCGACGCCACAGAGCTGCCCGTCCTCGTCGAAGCGCTTCGCCCGGAGGAAGCGCGTTCGGTAGCGGTTGGCGTCGTCGTACAGGTCCGCTTCGCGGATTTCGTCGGTGTCGCCGTCGGCGACGCTGTCGATGATCGCTTCGATCTGTGCTTTCTCGCTGGGCGTCAGTTCGAACTCGTAGGTCTCTGTCTGCTCACCCTCCAGTTTCGTCCAGCGTCGGGCGGCCGAGACCACGAGCGAACACGGTTCACGGCAGGGAAAGACGCCGTCGCCGCCGTCGTAGTCCAGTTCGCTCTCCTCGTCGTACTGCCACTCGCGGCGTTTCAGACATTGCGAGTCGTCACAGCAGGCTTCGGCGACCCACTCGACGTGTTCGTGGCCCTCGCCGCGGTCCCACGTCTTGACGACGCCGTAGATCCCGCTCTGGCGTGCCATCGTCTCGCGCCAGTGGTTCACGTCCAGGTCGCCCTCGCGCTCGCGGTGCCAGTTGGCGATCGTCGCCGGATAGAAGAAGTCGACCGTCTGAACGAGTTCGTCGGGCGAGAGATCGATGAACGCCCAGCCGCGCTGGAGGGTCGGTGCGGTCTTCAGCGGCCGGTACGTGCCGTCGTCGTCGTGTTTGGCGATCGTTCGGGCGTCCAGCGGGTCGTCGTAGGTCGTCAGTTCGGCTGTGTCCATTCCGGCGACAGCGTCGCCCTCGTGGACGAGATCGTACTGGCGATGCCCGTCGTCGTCCCGACGCGCGGTGATCCGTAGCTGTCCCCATGTGGTGTCGAGTCCCGCAGCCAGCGCGTCGTAGCGCTCGGGCACGGTCGTCTCGTCTGCGCCCTCCAGCCAGCGGAGGAACGCCCACCGATCTTCCTTCTGGGGCGTGGCCGCGTGCCAGACGTACCAGTTCGAGACGAAGGCGGGAGACGCCGATAGGACGGTCCGGAGTTCGTCCTCGTCGGCGACTGTCTGGCGGTCGCCATCGACCGCGACGACGGCACTGG
>Ga0207771_100667_pt1 | contig 18575 bp, 18 predicted proteins | sample A23M2SouthBayCA_2_FD_187731 | JGI IMG/M metagenome (GOLD analysis project Ga0207771, IMG submission 187731) | Aerobic enrichment media microbial communities from Eden Landing Ponds, California, USA - A23 M2 (2) (SPAdes) | ecosystem: Environmental > Aquatic > Marine > Unclassified | place...
CAGCGGCCTGCTATGCCGTGGCCGTCTGCTATCGGTCTCCCGGTTCGAATCCGGGTCGCGGCGTCATGACAACGAATGTCTGCCCTGCCTGCGAGGAGGAAGCGTTCCGTCACGTCCCGCTCGGTGAAACAACGTCCATCGACACGATTGGAAGCGTGGAAATCTGTGTCACCGAGGACGGCGCGTACTTCCACGGAACGAGGTGACCGCCATCCCTCCCTGTCGTGACTTGGTGCTGATGAGCACATTCACCTCGGTAGTGAGGGTCAGAAGCTGAGTAATGCGCGTCTTCCGGTGTCCCGGTGAGAAACGCGAGGCGGGCTTGTCGGAGCAAGTTCCGACGGAGATGGTGAGACATGCGGATAGGCGACCGCGCTCGGTTTGAAACCGAGAACTGCGAGGCTTCGGAGTTCGACTCTCCGTCTCACCGTTGGCGGGATTTCCCTAGCCCGGCCAAGGGGCCGCGTTGGAACCGCGGCGTCCGCGAGGGCACGAGTGTTCAAATCACTCTCCCGCCGCTGCGTGCCGAAGTGATTCGCAGAGTCGCTGGCGATTCTCGAATTGCGCCGCCATGCCAGAGTGGCCAAACGGACACGGTCGAGACCCGTGTGGTTAGTCCTTCCCAGGTTCGAATCCTGGTGGCGGCATCCGGCCATCGTGCCGGTAAACAATTCCCGCTTCAACGTTCCGTCGCCGTACTCAAGTGGTCAACGAGAAGTGGTTCAGAACCGCTGGCGTAGGTCCTTCCGAGGTTCGAATCCTGCCCGTCCCACTGGCCGATGACCCGTTCCAGACGAGGCCACCCCGCTCCAGTGGAGTAGCGGCCAAACTCACGGCCCACTAACGGCCGAACCCCCGGTTCGAATCCGGGCTGGAGCATTCTCCAACAGTCCGAGACCTCTCACTTCCAGCCGACTAGACTGAGGGACGGACAGCTGTGGAGAAATGAGAGATGCCCATGAGTGAGTTCCGAATTGTGGTGCTACGGGATAGGATAATGGCAGTCCACGGGGCTCATATCCCCGAGGTCCAGGTTCGACTCCTGGTCCCGCAATGGAGGACAACAATGGGACTATTCGATACAGTTGAACTCTACGACGTCCACCTACCGGAGTACCCCGAAGGGATTACTCCTGCCGAGGACGTCGACTGGCAGACGAAAGGCATCGATCGACCAAGCATGACGACATTTCGGATTACGGCGGACGGTCGGCTCCTCAAAGAGGAGTGGCACACCGAAGCAGTCCCGCCGGAAGACCGGCCATACGCGAGCCGTGATGACGTCGACGAGGACGACCTCCTCTATATGGCCGGTTGTCGGAACCGAGTCCACGACGGCTGGACCGAACGAGACGACTACCACGGCCGCTTCGAGCTCACACACTCCTTCGAGAATCTCGATACACTCGTCACCTATCAAGTGACGTTCACGCACGGGCAACTCGAGGGCTTCGAACGCCTGCGATAATCCGTGCGTGTCCGCCGCACCTCAGCGCTTGATTTCTTCCCTACAGCGCTCCCGGAGTCTCCGTTGGCGAGAGACGCCAGTTTTTCAAACTGGAGGCCGGGGGTTCGATTCCCCTCGGGAGCACTCGGGGGGCTGGCCCTGACAGCGTTTTCCGTGTCTGACATAGCGGGCAGCCACGGATCCGTGACGCTGTCACGGTCGGCTTTCCCCAAGCGTGTGGTCGTCGAGGTGGTGCGTTTCTTCGCCCGCAAAGCACACCAACGGGAGTCATAGCCCGTCGCACCACTGGTTGTCCGGCCGCACGTGGCGACCGTCGAGTCGGAGCGTTGCTTCGCTAGGAACTCGCAGGTTCAAATCCTGTCGGTGGCCCAGTCCATCGAGAACATCCCGGACAAAGAGCGTACGAGAGTACTCTCGACACCGGTCCCGCTCCGACAGTTTTCCGGTCGCCGTGTCGACAGTGGCCGTCGATCTGGAGCACTACGTCGATGGCAATCTACGGGTTCGAATCCCGTCATTCGCTCCAGGAATTGTCCGGCCACTCGTGTTCCCGTAGCTCAGTCAGGACAGAGCACCGGCCTTCGAAGCCGGGTGTCGCACGTTCGAATCGTGCCGGGAACGTCCAGCCGAGCGAAGTGAGGCTGGTAAGGGAAGTTTCTCTCCCGATACTTGCTGCTCACAGATCGTGTGGGCAGGAGCGATCGGAGTCGCCTGTTGCGGCTCCGGGTGATAGGATGGAATTCAACACGCCGAAGCAAACGGTCGCGGAGGCAACGCGGACCACCAACTACGAAGGTGGAGAAGCGTTCGAGCCTGCCGACCCTCGACTCGCATTGTACAAGCGCACGATCAATCAGCTGCTGGAGGGCTCGTTCTACGAGTCCGATGACGAGCAGCTGGCTGCTGTCGTTCATCAGTTCGATGCCGCCGCAAACGAAGACCCGGAGTTCGTCCTGAAGCTCGCGGCCTATGCGCGGCAGGAACTGTACCTGCGAGACATCCCACAAGTACTGCTCGTGCTGGCAGCCAACGACGACCGGTTCAAGGACGACTCCCCCGAGTCGCTCATCCGCGACTGGGCGCCGGCGATCATCCAGCGGATGGACGAGACAGCCACCGCGCTCGCGGTCCACGATCAGCTGTTCGGCGGGACTGCACCCTGGCCGCTTCGACGCGGGATCGAGGACGCGCTGGTGGAGATGGCCGACGCCTACACGCTGGGCAAGTACGAGCTATCACGGCGCGAGGTGACGCTGCACGACGTCTTCAACCGCGTTCACCCCACGCCCGTCGACGCCGAGCAGGAAGCGCTCTTCGAGCGGTTCATGCGTGGCGGCCTCGACGACTATCCCGACGTCGACCCGTTGCCGTCGCCCAACACCTGGGAGACGGTCATCTCTGACCGCGGCAACACCCAAGACGCCTGGGAACTGCTCATCGAGGACGACGAGTACACGCTGCCCATCTTCGCGTCGATCCGGAACCTCCGGAACATGCTCGAAGCCGGCGTCCCGGAGGACACCGTCGTGGATCACCTCGACCTGGAGGCCGTCCGGCACGCGCCGCTGTACCCGTTCCGGTACTACCAGGCCTACACCGCGCTGCAAGACGCGGATGTCCAGGCACCGACGGTCGAGCAGTGGCTCGAAGAGGCAATCGACGTCGCAGTCGAGACGGTGCCTGGCGGATTCGGCGATACCTTTGTCGCGGTCGACCTGTCGGGATCGATGGATCATCCGCTGTCCGCGAACAGCACGCTCCGACTGAAGGAGATCGGTGCGTTGTTCGGTGCGATCCTAGCCGACCAGGGTGCCGACGTCGGCGGGTTCGGCGACGACTTCCAGACCGTTCCGATGCACGTCGACACGCCAGTACTGCAGCGCCAAGCGGCGGTGTTGGCGATTGACGAGGACGTCGGGAACTCGACGAACGGCTGGAAGACAATCGATTACCTCCGTGAGCGAGGTGAGCCCGTCGAACGCATCGTCGTCTTCACCGATATGCAGATCTGGGACAACACGCCGTTCACGGCCCGCGATTCCCAGACGGTTAAGGACGCGTTCGATGCGTATCGGGACGAGGTGTCTGTGGACACCGCGCTGTATCTCGTCGATCTCGCGGCCTACGGCGACCTGGTGACGCCAGAAGGCTACGAGAACGTCTACAACATCTCGGGATGGTCGGAGAACGTCCTCTCGTTCATCGACCACGCCGAGAATCCGAAGCAGGTCATCGATGAGATCGAGGCGTTCGAGCCGACCTAGCCCTGTTCGGATCTTTTCTTTGAGGATGCGCGAGTGGTGGAGTTCGGAAACACGCGGTCGTGCCACGACCGAGACGGGCGTTCGAATCGTCCCTCGCGCACTCGGAGTACAGTTGTCGAACATCAGGCCCGTGAGACGCGCCTCAACGGAGATGATAGTATGGCAGTATCCAATACCACCGATCCAGAACCGACGACAATTGCCGTCGTGACGATTCGAATCCCCTGCGGCGCAGATGGGGACCTCGTCACTAACGCTGAGAAGCGTCTCTCGCGGCCCGAAACTATCGATGACGTCACGATTGACAAACTGGATAGTATCGAGCCACAGCTGTCGGCCACACTCATCACCGTCGAAATTACGGTCCTGTGGGCTACGGCGATTGGCGATGAGGGGATCAGAGACAGACTGGCTGATGTCTCGGGACTTGAGTCAGTCAAACGGATTAGATAGGCCGTTCAGAACGGCATAGCCGAAAGTATAGTAATCTATTTGACTGTTACCGAGATATTGGTATCTATTAGATGTACGAACCGTTTGATGGGACTGCTGTGAGAGTGTTGCTCGCAGTCAATCCTGGGGATTCGATCCGAACGGTAGCCCAACATCTCCACATCCCCTACGAAACGGTTCGACAAGCAGTCAATCAACTAGAGGATGCAGGGTATCTTCGATATGATGACGGACTGTTCGTGACCGACGATCGCGTCCGTAAGGCGGCACAAGACCTGCTGGCCACGAGTGCCGGCGTGAACCCACCGTCCATCGAAGAGGCGTACGTACTCCCACAGTTCGGTGACTGGCCGTTCGCGTTCACGCGGATCGACGCCGTCTACGTGTGGACTCAGGGCGGCTACCAGGTCGGTCGCGAGCCCGACGACTACCCGCTCTTTCTTGCTGTCCGTGAGAAGGACGTCGACGCCTGGCAGCGTTTTTTCGAACAATTTGGAATCCCGACAGGATTTGAGCGTCGACCGGAGGACTCGTTTGAAGGCCCTCTCCAAGTCGTCCTCGACGAGCGTTCGGTGCTCAACCCCGACCACGTCGAAGGATATCCAGTCATCTCTCGGCACGAGACGATAGCGTTCATGCAGGAGCATTATGCGACGTTTCAGTCGGCACTTGCTATGCTCAATCGTATGTACGACGATCTCAGTCTCGACGTTTCCTACCGTGAGTCAGAAAGAGAATGGTCGTAAGCTTCACAGGATCAATTGAGTTATCGACCGCCTCTATGGTGAGGCTTCTTTGATTGCTGTCGGTTTGACATCGCAGCGATCTCGGTTGCTATTTGTGAATACTCTTCAGCGCGTGACGGGACGGTATCTGATTAACCAACAAATCTATGCCGATACGCGCTCTGTTGGTTAACACGAGGCGACCGTTGATGTCCTACGAGCCACCGACGCCGCCGGCGGAACTCCCGACAGATATCGTCAACACCCTCAACGGCTACTCGCCGGACCAGCTCCAGCACGTCGCACGCTACGCCGAGGAACTGGCAGAACACAAAGCTCGCGAGGCCCGGCTCGAGGAGGAGTCAGAGGACGACGAAATCGACGAGCGGCCAGACGATCGCCCGGATGAGGTTCCGTCGAAAGCCACGATCACGATCAAGGAAATCAACGACAACCGTTATTACTACTGGCAGTGGCGGGAAGGCGATACGGTGACCTCCAAATATAAGGGGCCAGTCAATCCGGACGAATGAGAGGTCAGTACGTCAGATTATAGAGCGAACACACCCCGTGTGCTATTTGATTTTGGGCTACTTGGAAAAATAGCGACCACACCCCTCGTCCAGAGTGAAAACAGTGGGGACAAAGGAGGAATCCCAGATTAAATTAGTCCATAAATAGGCGATAGAGTCGCTATTACGTACGAACAGTAGAACGAGGTTCCACAGTTGGATTGTATTTTTCCGCAAAAGACAGATCACACCCCTGATCACGAGTGTATCCGGTGATAGGTTCTCACCACACACCCCGTGTACAAAGTGTAAATATGCCGTATTCTGCCGGTAGAGGGCTATTGGACTCATTTTGTATATTGAGGTGATCTTCAACCCGTAGATGACACAGACTCACCGGGGACCCCGTGTAAGAGATGAATTGAGTAACAGGTCGATCAAGAACACCCCGTCTGCGATATGAAATTTGAACGTTGAACATCGGTAGGGACAGAGTCTGAGCCGATTTCCACATCGATGACGGGGGGTGGTCGGCCCTGGATTTACACTTCGATGACGGGGGGTGTCAGACGGACGGCTTGCACTTCGATGACGGGGAGGGGGAACAGCTAGTTCCGAACACAGATACGCAAATTCATGTGATGGCCGCCGATTCTGCGTTACACATCGATGACGGGGGGTCTTCCACCAGATGTACTTCGGTGTCGGTTCCTACTAACGCGCCCTGAAACCCTTGAATTCAGGAGGGAAATTGGATACAGCGGGCGAATAAACATCGACGGGGGTTAATCTTTTTAATGCTCCGGTGTACAGCAGTCATATGGCCGGTAGTGATCAAGACGGGGCGGACCAATCCACCCTTGATGAAGGAACTAGTTCTACATCGGATGGTCAGCAGTTAGAATCCGCCCGTGAGGATGCTGCCGGAGACTCAAGCCAACATCAGGGTTCGACCGAAGAGAGTGCTCAACGGTCGATCCGTGATATGCTCGATGATGAGGGGGACGCATCGGTTTTCGTCAACCGTGACCTCGTCGAGCCTGACACGATTATCGATGAGGAGCGAATCGTCGGCCGTGATGACCAGCTCGAGTCCGTCGTCTCATTTCTGAAGCCGACGCTCCAAGGAAATCGACCGCCGAATATGCTGTTGTACGGTCCCGCAGGGACAGGGAAGTCACTCATCATCGGGGCCGTCACGCAACAAATAATCGAGCTTTGTCAATCCAAAGGCGAACGGTTCGGCGTTGTCGATATCAATTGCCAACCAATCAATACGCTCGATCAGGCCGTCTACGAACTCGTCCAAACCGTCGCCCAAGACGTTGGTACGGAAGTCGGCGTTCCAGAGACCGGCGTATCAACGAAGCGGAAGTACCGACGTCTGTACGAACTTATCAACGAGCACTACGATTCGGTCATCTTCATTCTCGACGAGATCGACCTCTTGGTCGGCCGGCGCGAAAACGACGAACCTGCATACTCGAAGCTTCTCTATCAGCTATCGCGAGCAAGTAACACGAACGAGATCGAAGGCCGCGTGTCCGTCGCAGCGCTGACGAACGATCCAAAGTTTATGGAAGACATCGACGGGCGTGCCGAGAGCTCATTCAATCCACGTGACGTCTACTTCCCTGACTACGACGCGACCCAGCTGCGCGAAATTCTCGAAAATCGACGCGATGCGTTCCGTCAAGATGCTCTCGAAGACGACGTGATTCCGCTCGTGGCGGCGTTCGCTGCACAAAGTCACGGTGACGCACGGAAGGCGATCGATCTGTTCCGCGGTGCCGGTGACCTCGCAGACGAGCGAGGAGATGAAGTGGTCACGGAAGACCACGTCCGGGAATCTCAGGAGGAGATCGACAAAGACCGGTCGCTGAAGCTCGTTGAGGGGCTTACGACACAAAAGAAGATTTCACTATACGCAACTGCAGCAGTTGCGTATCACTCGAACCGGACGGGGAGCTCCGTCCCAAGTCCGGTTGGGTTCAAAGTTTATCAGTGGGTGACGAACGAACTCGATGCGGATCAGATGACCCGTGAGACGTACGTCAAATATGTCAAAGAACTTTCCACGTACGGGTTGATTTCGACATCCCGGAAAAGCCGCGGACGAGGCGGCGGAATGTATATGGAATTCACATTCACGGGGGATCCTGAAGCGATGATGACTCGGATTGTCGATGATACACGCCTGGGAGGAATAGCCCAGCAGGAAGAACTCCTCAGTTCAGTCGTGAATGCTCAACTGAAAGAATTCCACGAGGGGTGAGAATCCGATCGAGCATCCGATATGGAACACACCCCCCGTGTTCGATGTGTAAAGTCAAGACAGGAGCGGGACACAGGTCGAGAGAAGCCTGAACTGATGCCGGTGGGTCAGAGAACACGGAGTAGCTTCCCACCATCCTTCTAACGTACTGGAGATGAGATCACGACACGGAGTCCCGTGACCCTCACCCCCCGTCATCGATGTGTAAACAGCAGAGCGTGGAAGGGGGAACTCACGAGGACAAATCACGAAAGTCGGGTTTGACGCCACGAGACGGTCGGTTTCAGGAGAGATCGCGGATACAGACGACGAGTATGGTGAAGACGTCCTTGCTCGGTTAGTCGAAGCTTCGCTTCTCCTAACCTTCGCATTTTAACCTAGTGCGGCTTTGGTTATAACGCACTGCATATAAAACTTCGTTAGACAATATGCAGTGCTTACGAGAATATAATCTTGGATGCTGAGTTACTCTTCTTCGTGTCTGTGGCACCATCGCCGGTTTTCGGCGTTCTCCTCTCGTCACCCCCCTCCCTGCTCTCATGGTTTTACACATCGATGACGGGGGGAGGGAGTGTAACTGCGGTTCTCTATTGAAACCATCCACTACTCGGTTACTGGAAATCGGTTAGCTCTGGTTCACGTGCCCCTGAGAGTTCTTGTTGAATATCCGTGCGATCCCACCCAAGCGGAGAGAGGACACTCTCTATCGCCCGGATGATCTGAGTCTCATAGTACGACGCATCGTACGACTCGATCTCCTCGTGGGCGAGGGCGACCCGGTCTCGCGAGGATTTTTCGTCGTCGACGACCACGTACTCGATATCCTGGCCCGGGTGGACTGCCAGGTTCTGCTCGCGAGCTCGCTTCAAAGCCGCCACGTTCTGGGTATTCTGTGAGTAGCCTTCCAAGGGCTTGGAGACACGATTCCGTTCAACGAGCCGCTCTACTGCTACGTTGCCCGCCTGCAGTTCGTCGATTGCTCGTTCGAGACGTCCGAGCACCGCGTCCGGTGACCGCGTGGCATCGAGCCGGTCGAGACAGTCCCGCTGGACGTCCTCGATGAACGGCGGGGTCGAGCGCTGCCGGGCTTCGATGCCTCTGATCTTGAAGTCGTCGTCACCGGCGACTTTCCCGAAGTACTTCGTCAACGCGCCAGCGTCGCTCTCGCGCTGCGGCACGAACGCCACCCAGTCGTAGTGGGCCTCGTGTTCGAGCCGAATCTCGACGCGTTCCGTAATTTCCGTCGCGAGCGTCCCGAGGTCCTCGCGGTCCTCGTCGTCGACGTCAGGGTCCGGCGTCACCCAGATGGAGTCGACGATACCGTGGACGACGCGCCAGCCGCCGGCTTCCAGCCGCTGTTTCGCCGTCAGCAGAATCTCGCGAGCGAACGCGTTGATTGCTTCGTGGCACTCGATGCGGCCGAATTTCGCGTTGCTGAACCCTTGATAGCCGAAGCAGGCGACGAGGATCCACTTCAGCGCTCCCGACCGTCCCTCAAGCTCTGCCAGTCGGTCCTCGTCGGGGTCGTCCCGTTCCTTCTCGCGACGGATGGCCGCCTTGATCTCGTCGCGAGCGTCGATGATCGGCTGTAGCACGTCGACGAGGTAGCCCCGGTCGTCGCAGATCGAGTATCCGTGGCCGGGGACGTCGTCGCGGTCGCTGTGGCAGCTACACCGGATGACGTCCGGCGAGACGTTCCGGGTACAGATGATGTTCGGATACAACGAGGAGAAGTCGAGTTCGTGGACGTTCTCGTGGAGGCCGACCTCGGGTGCGAAGATGAAGCCGCCGCGGTCGGCATCGTGGAGCGTCCCCATCGACTTGTAGAACTCGTGGCGCCAGGAGTTCCACGGGACGAGGACGCCGCGGTCGTGGGCCTCGCAGATTTGGATGGCGGTGAGCACGTTCCCGATCGACGCCCACGTGAGCTCCTGAACGGGCTTTTTCGAGCGCGACACGAGGTCGAGGACGCCCTCGAGGTTCGTCTCCCCGTAGAAGAACGTGTTCGACTCGTCGATGATCGCCCGGCCGGGCACGTTGTACCGCGCCGGCGAGTGGCCAACGCGGCCGTAGCTCGAGTACGTCGACTGGTTCGCGAGCTGCTGGTAGTCGACGTCCGGCCACCGACTCAGCGAGAAGTCGTCGACGCCGGCGTCCGTCGCCATCTCGTACAGGGTCGGGACGATCTCGCTGGTTGAGCAGACGAGGACGTCCGGATCGTGGGCTTCGAGTGCCCCTTGGACGGCGGTCAGGATATCCGTCGGCGAGCCGGTGACGGTGTCGCCGGTGACGGACAGCTCCCCATAGACGTCGTTGCTCGTTTCGGTCACCGGGACGCTGAGCCGGAGCGTCGACAGCTCGCTCGCCGGCGTCGGATCGGCGCCGGTCTCCAGACAGTAGCGGAACTCTCGGGAGAAGTCGACGTTGAAACAGGCGAGATCCCCGACTGGGTAGGCCGACAGCTGGCGTGCCTGCCGGGCGAGTGGGGTGACGCGGTCGATGTGGGCGACGTCGACCGCGAGAACGGTCTCCTCGTCCCGTCGAAAGCCCGGCCGTCGCGCAACCGTCTCGGTCGCGACGACATCCGGGTGCTGGTCGTACACCGACTGGAGTGCCGTGAGGTCGAGGTCGGTCGCTGGGTCGCGAGCGGCGACGTAGAATCGCGGTGTGTAATTATCCCGTTCTGTTGCGACGGCACTGTCGGCGGTCGCCTCCCACTCCAGGACGCGACCGTCGCTTAGGATGTCAATTGTGAACGGCATTCCCTACAGAAGCAACAGTGGAGTTCCGGATAATCGATGGCGTGTCACTTCCGGATTTCAGGGAACGATGTTCTCTCTCGCAACCATCTCAGTCACGGCGACGACGGATGCTGGTCGTACACCGACTGGAGAATCGTAACGTCGCGGTCGGCCTCTGGGGCGTGAGGGAAGACGTAGAAGCGTGGAGTTTGACATCCTCCGCGCCTTCTAGGGCGCGGTTTCCTCTGTGGAGTTTTCGGCTATGCCGATTCCCTGAGGGCAATATTCCCGTGGTGAACGGTACTCGGGTCTGTGCGCTGTTCGTTGGGACTTTCGTGAGGGTGTGGTGTCCCCGACCAGGTGTGGTCGTCCCACTGGAACCGCACGGGCCGTGCCATCGGCCTGACTGCCTGTTTTGTGTGCCGCTCGAGAAACGTCTCTGACGCGGTTAGGTCGGCGTGCCCTTGGAACCCACACGGACACGTTAGTGTGTCTTGATGCCGCGTCGTTCGGTCAGTCGATCCACACCGTGGACATTCCTGACTCGTCCACGCTTCTGATCGAACCTCGACCGAAATCCCGTATTCCTCTGCGGTACACGCTAATCGCTCTGTGAACTTCTTGAACGCCCAGAAGTTGTGGGTCTTGGCGTTAGTTTTGACCGACCAGTGTGTGTCCAGCACGTCGGTCAACCCGCCGATATACACCGTATCCACGCCCTCGGCGTACAGTCGATCCAGCAGGTCACGACACAGTGCTTCTTGAGCGTGGTCGCGGCGACGGGTGCGTTTGCGGTACAGTCGCCGGATACGCTTGCTACTGTACCGGCCTTCCGGAAGATTGGATTGTAACCGGGCAATCTCTCGTGTCGTCTCACGGAATCGCTGGAACAATTCGCGGCCTTCGTACAGGTATTGCTCGCCGGTCGTGGTGGTACAGGCGACGAGATTGTTCGCACCGATGTCCAGAGCGGCCGTTTCATCGGCCAGTGGAGTTGCCCGTGCACTATCAGAAACAGTCACGGGTTGGGAAGCTCGGAAGGTGCTTTCAGTCTCGTCGTACCATAGCTCCAACCGGCCCTGTTTTTCGTAGTCGGGCCAATTCGGGTTGCCAGCGATTTCGAGTCGGAGACGGCCGGTGTGATCGTATCGGTCTTTCAGTTCGCTGCCGACCAGAATCTCAAGCCGAGACCGATCGCCCCACTCAGTCGTGTATGCGTCGTTACGAATGACGGTCCTGAGTTGGCGTCCGTCGTCCTCGTTGCCACGGAATCCCGGCGGATTGGGGTGTTCAGTAACAGACGTATTCGACTCGTCGTGGCACTGGTCTTTCAGATGCAAGAAACTGCGCCACGCTTCGCTGTTTTTGCGTATCACCTGTTGAGCTGTAGACGCCCCGAGCACGCCTTTGTATCGACCTTCGAGTCGGCCGGTATCGGCGTCCCATATGCCGCCTTCGAAGCCGTCCTCGTCGTTGTACCGCATAAGGCGTTGGTAGTTAACTTCGTTCCAGAGAGCGGCAGAAGCGTCCAACAGATCCCGCAACAGTTGCTCTCCGGTATCGGAGAGCGGTTGCACGGCGAACGTGTTGGTCCGCTTCATCGACCAACTACCGATTTGTTCCGTCGCAAGGTAAATACTGTCCCGCCAGGGTGAAAGTGAAACTGGAGTCGTTACGTTGGAGACTTCTGACCGGGGGGAATACGGCAGTATCTCAGCAGATCGGCTGCGATTCCCGCCTGCCCTCTTCGGATCCTGGTTCCGAGGAGCGACGCCGTGTCATTTTCGAGTTTCAGCAAATAGGTTCGAAAAGCGCCCTCGACGTTATATTTGGCTTATTGTTCGTCGTCGGATTCCGGAACGATTTCCGGAATTCACCGGGGTGGATTCAGCCGGTGTACTCTTCACTGAGGGAATATAGAACTGTGCCAAAGAACTATATTCCTCTGACCCGTGCGTTTCTATATGACCGACCGAAGCCCACCAGATGAGTTTGCTGACGTCAACGAGGCGGTCAGCGAGGAATGGGAGTCCGAAACGACGCCCTACGAGCGCATTCGACACGTCGTTGCACATACGTACAGCCCCGTCTCAGCTGATTCGGTAGCTGACGATGCACGGACCGCTCCGAAGACTGCTCGAAAGCACCTGAACACACTCGCAGACGAGGGGTTTGTCGAGACGACACCCGGCGAACAGGGTGGCACGCTCTATCGGCGCTCACCTGAATCACTCGTCGTCGAACAGGCTGCCGACATCCTTGAGCACGTCTCGACTGATGAACTCGTCACCCGAATTCAGGAGATGCGCGAGCAGCTCACCGAATATCGGTCCGAATTCGGTGTTGATTCCCCCGAAGAATTGGCGGTCAACCAGACGAACCAGGCCCTCGCCGAGTCCGAGTCCCTGCAGGATGAGATCGATCCAGAGACGATTCGTGAGTGGAAGACGCTCCGTCGGAATCTCGCGTTCGCGAACGCTGCCCTCTCGATCGGCAACGCCGAGCAGTTCGTCGATAGTGACCGTCGCTCGACTGACGACAGCGTCCCTGCCTGAGCAATGCGGGATTCGCCTGACCAAGCAGAAACCCATACTCTCCGGGGAGCTACGGATCGGCCGGCGCTACTGACGATTCGTGATGTCGTCGAGGAGATGGAACCGCTCGCAACACCTGAACTCGACGACTACCTCCATCCATCAGTCCTCGAAGTCATGCTTGACGATGGACTATGTGCAGCCGATGAGGCCCGAATCGACATCCAGTGGACGACACGAGATGATTACAAGTTCCATTACACGGACACGGAAGGGGTGAATCTCCGCTGGGGGAAGCACCCACACGCAGGAGACTATATCCACGTCCCCGGATTAGAACACTATCATCCACCGCCGAACGCGAGTTCTGATCCAGACGAGGTCGAAGCGTCCTGTATTTCACAATCTCCTGAAGAATTGGTCACCCGCGCGGTCCTTAAACTCTGGCGGGTCGCCTACCACACGGACTCGTATGAACCACTCAACGCAGGTCGTAACCCACCGTAGGCACCATCCGGGTGCTTTCCTTTACGAACCCCCACTGAGAAGCGAGTTCTTCAGGCGATAGGCTCCAGCGACTTCATAGAGAAATCTGACTTTGAACAATACCGTTCTGCAAGCTCCATCAACGTTCGAGTCCGTCGGATGTCCGCGACATTGTGGATGATGAGTGGCTTGTAGGCTCCCTCCTCCCATGCGGTGACTGCCTCGCTACTGTCGGTGAATGGATCCAGCTCGTTCAATCCGGCGCCGATCAGTTCCTCGTAGACGCCACTCAGTGTGTCTTCACTCGTATTGAAGCGTGTCTCGAAGACATCCATCACGTCGACGTATGGCAACGTGCCAAACGGCCACTCGAGCCCGTGCGTACAGAGCCGTGTGCGAAGGAATGGGAGGTCGAACCCTCCGTTCCACCGCTCACCGTTGTACGCAACGAGCTTTGCATCACGTTGGGTGAGTGTCGATGTGACAAATGTCGCCAGTTCGTTCAGGAGCTCCTGTTCGCTGTCGTGGAGTGAGAGCTGTACCGGTGTCTGGAGGGCGTCGTTGAGCCGATCTGCGAGGCCTGTTTGTGGTGCCGTTCCGGTATGGAGAAACACTCGCGACGAGACCGCGGAGTCGAACCCAACTACTGTGAGTTCATCATCGGCCTGAAATCCCGTCGTTTCGATATCGAATGCAATTGTCGTCAACTCAGTCATTCTACACCTCCAGTGGTACCTTCGGCGGGCGATTGCTGCTGTTCGCCCCCGGTTTCCGAAAGCCGTTGCTCAAGCTCCTCGAGGCGTTCCTCGTGGTCGTCGAGGCGGGCCTCCTGTTCGAGATCGATGCTGAGCAGCGCCGGCAGCAGCGGGTTCTGGTGGTTCAACAGCCCGCTCGCGTCGGCATGCTCGCGGGCGTACTCGAACAACCGGTCGAAGCGCGGCTGGTCGCGACGCCGCAGTGCCCGGCGGAACTCCGTCCAGCGCTCTTCGATGGCCCGCAGTGCATCCCGGTAGGTCGGATTCGTACGCCCCATCGCTATCGGCCTCCTGTACCGGTTGCGGTCCACGCATCGAGCAAGGGATTCGCGGTGGCCGTCACCGTCTCACCGTCAGCGGTGACACCCGTCCCGACACCCTCCGGCGTCGGCGGCGCCGACGTCGTCGGTTCCACGCCGACCTGCGTGGCGCGTGCCGCGAGCAGCTGCCGCCAGTACGCGAACGTCGTCTGGTAGTACGCGCCGTCGTCAACGGGATAGACGAGCGTCTCGAAGTCCTCACCGACGACCCGTGGCCCCATCCGCGTCTGCTCGCACTCGAGGTGGTGGTCGGCGACCGTCGCGACTGGCTCGGTGAATTCGTTTCGTTCGTTTCGTGTAACGAGTATCGGGATGTCGTACCCCTCAGCGTAGGTCGCCAACCGGGCGAGAGTTCGGGCCTGGAGGGTTTTCGCGTGGGTCTCGCCGAGGGTATCGTCGGCGCGGTACTGGGCGTCGACGGCCGGCGCGACGATGAGGCCGGGTGTGTGGGGCGACGTGTCCTCATCACGACTCGGTTCCCTTCGACCGGCTGCCCCGGCGTCGGTGGTGGACATCTGGATCGACTTGTTCACTGCCGTCGGGAGATCACAGACAGCGCCGTAGTGCTGGTAGGCGGTGAATCCGCGTGCCACGTGGATTCGGTTGAGCAACCGTTGACTAGGGGCGATCTGCGTCAGCGTGGTCGTCGTCGCATGGCCGTTTGCGTCAATCCAGAATGCGGGCCCGTCGTGCAAGAGGAGATGATCGAGTACCAATGACTGAAGGATCGGAACACCCCGATCACCGTCGACATCGAGGAGTGTGATACCGTCCTCAAGGGAGGGTAGCAGCATTCCGTCCGTCGCGGGATCGGCTTGATTAGCCAGATTCTGGTTGCGGTCAGCGCTCCGTGTTGGCTGGTCTACCGCCAATCGGTTCGACGTCGATGTGGAGCGGTCGGGCATACTCCAGTAGATGGCCACGTACCAGATAAGCCGCGGCGTGTCGCTTCCGCATTTTCAAGGAATGACTGAGTAATGCGGTAAATCGGAGTCAGGCGCTGGATTTTGGCGATCGTCCGAAGGTTTCCGAGAAGACTTCCAGAATGACCTTGGTTCGGATGGTTCGTAGCGAGAGGCCCCATCCTTTCAGGCTGGGTCTGAGCGACAGCACGGACCGACAATCCAGGTGCTACGGCTTGTCTGGATGTTCCACCGCCTCTAGACCGGCTTCGATAATCTCTTGATAGGCTTCTTCGAGGTCCTTGTCCTCTTGTTCGGCGTAGTCTTTCACCCGCCCATTCAGTGTGTGCGAGATGTCGATGTTCGGTCGCATCGTTTGTGTCCAAAAGACATTTAGACAATCAGGCACAAATGTCTGTTGTCGTGAGGCGAACCAATACGTTCGCGGTGCGACCGCTCTCCGAGCAGGATGAGCAGCTGCTCCGCGAGCTGTTGGACGCCTCCGCCAGCCTGTGGAACGAACTGAACTACGAGCGCCGCCAGAACTTCTTCGACGGCGACTCCGTATGGGATACTGCCGACTACCGCAAACAATACGTCGGTGTCCTCGGGTCCGCTACTGCCCAACAAGTCATTCGTAAGAACAGCGAGGCGTGGCGGTCGTTCTTCGCCGCCTGCGAAGATGGTGAGGACACAGCCCCTCCCGGTTACTGGGGCAACGAGGAGGCCGGTAGAGAGTTGCGGACGTACATCCGTAATGACTCCTACACCATCGAAACTGGTGAACGGAGTCGCCTGGAAATCCCGGTCGGCCAAGACCTGAAAGATGAGTACGGACTTGGCTACTACGACCGCCTGCGGCTCGAAATCTGCGGCGCTCCCAAGTGGGACGGCGAACAGGGCCGATTGGAACTGTACTTCGACGAGATCGACGACACGTTCAGAGCCATTCAGCCTGTCACTGTCCCGGATTCTCGACAGGATTCACCACTAGCCGACGAATCGGCTGCTCTGGATGTAGGCGCGAACAACCTCGTCGCTTGTACCACCACCACCGGCCAGCAGTATCTCTACGAGGGACGCGACCTGTTCGCCCGCTTCCGTGAAACCACCGAAGAAATCGCGAGGCTCCAATCGAAACTCCAAGAGGGCCGAAACAGCAGTCAGCGGATTCGATCCCTGTACCGCAAGCGAACGCGCCGCCGCGACCACGCCCAAGACGCTCTCGTGCGGAATTTGATCGAGCGACTATACGACGAAGGTGTCGATACGGTGTACGTCGGCGACCTTACGGACGTGCTGGTGGACTACTGGAGCGCGAAAGTGAACGAGAAAACCCACCAGTTCTGGGCGTATCGCTCGTTCATCGATCGTCTCGCCACGACCGCCGAGGAGTACGGTATCACGGTCGAAGTCCGCTCAGAAGCATACACGACGGCGGAGTGTCCAGTGTGTGGCGAACGAGAGAAGACGGAGCGGGACGGCGACGTGTTCCGCTGTTCGTGTGGCTACGAGGGGCACGCCGACCTCGACGCGTCACGGACATTCCTCAAACGACAGGCTGGCGTAAATCTGGACGTCGGGTCGATGGCACGGCCTGTGCGCCTCAAGTGGGACGACCATATCTGGTCGGAGTTATCACGCTCTCCCGAGAGGGCCAGTCCCAACGAGGAGCGCACAAACCGGAGTACCCGCACGGGGAAACTTGCCTCCGTGGGTGCGGCATAGCCAATATCCCCACCGGAGGAATCCCATTCCACTAAGGATGGGAGGATGTCAATGGGCGCGATCTGGGCGAGTGTACTAGTTGTCTACGTTCCCGATAAGCCGCGGCGTGGCGCTTCCGCGTTTCAGGAAAGCCACGAGATAGATGGTAGCCCGCCCTCGGTCGTCGTGTTTCTGCGGACGATTGACTATTTCCGAGAACGATTCCAGAATTAGGCGCTGCTGCTCAGTTAACCAACACACCGGATTTTCTGAGCCGTTTGTTGGTTAAGAACATCGGCGCTGACAAGGCTCCACGCGACCACGTTGAAGATGCTTCCCTCCGAACTCCTCGGTATGTGTGGCCGAAACTCGCTCTTCATCAATCAGACCGACCTCGAGGCCCGCTTCGATGCCGAGGTCGTCGCGGACGGCGGGTACACCCCCCGATACAATATCGCACCTGGCGACGACCTCCACATCATCACGAACGAGGCTTCCGACGAGATCGACGCCTACCACTGGGGGCTGATTCCGTTCTGGGCGGACGAACCCGAGGAGGGCATCATCAACGCTCGCTCCGAGACTGCCGACGAGAAACGCGTCTTCGAGCGGGCGTGGGAATCACGTCCTTGCCTCGTCCCCTCGTCAGGGTTCTACGAATGGAAATCGCCGAACGGCGGTTCGAAACAGCCCTACCGGATTCATCGCGAGGACGATCCCGCGTTCGCGATGGCCGGGCTCTGGGACATCTGGGAGGGCGACGACGAGACGATCTCGTGCGTCACGATTCTCACAACGGAGCCGAACGACCTGATGAACTCAATCCACGACCGGATGCCGGTCGTCCTCCCAAAGGACGCTGAGTCCGACTGGCTCGCCGCAGACCCGGACACTCGCAAGGAACTGTGCCAACCGTATCCAAAAGACGATCTGGACGCCTACGAGATCTCGACGCGGGTCAACAACCCTGGCAACGACGATCCTCAGGTCATCGAGCCGCTAGACCACGAGCAATCGGGCCTCGGCGAGTTCAGTTCCTGATAGCTGACGGGACCACGGTCACTGCATCGGCGACGCCGCCGCTGAATCGACGAGCGAGTACTCTCGATCCCGACTCGTCCCTTCCGCCTCGAGGAGGTTGTACTGCTCCATCTTCGAGAGGTACGTGCGGATAGTCCGCTTCGTCCGTGGATCATCGACCTCCTCGGAATAGCGCTCGTGAATCTCGCTCGGCCCGACCGGGCCGTGCTCGCGAACGATGTCGTAGACGACGCGCTGGTGCGGCGTGAGCGAGTCGAGGCTCTTCTGCTTGATCTGGGCTCGAGCATCCTCGGCGGCGTCCAGGAGAATGTCGTCGGTGATGCGCTCGTGGTTCTCGCGATCGGCCTTGCCGGCGGCCGTTCGAAGGATGCCGATTGCGAGGCGGGCGTCGC
>Ga0207771_100672_pt1 | contig 18396 bp, 21 predicted proteins | sample A23M2SouthBayCA_2_FD_187731 | JGI IMG/M metagenome (GOLD analysis project Ga0207771, IMG submission 187731) | Aerobic enrichment media microbial communities from Eden Landing Ponds, California, USA - A23 M2 (2) (SPAdes) | ecosystem: Environmental > Aquatic > Marine > Unclassified | place...
GGAGACGAACGAACGCGCCGAGGCGTTGAAGCTCGACGGGATGTGCGAGGAGGGTGCGCACAACGCCGCGTGGGAGGAGTGCGAGTTCGAGCGCCGCTATCGGGACCATCTCGAATCGGACTCGAGTGCCGGAGAGGCGTTCACGGCGCTTCGCGACCGAGTGCGGGCCGGCGAGGACGTGACGCTGGTCTGTTTCGAAGGGGAGAACAAGCGATGTCACCGCCGCGTCCTCGCTGGACGGCTCCGAAAGGCAGTGATGGACTGACCGCCGAAGCGACGGATTCGGCCGGCGAAGCCGAGCAGCCAGCCCGTCGGGAGCCGCCCGAGCCGCGGGGGTTAAGACTGCACGGGCGCGTATCCGACGTATGGAACTCGAGACGATGCGGCCGAACCCGGCGTGGGACCCGGCCGCCTACGACGACGCCGTTGCGACGTTCGAGCGGCTCGCCGACGAGATAGAGGTTCGCGTGTGGGGCGGCGACTGGTGTAAGGACTGCCGGGCACAGCTCCCGGACTTCGGCGCCGCTCTCGACGCAGCCGGTATCCCCGACGAGCGAGTTCACCACCATCCGGTTGAGAAGCGCGACGACGGCTCGAAGGCCGGTGAGCTCGTCGAGGAGTACGGCGTCGAGTACATCCCGACGGTCGTCGTCGAGCGCGACGGCGAGGAGCTCGCGCGGTTCGTCGAGGAGGAGTCCGTGCCGATCGTCGTCCACCTCGCGGACCAGCTGGAGACCGCGACTGCGGTCTGACAATCGGAGACGTGGTGAGCACGACGCCGGCCCGCGGTTAGTCGCTCCCGTCTGTCGCGCGGCGCTTGTACCGCTCGTACGTCTCCTCGGCCCACTCGAGCGCGGGGGCGGTGTCGTTGACGAGCACCCCGCGGAGCAGCCCGTCGGCGTCGTAGACGGCGAGGAGTGCACGTGCGTTCCCGCGCTCGTCCTCGCCGACGAAGAGGCCGAAGGGGAGTTCAGCGGTGCCGTGGGCGGTGAACTTCTCGCTAGCAAACAGCGCCTGTATCCTTGGGTCATCGAGGCTTCTGAGATGTTCGGCCATCTCCGGGTCGAAGACGAACGCCGTGTCGGTCCCCTCCTCGATGACCGTCCGGTTGTACACGTCGACGGCATCCGACTGCGTGTGTGCCTTCGCGAGCCCGCGGACTCGGGTCGAATCCTCGACCAGTGACGCGATTCGCGCACCCGGCTCGTAGGCCGCAGGGGGGGCTCCGGTAACGGGTTCCGCATCCCGCAGAAACGACGGCGGTACGGGCGAGCCGTCCGGGAGCTGGCGGAGCAGTTCGGACGCCTCCGCCGTTGGCTCGGCCGCGGCACGAAACTCCTCGTAGGCCGCGAGCAACACTTGGCCCGGGACGGTCAGCGTGTACCCGTGGTCTCCGTGTTCGACGAGGTCGGCGGCTTCGAGCTCCGTGACCCCGCGGTACACGGTTGCCTTCGAACTGTCGAGCCGTTCGACGAGCGCCGGCTGTTCGCGTGGCTCCTCGGCTAAGGCCGAGAGCAGGTCGTACCGCAGCGAGACCACTCCGAGCAGTTCGTCTGCCGGATCACCCCCCTTCGGACTCGGCATCGATACGTGGTCGTTTCTCACGGGCCAAAAGATTTCTCACGGCGTGAAACGAATCTCTATAGCTGAATATAAAATCGAAGGGGCACCACACGACGATGGGGTGGAGTACCCTACACCGTTCGCCCGGAGTTTCCCGACATCGGCGGTACCCTGACGAGGGGAAGGGTGCCGCCAACGGGGGTCCGAAGGGGGGAAGAGTCGCCGGCCGGTGTCGCTCGAACCGGCCCGGCGTTTTTAATGCCGTGAGCCTCGCTGCCGGCTAGACCGCCTCGAACCGAGGTGCCGGATGACCATCGTCCTCGGAGACGAGGCCCGACAGCCGGACACCGTCACCGATGCCGACATCGTCGCCGTCGACCCGACCCATCACCTTCGCACCGGAGCTCCGTTTCGAGTCTCCACTCGTGTCGCCGAGTTCGACGACGACGACCTGGTAGCCACGCTCCTCGAACGTCGACGGCGAAACTTGTATCGTCGTCTCGGTGTGAACGACCCCCTCGGTCGGAAGTTCGACTCGTTCGAGGTCACGAGAGCCGCAGTGCGGACATGCGCCCGTCGGCGACCCGTTCGTGTGACCACAGCCACAGGAGAGACCGAGCAGCCGACCCTCACGCACGGCCTCTGCCCACGTCGCGTAGTCGAGCGCGTCGCTCATGCGCGACCCTCCAGAACGCTCACGACGGTCGTCGCCGCGTCGCCGCCGAGGTTGTGCGCGACACCGACCTCCGCGTCGGCGACCTGCCGCTCACCGACCGTGCCGCGGATCTGTTCGGTGAGTTCGACGATCTGTGCGGTGCCGGTCGCGCCGATGGGGTGACCCTTCGCTTTCAGTCCCCCGGAGGGGTTGATAGGCCGGTCGCCACCGAGCGACGTGCGTCCCTCGGCCGCGTAGGTGCCGCCCTCGCCGTCCGGGGCAAACCCGATGGCCTCGCTCGCCAGTACCTCCGCGCCGGTGAAGCAGTCGTGGACCTCCGCGAAGTCCGCGTCGTCTGCCTCGATGCCGGCCTGCCCGTAGGCCTCGCTCGCCGCGTCGCGGGCCGCCTGTGTGGCGGTGAGTTCCGCCTTGTCGCCGATGGGGACGACATCCGTCGCGTGGCCGACGCCCGTCACGTCGACCGGCGCGTCGTACGAGTCGGCGAGGTCGTCGCTCACGACGACGACGGCGCTGGCGCCGTCCGAGAACGGACAACAGTCCATCAGCCGGAACGGATCGGCGACGACCGGCCCCTCGAGAACCTCCTCGACCGTCGTCTCCTTCCCGAAGTGGGCGCGGGGGTTGAGCCGCCCGTGAGCGTGGTTCTTCACCGCGACTTCGGCGAGCTGTTCTTCGGTCGTCCCGTACTCGTGCATGTGTCGTTTCGTCAACAGCGCGAAGACGCCGGGGAACGTGAGTCCCGTCGGCTGTTCGTACTGTCGATGAGATGCCGACGCGAAGATACGAGTCATCTCCGGCGTGTCCTTTCCCGTCTCCGGCGTACACCGCTCGACGCCGCCGACGAGGACGACATCGTGGACGCCGGCGTCGACGGCCTGTACGGCGTTCTTGAACGCGTTCGCCGACGTGGCGCAGGCGTCCTCGAAACGCTGAACTTCGAGCCCGGCGGCGCCGATGTGGCTCGCCATCCGCGGTCCGAGGTGGGTCTCGTTTTCGGCCTGGCCGCTCATCGCGTTCCCGAAGTAGAGCGCGTCGAGGTCCCGGCTCCCGACGCCGGCGTCGTCGAGCGCCGCGAACGCGGCCTCGCCGAACAGTTCCTGTAGTGGTTGCTCGTGGACGCCGAACTTCGTCATGCCGGCGCCAACGACCGCTGCGCGTGCCATACGCGGATTCGTGGAGCGCCGGTAATCAAGGAACCGCTTGCGGCCGTACTCGTCGCACGGTCGCGCCGCGGCCGACGCCGTCCGTCACCGCTCGAACCGTCGCTCCACGTCCGGCGACCGGCCGCCGGTTCCCGGGAAGACGAACCAGACGAGCGGGGCGCCGACGACGGCGCCAGCGACGACCGCGAGCGCGACGAGCGGAAGCGGTGCGCCTCCGTGAAGCGCGGTGAGTCCCGTGGAGCCCGCGACGAGTATCGTCAGTCCGAGCTTCATCCGAAACGCGAAGCTGGCACGTTCCTCCTCGCTGATCGGTCCGACCATCAGCGACCCGCGGCGCCGGCGTTCGACGTCGTCTCTACCGGACAGGAGACGTGCATCCCGGTGAACCGCCACCCGTCGTCGACGCGGAGCATCGAGCCGGACCACCGCGTGTCGAACTCGTATCTGACGTTCGCGTCGGTGTCGGTCCACCCCATGAACACGTCGTCCGCGAACCACGCGCTCGCGTCCGACCCCCCGACGACGAGGTCCCGCGATTCGACCTCCCAGCCGGTCGTCGTCGCGGTCTGCTCGCGCAGCCCCGCGGCGACGGCTTCGTACCCGACGAGTTTCTCGCCGACGCCGAACTTCACCGTGCTCTCGTCCTCGTGGAAGAACGGGAACAGCGGGTCGCCCGCCCGGAGCGCGTCGTAGTAGTTCCGTACCGTCCCTGCGGCGTCCATACCGCACGGTGGAGCGCCCGGGACTTACCGGCACCGGTAGTCGCTACGCCGAGGCGCTACGACCGTCACGGCGACCGAGAACGCACGTTTTATTCGCGACTGGTGGGAACCTCGGGTATGAACGCCGCCGAGCGCGCCGCGTTGGTGACGCGGTTCACGGAGGAGGCCGTGACCGAAGCGGAGATCGAGTCGATCCTCGCGGAGCGGGACGACCCCCACGCGTACATCGGCTACGCCCCGACCGGCGAGATGCACATCGGCCACTTCACGACGATGCGGAAGCTGGCGGACTTCATCGAGGCCGGCGTCGACGTGACGGTGCTCGTCGCCGACCTCCACGCCCACCTCGACGACGAGAAGTCGCCGTTCGAACTGCTGGACGCGCGCTCGGCGTACTACGAGGAGGCGATCCGTGGAATGATCGACGCCGCGGGTGCCGACCCGGAGGCCGTCTCCTTCGTCCGGGGGACGGAGTACCAGCTCGAAGAGCCGTACACGCTCGACCTCTACCGCCTGATGGCGGACACGACGCTTTCGCGAGCACAGCGTGCCGGCAGCGAGGTCGTCAGACAGTCGGAGAACCCGAAGATCGGCGGGCTCGTCTACACGCTGATGCAGAGCCTCGACGTCGCCGCGCTGGAGGCCGACATCGCGTACGGCGGCATCGACCAGCGCGGCATCTACATGCTCGCCCGCGAAATCCTCCCGAACGAGGGGTACGAGAAGCCTGCCTGCGTGTTCGCGCCGCTGCTCTCGGGGCTGACCGGCGGGAAGATGTCCGCCTCCGACGCCGGCTCGAAGGTGAACCTCACCGACTCGCCCGAGCAGGTGGAAGAGAAGATACAGGGTGCCTACTGCCCGCAGGGGGAAGTCGAGGATAACGGCGTGTTGGAGTACCTGAAGTTCCTCGTCTTCCCGGTCCTCGACGAGCGCGACGAGTCGCTCGTCGTCGAGCGACCCGAGGAGTACGGCGGCGATCTCGTCTACGGGAGCTACGAGGAGCTCGAAGCCGACTACGTCTCGGGAGAACTCCATCCGGCCGACCTGAAGCCGAGTGCGGCCAGCGCAATCTCGTCGGTCATCGACCCGGTTCGCGAACGGCTGCGCTCCCAGCCGGAACTGCTCGCGGAGGCGTACCCGGACGGCTACGAGTGAGCGGGCAGGAGTAGTGCGGTCGAACGGCCCCGCCACGGCGTTTCTCGAACAGCATCGATCTGCTTTCTGCACCACCGGTAACACGCGTGTTACGAAGTCACCAACCGCTCGATTACACCGGTGTTACCCGGTGGCGCCGGCGTCCGCGAAATCATATAAGTAACGCGGCGCTACGAGGTATCGTAATGAAATCGGATTACCGATTCCAATCGAGTATCGCGGTGATAGCATGATTTCCCTCCAGACCGGCGTGTTCGCTGCGGCGGGGGCGGGCGAACTGTTCCTGCTCGCTCGCATCCTGTTCGGGGGCGTCCTTGCGTTCATGGGCCTCAACCACTTCATGAACGCCGACCAGATGACGGGCTACGCGGAGTTCAAAGGTCTCCCGGCCCCGCGGCTCAGCGTGGTCGGCTCCGGCGGCCTGCTCGTGCTCGCCGGGGTCGGCGTGATCGTCGGCGCGTTCCCCGTCCTCGCGGCGGGCGCGCTGGCGACGTTCCTGCTCGTCTCCGCTGTGACGATGCACGACTTCTGGACGGTCGACGACCCGGAGGAGCAGCAGAACGAGATGACCTCGTTCCTGAAGAACGTCTTCGGCGCTGCGGGCGCGCTCGCGCTGCTCGCCGTCGGCGGTGCCGCGTGGCCGTACGCGCTCGGCGTCGGCCTCTTCTGAACGGTTGAAGTAGCTCCCCCCCGTTTTCGGCGTGTGTACCGACCCGCCACGTGGAGGTCCGGATGGAGATAGACGCCCGCGAGAAGCGCTCGCTGTACAGAGTCCTCGCGGGCGCGGTCGTTCCCCGACCGATCGGCTGGATATCAACGCGGGGAACGGACGGCGACAACCTCGCTCCGTACTCGTTTTTCAACGTCGCGACACCGTCGCCCCCGACGCTCGCTTTCTCGGCCGGTCCCGACGGGAACGAGCGCAAGGACTCCGTCGAGAACGCCGAGGAGTCGGGCGCGTTCGCGCACAACGTCGTCACGGCGGACCTCGCGGAGCCGATGAACGCGACGAGCACCGGCGCGGCTGTCGACGAGTTCGGCCCGGCTGGCGTAACGAAACGCGAATGCGAGACGGTCGACGCGCCGTACGTCGGCGAGTCGCCGGTCGTCTTCGAGTGTAAGGTCGTCGACACCGTCGAACTCGGCGTCTCCACGCTCGTCCTCGGCGAGGTGCAGTACGTCCACGTCGACGAGGCGGTGACGACCGACGGGAAGCTCGACACGGGAAAGCTCGATGCGCTCGGGCGGATGGCCGGTTCGGAGTACACGCACACTCGCGACCGCTTCTCGATGGAACGGCCGGAGTGACGGCGACGGCGTAGCTTTTTGCCCCCTCCGGCGGACGAGGACCTATGGAGTACACGACGCTGGGCGACACCGGCATCGAGGTGTCCCGTCTCTGTCTCGGCTGCATGAGCTTCGGCGACCCCGACTGGCGCGAGTGGGTACACGGTGAGGAGTTCGGCCACGAGCTCGTCGAGCGAGCCATCGACCTCGGGATCAACTTCTTCGACACCGCGAACATGTACTCGCGCGGCGAGAGCGAGCGCGTTCTCGGCGATGCGCTTGAGGGGTACGACCGCGACGCGCAGGTCGTCGCGACGAAGGTGTACTTCCAGATACGCGACGACGACCCGAACTCGGGCGGCCTCTCCCGCAAGACGATAGAGCAGGAGCTCGACGCGTCGCTCGACCGGCTCGGCCTCGATACGATCGACCTGTACCAGACGCACCGGTGGGACTACGACACCCCCATCGAGACGACGATGCGCGCGCTCGACGACGCGGTCCGGCGCGGGAAAATCCGTCACCTCGGTGCCTCCTCGATGTGGGCGTATCAGTTCGCCACCGCACAGCACACCGCCGACCGCCTCGGCCTCGACCGGTTCGCGACGATGCAGAACCACTACAACCTCGCGTACCGCGAGGAGGAACGGGAAACGCTCCCGTTCTGCGATCAGGAGAACGTGGCAGTCATCCCGTGGTCGCCGCTCGCGCGCGGCTACCTGACCCGCCCGCACGAAGAGTACATGTCGACGACGCGTGCCGAGACGGACGACTACGCACAGGCCCACCCGTACGCGGACCGCGGAGGCAGGGAGATCAACGCCCGCGTCGAGGAGCTCGCCGACGAGTACGACGCCGAGATGGCACAGATCGCGCTCGCGTGGGTGCTTTCGAAGGACGTCGTCACCGCGCCCATCGTCGGTGCCTCCTCCATCGAACACCTCGAGTCGGCCGTCGAGGCGCTGGATATCGACCTCGCCGACTCGGATGTCGAGTGGCTCGAGGAGCCGTACGAGGCCGTCCGGGTCTCCGGCCACGAGTGACTGCCGGGCGGCGGATCGGTGGGAATAGCCGACGACGGAAGAGTTAGTAACCCACCCTTCGCACGACCGGGCAGATGACGGACCGCGACGTGTCGTTCGACCCGGTCGTCGACGAGGAGTTGGTTGAAACGGTGAAAGCCGCCGCGGACGGGCCAGTGTTCGTCGTCGTCGAATTCACGCCCGACGAGTTCAGCGTCACCTACGCCTCGAGCGCGACCCGCGACATGTACGAGGACGAGGACGCGATGTACGACTACTTCGAATCCGTCCACGAGTACGTGAACCTCGACCTCACGGAGATCGACCTGTTCACCGAGAACCTGTTCCCGGTCGCCGACGACGTGCGGTATATCACGACCGCACTCGACATCGGGAAGATGATCCGGGTGTACGTCGGTGACCGGCGCGGCGTCTTCGTCGGCCTCCCGACGGAGGCCGAGGTCGAACCGGTCGTCGAAGCGCTGTTCGACGAGAGCGACCGGTAACCGTATGCCGGAGGTGCACGAGACGCCGGCGTGAACGACGAACGGACCGCCGCGATCCGCGCCTGCGAACGTGCTGCGGCGATCTCGCTCGACGCCTTTCGCGACGGCCGCCCGGCCGGCGAGTACGACGGCGACGACGCCAAAACCGACCTGGACGAGCGCTGCGAGGAGGCGGTCGTCTCGACGCTCCGTGACGCGTTCCCCGACGACCGCGTGCTCGCGGAGGAGCGCGGCGCAGTGGGCCCGAACGCCGACCGCGAGTGGGTCGTCGACCCGCTCGACGGGACGAACAACGTCGCCGCCGGCGTGCCGATGTTCGCCCACGCCGTCTGTCTCCGCGACGCCGACGGGCCGCTGCTGTCCGTCGTGTACGAACCGCTCGCAGACGACCGGTACGTCGCCGAACGGGGGGCGGGTGCGACGGTGAACGGTGTCCCACTGACGACCGGGACGGACGTGTCGCTGTCGGCGGGAACCGTGTCGCTCGTCCCCGGCTTGGACGCGGTCCGGAACTACCCCGACGAGCTTGCCCGCGTCGAGACGGCGCTGGACGGCGCCTGTAAACGCGTCCTCTCGACGTGGTCGCCCTGTGTCGACTGGGGACTGCTCGCCCGCGGCACTCTCGAAGCCGTCGTGACCGTCTTCCCGGACGTGTGGGAGCAGCCGGCGGGGTCGCTGCTCGCAGGCGAGGCCGGCGCGAGCGTCCACGAAAAAGCGAGGGACGGGGTCGGCGTCTACGCGGCCGACGCGACGACCCGCGACGCGGTGCTCGATACCCTCACGTAACCGGGGAGTCAGCGGCGACGGAGCGCGACGAACCCGACCGCGCCGAGCGGGAGACCGAACGCGAGCAGGTACGGGAGCGCGTAGGCGACGGTCACGGCGAGCGTCTTCACGGTAGTAACGACACCGTTGACGGAGGTGACGAACGCCTCACCGAGTCCGGTGTCCGCGTAGCCGGGCGACGGGGTGGGCGTCGGGGTCTCCGGCGGACGCTCGTTCAGCTCGACGGTGATCGTCGAATACGCGACCCGGTTCTCCAGGTTCCGTTTCCGGGCGGTCAGCCGCTCGATCTCCGTCTGTACGTCGGAGAGCTCCTCGGAGACACGGAGCACCGTCTCCGTGTCGTTCGCCTCCTCGTACAGCTCCCGGAGGCGGTCGCGCTCGGCGCGCAGCGTTTCGAGCCGCGCCTCGATGTCGACCAGCTGTTCGGTCACGTCCTGCGTGTCGGCTGTCGACTCCTCCACCTCACCGAACGTCTGAATCGTCGCGTAGCTCTCGGTGAACGACTCGGAGGGGACGCGGACCACGATCCGACCGCTCGTCCACGTCCGGTTCCCTTCCCCACGGGTCGCGCGCTTGGTGGTCGCGACGTAGCCACCCTGCTCGCGAGCGAGCGACGCAATCCGGTCGCTCGCGTTCCCGTAGGAGTCGACCGTCAACGAGACTGCACCCGTTCGGATGATGGCCCGGTCCTCACGGTCGAACGTCGCACTCCCCTTGTCGTCTACCGCGTCGTCGTTCGAGGGTGCCGCGGTGGATTCCGGTGCCCCGCCATCGCTTCCAGTACCGCCTCCACCGGAGAGTCCAGTGTCTTGACCACCGCCGGGCGCGGCGCCGGAACAGCCTGCGACGAGGAGGAGCAGTACGACCGCGAGGGTGCCGAGGTGGACGCGTCGCATACCCTCGCTTCGACGGTACCCACAAAACACGCTCCGGAACGTCAAACAGCCGTTTGAGTCTCCGCGGTCGTCAGCCACAAGCGGCCAGGGGCCGTAGCTTAGCCGTGAGCGATTCGACGGCCAACCCGCTGTCCGAGCCGGCGATGCTTTCCATGACGTGGCGCGACGCGCTGTTCGCCCACTGGTCCGTCCCGCCCGAGTACATTGCTGAAACGCTCCCGGACGGGCTTTCCGTGGACACGTACGACGGGGGCGCGTACCTCGGCGTCGTCCCCTTCGTGATGGACGACATCGCCCCACGGGGCGTCCCGTTCGGGCTCTCCTTCGGGGAGGTGAACCTCCGAACCTACGTCCGCGGCGAGGACGGGACCCGCGGCGTCTACTTCTACAACCTCGACGCCGACGACAGGCTGGGCGTCGTGCTCGCCCGCCGGTTGTTCGCGCTCCCGTACTACCGCGCGGAAATCACGGTCGAACGGGGCGACAGGGATGTCCGCTTCCGATCGCGGCGGCTCGGCGACGACGATCCGGCTGTTTTCGACGCGACGTACGGACCCGAGGGGAGCTACAGCGAGCCGACGCCGGGGAGCCTCTCGCACTTCCTCACGGAGCGGTATCGCTTCTACACCGCCGGCGGCGACACGCTCTACTACGGCAACATCGCCCACGAGCCGTGGCCGCTCGCGACGGCGAACGCCGATATCCGGACGAACGACCTGTTCACGGTGAATGGGTTCGACCAGCCGGCGTCGGAGCCGCTGTATCACTACTCGCCGCGGCTGGAGGTCACGGCCGGGCGCATCCACCGCGTGTGATTAGTATCCGGGGGCGGAGATGTTCGATATGAGCGACGAACCGGTCGAACCCGCGATCCGTCCGGTCGGCGAGCGTGACGCGGAGCCGGCCGTACGGCGGGTCGACCCGGACGACGGAACGGCGGAACCGGCCGGGGAGGACGAGCTCCCGCCCGTGTCGGAGCTCACGGGACCGGAACGGCGACTCGACCCCCGGGTTCGCTATCAGTGGGCGCTCGGGGCAGTCATCGGCGCCGGGGTCGTGGGCGCCATCGCCGCTGTCATCGGGCTGTTCCTGTTCGACGACCCGGTGACGTTCGGCGGCGGCGCGTTCGGACTGCTCGCGGCAGTCGGGCTCGTCCTCGTCGTCTTCCGGTACCGCGTCTGGCGCTACGAGGTGCGGACCGACTCGCTGTTCCTCGAACGGGGTGTGGTCACCCGCGTCCGAACCGTCGTCCCGTACGTCCGGATCCAGCACGTCGACGTGTCGCGCGGCCCGGTCGAGCGGACTCTCGGCCTCGCCTCCGTGGTCGTCTACACCGCCGGATCGCGTGGCGCGGACGTGACCATCCCCGGCGTGACGCCGGAACGGGCCGACGACCTGCAGGCGCGGCTGAAACAGCTCGCCATCGTCGCCGAGGGCGAGGACGCCGTATGAACCTTCACCCTCTCTCGGTAGTGTACCGGACGGGGACCGCAGTGGCACGGTTCGCGTGGGTGCTCGTTATCGGCGTCTTCTCCACCTCGCAGCTCGACGGGCTCGGCGCGGGGGCGTTCGCGTTACTCGCCGTGGCGGTGCTCGCCGTCTTCGCGTATCAGGTCGTCTATGTCCGACGGTTCGACTACGAGCTCACTCCGGGTACGTTCGACCTCCGGTCCGGTGTCGTCTCCCGGCGTACCCGCGAGATCCCGTATCGGCGCGTCCAGAACGTCGACGTGTCACGGAACGTGCTCCAGCGAGCGTTCGGCATCGCGGAGCTCCGCATCGAGACTGCCGGCGGCGGGGAGACGGAAGCACAGCTCCGCTACGTGAGCGACGACGAGGCCGACCGGATACAGCGCGAGATCGGGCGGCTGAAGCGGGGAGTGTCCGAGGGGGAGACGGACCCCGAACCCGAGACGACGGACGAGCTGTTCGCCATCACCGCGCGGGAGCTGTTGCTGCTCGGGGTCGTCCGTGTCGACCTCCGGCTGCTCTCCTTCGTTACGGTGCTGCTTCCGATCCTCATCCCGTCCGTCTCCGAGACGTTCCCACTCCTCGACCTGTACCGAGCCGCACCGGTCGTCCTCGGCGGGCTCGTCGCCGTCGCGCTCGTCGTCTCCTCCGTGGCGGCGGTGGCGAACTACTACGGGTTCGAGCTCCACCGCGGCACCGACGAACTCCGATACCAGCGGGGGCTGCTCCAGGAGTACAGCGGCACCATCCCGCTCGACAAGGTGCAGTCCGTCTCGGTCACGGAGAACGCGCTCGCGCGACGGCTCGGCTACGCGTCGCTGGAGGTCGAGACGGCCGGCTACGCGCCGGGCGGCAACGGGGAGGGCTCGCAGTCGGCCGTCCCGCTCGCCCGTCGTGAGCGGGTGTTCGACCTCGCGCGCAGCGTCGAGCACTTCGGCGAAGTGTCGTTCCAGCGACCTCCGCGGCGGGCGCGGACGCGCTACGCCGTCCGGTACTCGCTCGTCGTCGCGTTCCTGACCGCGGTGAGCGTCGCAGTCGTTCGGTTTACTGCGATATCGCCGCCCATTCCCGCGCTCTCGCCGCTCGCGCTGCTCGTGGTCGTCCCGGTCGCAGCCCACCTGAAGTGGGCGAACCTCGGCTACGCGCTGGCCGAGGACCACTTCGTCGCCCGTGAGGGGTTCTGGACCCGAACGACGCGCGTGGTGCCGTACTACCGGGTGCAGACGCTCGTCGAGAGCGCGACGGCCTTCCAGCGCCGCCGGGACCTCGCGACGCTCGTCGTCGACACGGCCGGCTCACAGGGGTTCGGCGCGAACGACGCCCGCGCACTCGACATCGACGCCAACAGGGCGAACGAGCTCCGGCGGGAGCTCGAAGGCAGGTTCCAGTCGGCGCTCGCGGAGACCCGCGCCGCGAACGAAGGACGGCGACGGCGGCGTCGATCGAGCGCTCGGGGATCGACCCCGGCCGACGACTGACGCGGGGCGGCTTACTCGAACGTCTGGACCTCGACCGTCCGCCCCTCCGGGTCCTCGGCGAAGAACTGATAGATGTCGTAGCTCTCGTTGTATCGCGGCTCGCCGTCCGCGACGTCGGCGAGTGATTCGTAGTCCGCGTCGACGCCCGCACGGTCGTCGTGGAGGAAGGTGAGACAGCCCTCGGTCTCGACCGGGTCCGGCTGCTTGCGGGTCGCTTCCTCCCCCTCACGCTCGTCCGGGACCCACCCCGTCGGCCGCGGCTCCACGGCACAGAAGCCGAGTGCGTAGCCATCGCGGTGAAGAATCGTACAGTCGGGCTGCTCGCGCCACACTACACAGCCGAGGCGGTCGCGGTAGAAACCGACGACGGACTCGCGGTCGCCGGTACGGAAGAACGTGATACCGTCGAACGGTTCGGCCATAGGGTCGGCTGGGGTCGGACGTTACAAAAAGCCGAGCGCCCTGAGTCCGCCGAGCGCGTCGAAGTCGAAATACCAGAGATATATCTGTGCGACGCCGGCGAGCGCGAGTAGCGCCCCCGAAATCCGGGGAAGCCGGCCGGAGGACCGCGACAACAGTCGCAGCGTCCGGTCGTGTCCCAGCGCCGACAGCCCGGTCACGAGCAGCATGACGGCGGCCATCCCGGCGGCGTACGCGCCGAACGTGACGAGCGCGGTCAGTGGCGTCCCCGACAGCGCGACGAGCGCGACGGCGACGAACACCGGCGCGGTACAACCGGCCGCCGCCGCACCGTACACGACGCCGAAGCCGAGGAAGCCGGCCGCCGACCGACGCCGCTCCGGGAACGGAACGTGGCCGGTCGGGGCGTACCCTGCCGCGGCCGCGACGCCGAGGCCGACGAGCAGCGACCCCACGACCGGTTCGAGCAGCGCGATATCGCGGAGCGCGCCGGCGCCGAACGCCGCGACGACGCCCGCGAGCACGCCGTACACGAGCAGGAAGCCGAGACTGGTGAGGCCGCCGACGAGCGTCGCTCGGCGGAGTTTTGAGAGCGGGCCACCCCCTTGCTCGTCGCGACCGAGGTAGTACGCGACGTAGCCGGGGAGCAGCGGGAACGCACACGGGGCGAAGAATGTGGCGACGCCGGCGGCGAACGCGAACCCCGGAGCGACGGTCACGCGTCGACCTCCGCGAGCGCCTCGCTGATCGTCTCCGCGGCCGCGAGGCCGACGTGGTCCCAGACGACGCTCCCGTCGGCATCTACGACGAGCAGGGTCGGGATACGCGTCACGTCGAACCGCTGGTTCGTCCGCAGTTCGGTGTCGACGGCGACCGGCCACGTCCCGTCGTGCTTCCGCCAGAAGGACCGGATTGCCGCCATGTCTGACTCGTTCGTGATGGAGAGCAGGTGGAGGTCGGGGAACGACTCGCGGACGGCACGGAGTTCGTCCATCTGCGGCTCGCAGGGGGCACACCACGTCGCCCAGAAGTCGAGCAGCGCCGGTTCGCCGCTCGGAACCACCGGCAGAACACCACCCGGGGAGCCGGCGACGTCCAGCGTCCGGAGTTCGTTCTCGCCCGGGGTCGGAGTGGCGTCCTCCGTCGTCGACGTGTCGTTCGGTCCCCCGGAACCCGTCGACTGGTCGCCGAGACAGCCGGCGAGTCCCCCAGCGAACAGCCCGCACGCGCCGAGATACTCGCGTCGCTGCACACCCGAACCGAGGTTCCGGGAGAGTATATCCGTAGCCCGACTGTGAGCGTGTGACACACGACCCCCGTCCGGCTTTACTCCTCGCGCCCCCTGTTACGGTATGAACCGGCGGAGATTGCTCGCTACGCTGTCGGCCGTCGGATCGAGTGCGCTCGCGGGGTGTGCCGGCTACCAGGAGCTCGGCGACGGCCGGGAGAACGACACACCGACCGCCACGCCAGACGGGTACGTTCCTCGCTCGGAGCTCCAGCGCGGCGCGCGCAAGGACGCGATTCCGGCCATCACCGACCCGGTCTTCGGCGAGGACTGGGCGGACGTCGACGCCGCGCCGTTGCGGGGCACCAACGACGTCATCGGGGTCGTCCGCGACGGCGAGCCGCGGGCGTACCCGCTTCGGGTTCTGAACTGGCACGAGGTGGTCAACGATTCGTTCGGCGGTCCCTTGCTCGTCACGTACTGTCCGCTGTGCGGGTCCGCCGTGGTCGCTGTCCGCGAGGCGGGCGGCGAGTCGGCGACGTTCGGCGTCTCTGGACTCCTGTACAAGAACGACCTCGTGATGTACGACCGGGCGACCGACAGCCTCTGGAGCCAGATCGAAGCACGGGCGATCAACGGCGAGCTCGTCGGCGAGCGGCTCCAGCTCGTCCCCTCGTCGTTCACCACGTGGGACGAGTGGACGACGGAGTACCCCGACACGGGCGTGTTGCTGCCGCCCCCCGAATCGGGAACGATCACGGACGCGGCACCACGCGACTACGACAAGGACCCGTACGGTGGCTACGAGTACAGCGGCCGCATCGGCATCGGAGGCAGCTACGACGACGACCGCCTCCACCCCAAGACGACCGTCCTCGGTGTCGCACGAGGCGGCGAAGCGCGGGCCTACCCGCTCGACCGAGTGATCGAAGCGGGGGGCGTCGTCAACGACGAAGTCGGTGGGGTGCCGGTCGTCGTCGCCGTCACCGGCGACCGGGACGGCTCGCTGGTCGGCTACGAGCGACGGGTCGACGGCGAGACGCTGACCTTCGAGAAGGAGGGTGCGACGCTCGTCGCCGGCAGGTCGGAATGGAACCCGCTCACCGGCCGGGCGACCGACGGCCCGCACGAGGGGACGACGCTCACGGTCGCGAACGAGCGGTCGCCGATGTTCTTCTTCGCGTGGCTCGAGTTCTATCCGGAGACGACAGTGTACGACGCGTGAGCCGCGTCGCGGAACCGTTTTTACGCCGACGCTTTACCGAGAGGTATGAACAGATGGCTGCGCCGGGTGGCGATGTACGCCGCGGTGCTGGCCGTCGTCATGCTCGGGTACGCGGTAGCCTACGACTTCGGAATGAGTTTCTTCGACGGCCGGCCGCGGAGCTTCCTCCGGTCGCTGCAGGTCGTCGTCGAGACGTTCACGACGACCGGGTTCGGTTCCGACGCACCGTGGCGTTCGCCGGTGATGAACGTGCTCGTCATCCTGATGGACCTGACCGGCGTGATACTCATCTTCCTCGCGCTGCCGGTGCTCGTCTTCCCCGCGATGCAGGAGGCGCTCTCGACGAGCGTGCCGACGAGCGTCGAGAACGTCTCCGACCACGTCGTCGTCTGTGGCTCCACCGCCCGGGCCGAACGGCTCATCGACGAGCTCGACTCGTGGGACGTCGACCACGTCGTCGTCGAACCGGACCGAGGTCGGGCGACCGACCTCTACGAGGACGAGTACACCGTCGTCCACGCCGACCCTGACTCCATCGAAGGACTTCAGGGAGCGGGGGTGGGTAGCGCACGAGCGGTCGTCGCGGACGTCTCCGACGAGCTGGACACCAGCATCATCCTCACCGCGAAGGAGATAAACGAGGACGTGCGGGTCGTCAGCGTCGTCGAGGAGCCGAGCCGGGGACGCTACCACGAACTCGCCGGCGCGGACGAGGTGCTCTCGCCGCGAACGCTGATGGGCGAGAGCCTCGCACGGAAGGTGACCACCGCCGTCTCGACCGAGCTCGGCGACACCATCGAGGTGGGCGAGGACTTCGACATCGTCGAGCTCCCGGTCCGGCGGGGAAGCGACATTGCGGGCGCCACGCTCGCCGAGAGCGGGCTCCGTGAACGCGTCGGCGTCAACGTCATCGGCGCGTGGTTCGAGGGTGAGTTCCAGACGCCACCGGACCCGGACGCCGTCCTCGACGGCGGGACCGTGCTGCTCGTCACCGGCCGCGGCGATCAGCTCGAACAGCTCCGGGAGCTGACGGTCGCCGACGTGCGGGCGTTCGCATCGGGCGAAACAATCGTCGCCGGCTACGGCGAGGTCGGCAGGCAGGTGACCGAGGAGCTCGACGCCGTGGGCGTCCCACACACCATCATCGACCGGCAGGACCACGACAGGGTCGACATCGTCGGCGACGTGACCGAACCGGAGACCCTCGAACGAGCCGGGGTCGACGACGCCCGGTCGGTCGTGCTCGCACTCCCCGACGACACCACCGCAGAGTTCACGACCCTCGTGCTCCGTGACCTCGCGCCCGACATCGAGATCGTCGCCCGCGCCGAGGAGATGGAGGCCACGAGGAAGATGTACCGGGCGGGGGCGGACTACGTGCTTTCGCTCGCGACGGTGACCGGCCGGATGGCCGCCTCCGCGGTGCTCGACGACGAGGACGTCATCTCGCTGGACACGCAGGTCGACGTCGTCCGCACCCGCGCACCGGGACTCGCCGGCCGGACCCTCGGCGACGCCGACGTACGGAACCGGACCGGCTGTACGGTCGTCGCCGTCGAGCGCGACGACGATGTCATCACCGACCTCGGCCCCGAGTTCCAGGTGCTCGCGGACGACGCACTCATCATCGCCGGCACCGACGATGGGGTCAACCGGTTCACCGACCTGCTCGGGTGACGGGGCGTTGAGCCACGCGTCAGTGGCTCAGTTCGGGTGAAACGGGAGATACGTTTTTGCTGCCGGCCCCACCGGGGGCCGTATGGACGCCCTCCGGAGCTTCGCCGTCTCGCTCGTCGCGCTCGCCCTGCTCGTCTCCGCTGCCGTCGGCGGTGGCGGGGTCCTGTCGCTCGCCGCGCCGGGGAGCGGGTCGGCGTGGACGGCAGCCTACGACGCGAATGACCAGAGCCTCGGCGCGAAGTCCGAGCGCGCGGTCGCCGGACCGCGGACCGTCGAATCACCGTACGGAGAGGCGACGGTCCGCTACGACGAACGGGGAGTCCCACACGTCGAAGCGGAGAACGAGCGAGCGCTCTACTACGCGGTGGGCTACGTGCAGGCGCGAGACAGGCTGTTCCAGATGGACCTCCAGCGGCGGCTGATGCGCGGTAACCTCTCAGCCGCGTTCGGCGAAGCGACTGTTGAGTCCGACCGGTTCCACCGGAAAATGGACTTCGCGGGCGCGGCGGCGGCCTCGTGGGAGCGCATCGAGGGGACGGAATCCGGTGACGCCGTCGAGGCGTACACCGCGGGCGTAAACACGTACATCGACACACAGCCGCTGCCGACGGAGTTCCAAGCGAACGGCTACGAACCCGCGCGGTGGCGACCGACCGACTCGCTGCTCGTCGGGAAGCTCATCGCGTGGGGGCTCACCGGCGACTTCCGCGACCTCCGGACGGCGACGATCCACGAGGAGTTCGGAGAGACGCCGGAGCTGTACCCGGACTACCTCGACCACGACACGGCGATCGTCGACCGCTCGACCGGCGGCCGGGCAGTTCCGGACGACGTCCGGGAGTCGACCGGTTCAGGCGATGACGAGAGTAACACGACGAAGGACTTCAGCGGGCTCTACGACGCGTATTCGCAGTTTGAGCGGGAGCCTGGCATCGGCTCGAACTCGTGGGTCGTCTCCGGGAACCACACCGACGACGGTGCGCCCATCGTCGCGAACGACCCTCACCTCTCGCTGACCGTCCCTCCGGTCTGGTACGAGATGCACGTCGAGGCGGAGGGGATGAACGCCCGTGGTGTCTCCTTCCCGGGGCTCCCGTTCGTCGTCATCGGGCAAACAGAGGA
>Ga0207771_100673_pt1 | contig 18380 bp, 18 predicted proteins | sample A23M2SouthBayCA_2_FD_187731 | JGI IMG/M metagenome (GOLD analysis project Ga0207771, IMG submission 187731) | Aerobic enrichment media microbial communities from Eden Landing Ponds, California, USA - A23 M2 (2) (SPAdes) | ecosystem: Environmental > Aquatic > Marine > Unclassified | place...
TGGTAGCTGCATACCTCTCGCCTGGGACTGAAGTAGAAACCGTTTAGTGGCCGACTCCCGAGTGATCGTACGGGAACACACGATCGCAAATCCGACGCGTCGCGCGGGTGACACTCACCTCAGGCCTCTTTCGCCGTGCGCGACTTGGGATTGCGGACGTGTCCGGCCGGGATCGGCGACCCGACCAGTCGGTCGCGTCGGTCGATCCGGCCACACGTGGCGGTCTCAGGTGTTCCAATTCAGACCATGGCACGAATGCATACACGCCGCCGCGGCTCGTCCGATTCGGACAAGCCAGTGGCAGATGACCCACCGGAGTGGAGCGACGTAGACGAAGACGCGGTCGAGGAGCGCGTCGTCGAACTCGCCGAACAGGGCTACAGCCCGAGCGAGATCGGCGCCAAGTTGCGCGACGAAGGCGTCCAGGGCACGCCCGTTCCGGACGTCTCGCTGGCCACCGGCAAGAAGGTGACCGAGATCCTCGAGGACAACGACGCCGACCCCGAGATTCCGGAGGACCTCCGGAACCTGATGGAGCGGGCCGTGCGTCTTCGGGACCACATGAACGATAATCCCGGCGACGCCCAGAACAAGCGCGCGCTCCAGAACACGGAGTCGAAGATCCGCCGTCTCGTCGATTACTATCGCGGTGACAAGCTCGAGGAGGACTTCACCTACAACTACGAGGTCGCCGTTTCCCTCCTCGAATAGATGTCCACCATCGGTCGCCAGTCGGAAGACGGGGCTCGCGACGCCGCCAGTAGCCTCCGCGAGGCTGGACTCGTCCACCTCGCCCCCGCAGCGACCGGTGACGCCATCGCCGCGACGGGCGTCCTCGCCCGCTCGCTCGATGCGCTCGACGTCCCGTTCCAGATCAGCGTCGTGCGGCAGCCAGCGGACGCTGCTCGCGCAACCGAAGCGGATCGAACCGTCGCACTCGGCCGACCGAGTCCGGACGCGGATCGGTCGCTCGGTACGGATCGACCGGCCAGCGTGACGGCCTTCGAGGTCGCCCAGTCGCTCGATGCGACGATAACGGAGTCGACCGACGTCGCCGTACTCGCTGCGGCGGGCGTCGTCGCGGCTGGCGACGAACCGACGGGTGCGCTCGCCGAGGCACTCGCCGACGCCGATATCGAGCGTCGACCGGGCGTGGCCGTCCCGACGGACGACCTCGCCGACGGACTCGCCCATTCGACGCTGGTGCACGCGCCGTTTTCGGGCGATCCCGAGGCGACCCGTGCGACGCTCGCCGAGCGGGATGCGGCTGAGCCGACAGACGATGAAGCGCGTCGTCGCGTGGCGTCGATCGTCGCGTTGACGACACTCGACGCCACGGGTGCCGACACCCGTGCCGCAACGGCTGTCGAGGACGTCCTTCGACCGTACGCAGGTGGTCCGTTGACGACCATCGGCGGGTACGCGGACGTTCTCGATGCCGCCGTTCGCGAACGACCCGGCGTCGCGGTCGCGCTTGCGCTCGGCCACGACGCTGTCACCGAGGCTGCCCTCTCGGCCTGGCGAACGCACGCCGGACGAGCCCACGACGCCGTCCGGGACGCGACCGTCCGGCGACACGCGGGGCTGATCGTCGCAGAGACGGCTGGCCCGACTGGCACCGTCGCTCGGCTCTTGCGGGACTTCCGCTCGCCCGAACCGCTCGCGCTCGTCGCCGACGGTGACCGCGCCACACTGGCGGTGACCGCCGACTACGACGCACACGCGATCCTCGATTCGGCGACGACGTCGATCGATCACGCTGAGACCGTCACCGGTGACGCCGACCGGGCACACTTGACTGTCTCCGGCGAGATCGAGACGCTTGTCGCAACCGTTCGCGAGGTGATCGCCGATGAGTGAGCGCCGGGCGACGATCAGGACGACCCACGAGGACGCCGAGACGGCGGCGCGGATCGCTGCCGCGCTGGCACCGGACAACACCGCGGAGATGACGACGACAGTCGAGGCGGCGACCGTCGAGACGACGATCGACCGGGAGACGACCGGTGGACTCGCCGCGACGGTCGACGACTACGTCGTCAACCTCTCCGTCGCCGTATCGCTTTCGACCGAGAAGACACACAACCATGAGTGAACGATCAGTATCACGACAGACACAGGAAAAGCGGTGGTACACCGTGCTCGCGCCCGAGGAGTTCGGCCGCGAGGAACTCGGCACCACCCCTGCAGACGAACCGGAACAGGTGCTCGGCCGGACCATCGAGACGACCCTCGGTGACCTCCGGAACGACGCCGGCGAGAACAACACGAAGCTGACCTTCCGCATCCGCGATATGGGCAGCGACACGGCCTACACGGAGTTCATCCGTCACGAACTCACGCGGGACTACCTGCGGAGTCTCGTGCGGCGTGGCTCCTCGAAGGTCGAGGCCTACGTCACCGTGCTGACGACGGACGACTACCGCGTCCAGATTCAGCCCGTTGCGCTGACGACCAAGAAGGCCGACGCGAGCCAGGAGCAGGCCATCCGCGAGACGATGGTCGAGATGATCGAGGAGGCGGCCGAGGAGCGCACCTTCGACGACCTGATCGACAGCGTCGTCGAGGGTCGCCTCTCGAGTGCGATCTACAACGAGGCGAAGACGATCTACCCGCTTCGCCGCGTCGAGATCCAGAAGACCACCCTCGAGGCCCACCCCGAGGAAGTCGCCGAAGAGGAAGAGACGAGCGTCGACGTCGAGGAATAACGTCATTTCTGCTTCGTTTTTCGGAGCCAGCGCTTGGAGTGCTATCAGCGGCGTAGCCGCCGGTCAGTCGACGTCGCCGACGAGGATCGTCCCGACCATGTTGCTCGTCTCGTGGGGGATACAGACGTACGAATAGCGACCGGGCTGTTCGAAGGTGTGGGAGAACGTCTTGCCGGCGTAGATAGCGCCGCCGCCACTCTCGTACCACGCGTCGCGAGCCTTTTCTTCGGTCTCGTAGTCGCCGGACGCGAAGTACTCGGTTCCCTCGGGAAGGGTGTTCTCGTAGGCAGTCACGGTGTGGGCGTGGGTACTCGTGTTCTTCCAGACCACTGTCGTCCCGGGCTCGACGTGATACTCGGCGGGGAGAAACGTGCTGCTGGACATCCCGATGTCGTGGTCCTCGCTGCCTGCACCGCTCCCGAGACAGCCGGCGAGTCCCGCCGTGAGGCCGCCTGCGAGGGCACCTGTCGTCGCGAGGAACGTCCGCCGATCGACCATAGCCTACCTTGGAGTGAACGCGACAAAGGCTTCGCGGTTCCCGCCGCCCCTGCCGGGACGAACGAATTCGCTGACGTCCTGCCGGGATGGATCGAACCGACTAAGGCGACCCTCGCCAACGCCAGAATATGCAACTGCGGCCGCGATTCCTCGGGCGACTCGGCGTCGCCGACGTCGTCACTGTCGCCAACATCGTCGTCGGATTCATCGCGATCATCGTCGCGCCACTTTACCCATCGCTTGCCGCACGATTGATTCTCCTGGCGGCGATCGCGGACGGGCTTGACGGCCTGATCGCGCGAACCTACGGCTCGACGCCCGTCGGCGAGTTCGTCGACTCGCTGGCTGACGCCGTCTCCTTCGGTGTCGCCCCGGCCGCCGTGGTCGTGAGTCTGGCCGGGGAGGCCGTCCACCTCGAAGACATTTCCTCCCTGGTCGGTTCTGTCGAGGCGGCTCTGGTCGTCGGCGTTCCGGCGCTGTTCGTGACTGCGGCCGTGATCCGGCTGGCGATGTACACCGCCTACGACATCGAGGAGCGCGTCACAGAAGGCGTCCAGTCCACGCTCGCGGCGACGGTGCTGTCGGCGGCGATCCTGGCCGTGGACGTCCCCGCTGGGTGGCTGGTCGGCGCCGTCGGCCTCCTCGCGTACCTGATGATCACGCGGGTCCCCTATCCCGATCTCCGGACCCGTGATGCGCTGAGCATGGGCGTTGTGCAGGCCGGAGCCGTACTCGTTCCCGGCCTCGCTTCCCGCGTGTTTCCGCGCCTCCTCCTCACGGTCGCGCTGGCGTACCTGCTGCTCGCACCACGCCTCTATCCGCGGGTCGAGAAGTGAGTGGTCGACTGGCGACAATTTCGGGACCCCCTCACGACGGACACTCCGCACAGCTCTCCCAGACACCGCGATTCCGGCCACCCATGGCGGGAAGGGAAACGCTCTTGGCCGCGACAGTCCCAATCCCTTCCATGACCAACGGTGACGACGACGCCGAGCCGGACGGAACTGACGGGGCGTCCGGGGAGGGCGAGACGCTCGGAGTCGAGGACTTCGAGGCGCGTCTCGACGACGCCGAGGACACACTCGATGCTGCCGAGACGGAAGCCGACCTCGATGCCGTCGAGGAAACGCTGTCGGCTATCGAGGACGACCTGGCTGACGCCGACCTACCCGAACCCGACGAGGACGAAGAGGATCCCCGGGAAACACTCGAAGGCCGAGTGAGCGACCTTCGTGATGACCTCGCCGACCAGCGCGGTCCGTACGTCGAGGACGTCGCCGAGGAGATCGAGACTGTGGCAACCACGATCGAGGAGACCCGCTGGACTGACGACGGCGGGGACGACGTGATTGGTGCCGTTGCCGCCTTCGGCGAGACCGTCGTCGAACACGTCGACGTGACCGACCCCGACAGCATCGGTGTCGCGAGCGAGGCACTCACGGTGGCGAGCGACGTCGTCGCCGACCGCGATCTCGATCCCGACGACGACACCGAGGCGATCGTCTCGCTGCTCGATGCGTCCCAGCAACTCGCCGACGACATCGACGCCGCAGAGGCCTTCGACGATCTCTCCGTCCGACAAAAGCTCCGCTACGACGGGTTCTACGAGGTTATCGAGGGCGAACACCGCAAGGACTTCCCGCCGGAACTCAACGCCGTCCTCTCCTGGGAACAACGCTACAAGGAAACCCGCGATCCCGACGACGTCGAGCAGATACTCCGCGTGCTCGATCTCATGGACTCGGAGTTCATGGAGGAGAACGTCCTCGACGCGTTCGAGCGGGTCGGTCCGCCCGAGGCGTTCGACCCCGTCCATCAGCGCGCCCAGCGCCGTGACAAGCAGGCGATCCGCGTCCTCGGGAAGATCGGTGACGACCGGGCGGTCGAGACGCTCGTCGACTTCCTCGACGGTGACCCCGCCCTCCAGCGCGTGACGTTACGCGCCCTCGGCGAGATCGGAAGCACGGAGGCTACCCAGGCAGTCGCGAACTGCCTGGCTGAGGACAACGACAGCGTCCGGAGTTCGGCCGCACGCGCGCTCGGACTGCTCGGCGACACCCGCGCGATCGACCCCCTGGCGGACGTTCTCGCCGATGACGACGCCGACGAAGCCCGGGCCAGCGCGGCGTGGGCGCTCAACCAGATCGGGACCGAACGCGCGAAAGAAATCGCTGCCGAGTACACCGACGATCGGGCCTACGTCGTCCAGACTGAAGCCGAGAAGGCGGCGAACGTCTGAGTGTTCGGCGTCACGGTCGCCCTCTCTTGAGCGCTCGGCTCGATTCTGCCCGCGGGTTTAAATATCGAGACTGGTCCAGCACGTGCTGTGCGTCGCGCGTTCGCCTGTCTGGTGGCTGTCGTGCTGGCTGGAGCTCTCGGTGCCGGCGTCGTGGTCGCGGAGTCCGGGGCTGCAACGCTCGAAGCGACGGGCCCGAACGCCTCCATCGAAGCGATATACCCGAATCCGGTCGCTGACGGCGACGCCGGCGAGTACGTCGTCCTCTCGGTCCCCGTGGAGACTGATTTGACGGGCTGGACCGTCGCCGACGATCACTCGACGGCGCACCTTCCGAACGCGACTGTCTCGGGCCGGATCGCGCTCTCGACCGATCCGGGGCGGGTGACTAATCTCACGGACGCGCCGGTTTACGCACTCGATGGCCACGTTCCACTGGCCAACAGCGGCGAGAACCTGACGCTTCGGGACGGCCAGCGGACTGTCGCCAGTGTCAGCTACGAGGACGCCCCCGAGGGGGAACTCGGCCGCGTCGAGAACGGGGCGATCGCCTGGGAATCACTCGGGAAGACGGACTTCGCCGTCCGGCGGGGCGACGGCGGACAGGTGCGGACGTTCGTCCTTCCGGACGCGGGCGGTCTGCCGAGTGACGTGCTCGCGAGTGCCGACGACCGGATCCTGCTCGCAGCCTATACGTTCACGTCGCGGGATGCCTCCGAGACCCTCGTCGCCGCGAGCGAGCGCGGTGTCGACGTTCGGGTGCTCGTCGAGGGCGGGCCGGTCGGCGGCATGAGTCGACGGCAGGCGCGACTCCTCGATCGCCTCGCCGCGGGTGGTGTCGAAGTGAAAGCCGTCGGCGGCGACGCCGCCCGCGTCGATCACCATCACGCGAAATACGCCGTCGTGGATGAGCGGGCGATGGTCCTGACCGAGAACTGGAAACCCGCCGGGACTGGCGGCCGGTCGAGTCGTGGCTGGGGTGTCGTCCTCTCCGATTCGTCGCTCGTCGATGGGCTCGTCGACACCTTCCGGGAGGACGCCGGGTGGCGCGATGCGATTCCGTGGCAGGAGTTCCGTGAGGGCCGGGAGTTCAGCGATCCGAAACCCTCCGACGGTAGTTTCGCCCGCCGGTACGGCCCACAACGACACGACGCGAGGGGTGCGTCCCTGTTCGTGGCTCCCGACAACGCCGAGGCTGCCGTCATCGAGCGCCTCGACGCCGCTGATACCTCGATCGACGTCGTCCAGGCCGGCGTGGGCGGGGTCAACCAGTCGTTCGTCCGGGCGCTGAAACGCGCCGCCGACAGGGGTGTCGAGGTGCGACTGTTGCTCTCGCGGGCGTGGTACGCCGTCGAGGAGAATCAAGCAGTCGCCGACCGACTCGAACAGTGGGCCAAGAAGGCAGACACATCACTATCAGTTCGGCTGGCCCGGCCCCGCGATCGGTTCGGGAAGATCCACGCCAAGGGCGTCGTCGTCGACGGCGAGACGGTGCTGGTGGGCAGTCTCAACTGGAACGATCACTCGGCGCGGGAGAACCGGGAGGTCGTCGTCGCGCTGACAGGGCAGGGACCGGCTGGATACTTCGGCCGCGTCTTCGCCGACGACTGGCAGGCGGCCGTCTGGCGGCTCTCGGTTGGACTCGCCGCCTTCGTGGCCGTGGCAACCCTCGTGGCGATCCTCGTCGGTCGACGCATCGAGTTCGCCGACACCGCGGGATCCCCCGGCGGGGACAGGCTTCTGGCGGAGGATTTCGGTGATCTCCCTGATCGCGAATTCTGACGCAGTCGGTGTCTCGGTTGTTCCTCCGAAGGATGTCGGCACAGATTGATCACGGATGAGCTGGTTGTATCTTGATCCAAGCCGACCCTAGCACGTCACATCTGCACGGATCCCCGGTTCTATGCCTCGTTGAATCCGCCAATGAAATATAAAATAATCTTCAATACAAACGCCAGCCCCATGACGTAGGTCGTGTACGTCAGCAGCTCGAGTAATCCGGGGATCACAGTGTGATGGTATTCCGTCTGGAAAAACGTAGGTTCTTCTATTTCCGCGGTTCCGTCTCCCTATTTCTCGATACCCTTCCGCTGATGGCGTGTTGTCGGCTGAGTGGTCAGTAGGGGTTAGTCTTCTTTCGGGGGTATCGACGCGGAACTCTGGAGGGCCTCGTCGATCTCGGCGTCGGCCATCTTCTCGACGAGGGCGTCGACGACGTCCTCGCGTCGCCCCTCGACGAACTTGATCGACCCGACGACCAGGTGGCCGCCGCCGCTGACGCCGCCACTGGGGATCTCATCACGAAGCTCGGTGACCATCGTGGGAATGTCCAGCCGGACGCCGTCGCTCCGGAGGACGGCGAAGTCTGGACCGTACCCGATCGTGATGACGGGATCGCCGGTCTCTTCGACCTTCCGATCGTGGATCGTTCCCGTCGTCTTGCCGGGGGCGGGGTAGGTGAATCGCCGGGCGGCGTTCTCGACGTCGAGCCGGTAGAGGTGTGCGCCGTTCTCGAGTTCCTCGTGTTCGACGTGCTCCATCGCGGCGTCGAGTTGCTCCTCCACGTCACGTTCGGCCCGCGTCGCGAGGAACTCGACGATCTCCTCGTGGCGATCGCGGTCGTCACACGCGACGTTGAGCACGTCGGTGATCAGCGGGCCACCGTCGTCGTAGCGCAGCCAGTGGGTGGCGTAATCGAGCGCCTCGCCGATGTCTCGGAGGTCTTCCTGCTCGTAGCCGGCACCCTCGGCGAGACCGAGGTAGTCGGTCATCGCCTCGGCCTCCGAGCGGTCGGCCAGGCCGGCGACCGCCGGGACGTGCGTGAGATCCTCGGTCAGATCGGGATCGATCATGCGCGCGAGTTCGACACACAGCATGCCTGTCGTGATCCGGTAGTCCTCGTCGTGGAGATAGGGATTGACGTGGTCGTCGACGAGTCCCTCGACGGCTTCCGGATCGGGGTGGTGGTGATCGATCACGACGATCGGGACATCGTAGTGGGCCAGATTCTGATAGGCCGGGACGTCCTCCTCGGTCGAGCCGTTGTCCAGCATCATCAGGAGGGGGAGCTTCTGGCCGTGGCGCTCGCGACTCTCCAGGGCGTGATTGAGGTCGCGGGTGACGTCTTCCATCTCGTAGTACGGCGCGCGACTCGGGAGGCGCTTGAGCAGGTGTCGCGAGGCGTCGCCGTCCGCGTGAATCTCCTCGATGAAGTTCTCCAGGGCGACCGCGAGCGGAACGCTCGCGGCGATCCCGTCGCCGTCGGCGTGGTGGCGCATCCGGATCGGTCGTCCCTCGATCACGGCGCGACGGAGTCGGCGAGCGACGGCTTCGAGGTCATCGAGCAACGGGTCGAGTGCGTCCCACTCGACGAGCGGTTCGACGTCGTGTGGTTCGGCACTCTCCCGGGTCGCGTCTTCGAGTCGCGTTTCGAGGGCTGCTGCGGCCTCCTCCGTGACTGTTTCCAGCGATTCGACTTCGATCTGGATCCCGCCGTTGCGTTCCTCGACGCGCCCGCGGATCTGGACGAGATCGCCGATGTCGACGTCGGGGTAGGCCCTGACGCCCGCCTCCTCGAAGGCGGCACACGGGACGACCGACTCGCCGTCCCGGACCTGGAAGATCGTCGGACCGCCCGTCTGTTTGATCTGGACGACTTCACCGTCCAGTCGAACCGATTCGCCGACGTTGTCCGTGAGGTCGGGGCTGGCGACGTCCGCGTCGGCCTCGACGGCGACGGTACGGTAGTCGGTCGGTCGACGCTCGGTGAACGCCAGATCGCCGTTCTCCCGGACGTCTTCGAGCGCGACGATCAGTTTCTCGCCACGATCGTAGTTTCCCTGGAGATTCGACTCGTGGACCAGTCCCGAGACTTCCTCGGAGAGATCGACGAAGACGCCGTACTCCACGACGCCGTTGACTGTCGCGTGGTACTGTTCGCCCTTCTCGACGTCGTCGAACGTACAGCGAGGATCGAGATCGTAGACGACCGGACGATCGCCGTCCGAAGAATCCGGATCGGCGCTTCCGGCGTTGGAATCTGACGAAATCGGCATTGTGTTTGTGCGTTCGGCGTCGTCGCCGTTTTAACCTGTTGATAAGCGCCAACGATCCCGCGGACCGCTCCCGTGTGTCGGTGCTTGTTCCCGGGTCGATCGCATCGGAACCCTTAGAAGGAACCCGACCGGACGGGAGGCCATGCGGCTGTTTCGCTCCGCGGGGGTCGTCGGCATCGCCGAGGCCGCGCTGTCGTTCGCGCTGGCAGCCAGTCGCGACAGCCATCCCCACGAGTACATGGGGATGCTCCGTGGCGAGGACGCCCGATCGCTCGGCATCGACCGGGACGGGACCGTCATCACGGATGTCCTCGTCATCCCGGGCACCGAATCGAACGCGGTGAGCGCGACCGTCAAGACGAGTATGATCCCGAACGACGTCCAGAGCGTCGGGTCGGTTCACTCCCACCCCAACGGCGTCCTCAGACCGAGCGACGCCGACCTGGCCTCCTTCCAGCGCGGGGACGTCCACATCATCGTCGGCGCGCCCTACGAACGCGACGACTGGCAGGCCTTCGACAGCGACGGCGAGCCGATCGAGTTGCCCGTGTTCGACGTCGAACCACCCGAGGAGTCGTTTTTCGATTTCACGCAGGAAGACATCGACCGTGAACTCCGCGAGGAGAGCGACGACCGGGAGGGACGGCGCTGAATGACGACCGTCGTCGCCCAGGGGACCTTCGATCTGCTGCATCCGGGCCATCTCCATTATCTCCGTGAGGCAGCGGCCATGGGTGACCAGCTCCACGTCATCGTCGCCCGTCGGGAGAACGTCACCCACAAGGAACCACCCATTCTGCCGAACGAACAGCGACGGGAGATGGTCGCCGCCCTCGACCCGGTCGACGAGGCTATCGTCGGCCACGCCGAGGACATCTTCGTCCCTGTCGAGCGGATCGACCCTGATCTCTTGGTGCTCGGCTACGACCAGCACCACGACCGGGGGGACATTGCCGACGCGCTCGCCGAACGCGGGATCGACTGTGTGGTCAAGCGGGCCAGCCAGTACGAACCCGGCTACGAGGGAGCCGTGCTCTCGACGGGTCGGATCGTCGAGCGGATTCTCGAGCAGCGCGAGTGAGCGCCGAATTTGCGACCGATCGAACACTCACAAACAGGTCAAAGAGAGGGGACTCACCGTCGGGCTGGGAGGTGTGGACTACAGTTCCGCTAGGGCCGGCCGGCCGTCGCGCCACTGCCATTCCCGATCCAGCAGGAACCTGGTCGGCCAGTCGACGTCGGGCGTCTCCCAGTCACGGTAGTCCTCGATCGCCGTGACGAACGCCTCGGCCGCCGGCGCGGATCGCTCCGCCAGCAGCGTCTCGAAGCGCCTCATCGTCCCCGGTGGCTTCTCCGGGATGTCCGCGAGGACACGCGAGAACCACTTGTGATACGGAAAGAGCGTCTCGTTGTACGCGAGCAGGAGGCGTCCGCCGAACAGCGCGAGCTGGGCGGCCGTGTGGTGGCCGAGGTAGGGATCGTCACGGACGTTCGCCTGCTCGACGTACCACTCGTAGGCTTTCATCTGACTGTAGAACGTCCGGATGCGTTCGACCTTCTCGGCGGTCGGATACTCGGGGATCCGGTCGAGGACATCGGGGATCCGCGGGTCAGTCGAATACTCGACCGACGCGCCGACGAACGCCGCCCGCGCCGGTTCGCTGCCGTGGTCGGCCACCTCCTCGAGGAACGTGACGTCGGCTATCTTCCCATCGACGTAGACGTCCTCGTGGTCGCAGGGGTCGAAATGATGGTACGTGAGGTCCCACTCGCGGCGGCGACGCTCGTACTCGTCCTCGGTCACGACGAAGTGGACGTCGACGTCCGAGTCCGGTCGCTCCCAGCCACGGGCGACCGAACCGGTGAGGATACAGGCGAGGATCTCCTCGTCGGCACGCGCGACGTCGACGGCCGTTTCGACGGCTTCGCGATGGTACGCTCGCATGGGTGGCCTGGATCGGCCACCCCGAAAAATCGCCCGATGTGCGTCCGCCGCACACCGTCGTCGACACAGCCGCCAAACCGCGTCTCAGAGTAAGTCTTCCTCGGCGAGCCGCTCGACGCCCTCCCGGAGTCGTTCTCGACTGGCGGCATACGAGAGCCGAACGTACCCCGGCGTGCCGAACGGACTCCCCGGAACGGTCGCGACGTGGGCTTCCTCGACGGCCGCCTCGGCCCAGGCCTGATCGTCCCCATCCACGGGGAGCATCATGTAGAACGCACCTTCCGGTTCGGGAACCTCTTTCCCATATTCGGCGAAGAGATCGACCAGCATGTCGCGGCGGCGTTCGAAGGCTGATCGCATCTCCTCGATACTTTCGTCGGTATTCCGGAGGGCTTCGACGCCGGCGTGCTGGACGAAGTTGACCGCGCAGGTCACGGAGTGCGAATGGAGCTTCCCGGACTGCTCGACCAGCTCTTCGGGGCCGGCGAAATAGCCCAGCCGCCAGCCGGTCATGGCGTAGGCCTTCGAGAAGCCGTTGAGTGTGATCGTCCGATCTTCCATGCCTTCGAGCGTGCCCAGACTCGTCGCCTCCCGGCCGTCGTAGGTGATCTCCTTGTAGATCTCGTCGGAGATCACGGTGATGTCGTGTTCGACGGCCAGATCCCGGACGCCCTCCAGTGCGGCGTCGGAGTAAATCGAGCCGTGGGGGTTACCCGGCGAGTTGATCACGAGTAGTTCCGTCTCGTCGCTGACGGTCGCCGCCAGGTCGTCGAGGGCCGGTTCGAGGTCGAAGTCGTGGGCGGCGGTGTCGACGCGCGCCAGCGAGCCGCCGGCAAGCTTGACCATCGCCTCGTAGGAAACCCACGCGGGGTCGAGGAGGCAGACCTCGTCCCCATCGTCGATCACCGACTGGAAGACCTCGTACAGCGCCTGTTTACCGCCGGGGGTTACGAGGACGTTATCGGTCTCGTACTGGGTGAGGCCGTCGTCATGGAGTTTCTCGACGATCGCCTCCTTGAGTTCCGGAATCCCGTCTGAGGGGGTATAGCCGGTGTTGCCCGCGTCCATCGCTGCCTTGGCGGCGTCCTTGATGTTCTCGGGCGTATCGAAATCCGGCTCACCGACGCTCAGGTCGACGACGTCGACGCCGTCGGCCTCCAGTTCGGCGGCGAGGTTGCTGATCGCGATGGTCGCGCTCGGTTCGACTCGCGTGATGCGTTCGGCGAAGTCCATGTGTATGTCTCTCCTGTTCGGGTCGCCGGCCCCAGTTCGTCACGAACCGGCTCCCGCGTTTCGTGGTGGGTGATGACCGCGCGGCGGGTAAAGGTGTACCGCTCGACCATCGGCGTTCAGGTCACTCCCCCCAACCGGAAGGATTCTAATCCCCCCGGGCCACAGCAAGCGATATGGCTGAGGTTGCAGACGCCGCCGACCCCCCCTCCCCCGACGGCCTCGCCCGGGTTCGGACGTTCCTCGCCGAACATCCAGTGGTCGTCGCCGTGCTGGCGATCACGGCGATCGGGTTGCTCGCCCGCTTTACCCTCCTTGGATCGCGGATCACACACTGGGACGAGGCTCGCGTCGCCTACTGGGTCGACTACACGTTCGAGACTGGACGCTTCGCCTACAACTCACACACGCATGGCCCGGTAGTCCAGCATCTTTCGCGGTACCTCTTTGGAATTTTCGGGCCCAGCGACACGACGATTCGAATTCCGGTCGCAATCATCGGCGGTCTGCTCCCGCTGTCAGCCCTTCTCTATCGTGAGCATCTTCAGGATGTCGAGATCGTCATCCTGTCCGGCTTCCTCTCGGCCAACGCCGTCTTGCTGTACTACTCGCGGTTCATGCGTAGCGACCTGCTGGTCGCGACGTTCATGTTCACCGCGTTCGGCCTCCTCGTTCGCTTCTACGACACCCGTCGGGTCCGGTATCTCTACACGGCGACGATCGCGATCGTGCTCGCTATCGGATCGAAGGAGAACGCGCCGCTGTACGTCCTTACCTGGCTCGGTGCCGGTGCGATACTTCTCGACGTCGCGCTCTACCGGCCCCGGAACTACCGCGGCGGGCTCGATCTGGTCGCGACGAAATTCGCTCAGCTCCGAACCCGTCTGGGGGACGTCCGTCACCACCCCCGGTTCTACGTCGGTCACGCCCTCGGCATCGCCGTCGTGGCTGTCGCGCTGTTCACCTTCCTGTTCGCACCGCGGGGCGGCGGCGTCGACGGTATCTATCGCCCACCGGAGGTACTCAGCCTCTGGGCGGCGCTCGGTAACCCTTTCAATACCCCTCACCTTGTCTGGGACACCCTCACGTACGTGATCTATCCCACCGGCGAGTACTTCGCGTTCGGGAATATCGACGCCGTCATCCTGGATCTCCCGGGGTCGCCAGTCGTGGAAGCGACGGCATCGAACACCGATCCCAACGCCGTCCCCTATCTGTCGCGGCTGTTCGCGATGGTTCGCGGACTCCTGGCGAAGGCCCCTGTCGTCGTCGGTTTCGGGCTCGTCGGCGTTCTCTATGAGCGATACCTCGCCGAACGCAGTCGGACGCTAGTACTGTTCATGTTCTTTGCGTCACTGTTCTCAGTGGTCGGCTATCCGCTGACGCTCTCGATTGACGCGGGCTGGAAGTGGAACATGACCCACGTCGTCGTCCCGCTGTCAATCCCGGCGGCCGTCGGCCTCGGCATCGTCGGTCGGTGGGCGACAGTCGCCTACCGCCGGAACGATCGGCTCGATCTTGGATTGTCATCAGTCGTCCTCGTCATCGTCGCGCTACTGGTGGCTTACGTGGCCGTTTCCGGCGCGTATCCACCGGCCGATCGGTCGGGGGACAACATGCTTGTGCAGTACGGCCAACCCGCAGACGACCTTCGGCCCACGCTCGACCAGTTGCGTACGGTCGCCGCGACGAACGCCGGAACGGACGTCGTTGTTTACGACGGCTCGACCGGAGATAACGCGTATCTCAGAAGCGATCCGGGCAGTGCCAGCAAGGACTTCCGGCCGACCTGTACTCAGTGGACGAACCTGCTTCCGATGAACTGGTATCTCGCTGCCTCCGACGCCGACACCGAGTGCGAGGGCGACAGCGAGGCGCTCGTCGATCGCATCGACGACGAGAATCCGCCGCCGATCGTGATTACGCGGGACAACGACGCTACCGTGCCGGCAGATGCGCTCGAAACGAACTACCAGTCGCGCACCTATCGCCTCCGGACATACGGCTCGGAAGCGACGTTTTACGTCCACGAGGACGTCGCTGACGATTGATCTGCACGGGAGGACGCGTCCGGACCGCTCGACCGACGAGTCCAGCCGTTCGTACCGCAAGGCAATCCTTTTGCCCGCGCCTGTGAAACCGCGAGCCAACGATGACAACCACCTTGCCAGGCCCGACCGTCGGCGTCGTCGGCGGCGGGCAACTCGGCCGGATGCTCGGCGAGGCGGCCGCGCCACTCGGGATCGACGTGATCGTCGTGGACCCGACGCCCGACGCGCCCGCGTCGCCGGTCGTCACCGACCAGATCGTCGCCGACTTCGACGATCCCGACGCGCTCGCCGAACTCGCCGACCGCGCCGACTACCTGACCTACGAGATCGAACTCGCCGGGACGGGGGTTCTGAAGACGGTGAGTCAGGAGACGGGGACGCCCGTCCATCCCCACCCGGAGACGCTCTCGCTCATCGAGGACAAACTCGTCCAGAAGCGCCGGCTCGAAGACGCCGGCGTGCCGGTGCCGCCGTTTCGCGGTGTCGACTCCGTCGAGGAACTCCGGGACGCACTCGACGATTTGGGCTATCCGGCCATGCTGAAAGCCCGGGAGGGTGGGTACGACGGCCGCGGGAACGTCCCGATCGAATCACCCGACGACGTCGAAGACGCCTTCGAGACGATCGTCGACGCCGCGCCCGGTGGGACACCCGAGGATCCGTCCGGGGCGGCGATGGTGGAGGCCTTCGTCGATTTCGAGCGCGAACTCGCCGTCATGGGCGTCCGGGGCGACGGCGAGCGCGATACCTTCCCCGTCACCGAGACGATCCACCGCGAGGAGATCCTTCGGGAGACGGTCTCACCACCCCGGGCGGACCCGGCAGTCCGCGAGCGCGCTCGCGAGGTCGCCCTGGACGTTCTGGACGTAATGGAAGGGCGTGGCGTTTTCGGGATCGAGTTGTTTCAGGGGCCTGACGACGAGATCCTCTTCAACGAGATCGCCCCGCGACCGCACAACTCCGGCCACTGGACCATCGAGGGCGCGCTCACCTCGCAGTTCGAACAGCATCTCCGGGCTGTCGTCGGGTGGCCGCTCGGCGCGACCGATCGGCGCTCGCCGACGGTGACCGCGAACATTCTGGGCGATGTCGAGAACCGACAGGAGGCGATGCTCCGGAACCTCGATCGAGTGCTCGAGGCCGACGGCGTGTCGATGCATTACTACGGGAAAGAGGCGGTCTATCGTCTGCGGAAGATGGGTCACGTGACGCAGATTGGGGGCGACGATGTCGATTCGAGTGTGCTACTCGAACGGACGCGTGACGTTCGCGACGAGTTGACGTTCTCGTCGAGTTGAGACGGACTGAATCGATGTCTGATCCTATCCCGACACGCTTAGGCCACACCCGCGAGGACACTCGTCCATGACGAGTGAGAGCGTCCAGTCACTGATCGACCAGCTCGAGGCGGAGGCAGCAATCGATCGCCCGGACGAGGAAACGCCGGAGATCGGGATCATCATGGGTTCGGATTCGGATCTCGACGTGATGGCCGGCTCCGAATCGGGGCGGCCGGGTGCGTATGACGTTCTGACGCAGGAACTCGGCTTCGCCGAGCAGACCGACTACGAGACCGCGCCCGAGGCACGCTTTACCTTCGAGACGTTCGTCGTCTCGGCCCACCGCACGCCCGAGTTGATGTACACCTACGCCGAGACCGCCGAGGATCGGGGCCTCGACGTCATCATCGCCGGCGCGGGCGGCAAGAGTGCTGACCTGCCGAACATGACGGCCTCGATCGCCTACCCGCTGCCGGTCATCGGCGTCCCCGTCCAGGAGAAATCGCTCCCGTCGGTGATCGGCATGCCCCAGGGCGCACCGATCGTGGCCGTCGACGCCGGGAAGTCCTTCAATGCGGCACTCTCGGCCGTCCAGATCCTCGCGCGTCAGCACCCCGACCTCCGGGAACGACTTCTCGCGTATCACGACGGGCTACAACAGGACGTCGGCGAGGTCTCGCGGGCGCTGCACGAACTCGGGACGCCCGGCTTCCGGGAGCAGTGACGGCGAACGGGTGGATCGAAGGGGTCGGTTTCGGCCGATCTAGCCGAAAACGGTAACATCGACCGCTTTCTCCGGCGTTTCCCGCTGAAACACTGAACCCTTATGTGGGACCGCACCCAACCACGGCCAGAGTGCCCACATGAGCAATCCATGGATCGCAATCGGGGCGCTGGCGCTCGTCGGGCTGGTCATCCTCCTGGCGATGTTGACGATCTCGGCGTTACTCCGGCCGAGTGTGCCCGAACGAAGCAAGCGCGCCACCTACGAGAGCGGTGAGGTGCCGACCGGCGACACCCGCATCCAGTTCAACATTCAATACTACATGGTCGCGTTGCTGTTCGTCGTCTTCGACATCGAGACTGTCCTCATCTTCCCCTGGACGGTCATCTACAACGACGCCGTCGAGGCCGTCGGCCTCTGGCGTGCGCTCGCGCCGATGGTCGCGTTCATCGGGATCCTTGCCGTCGGTCTCGGCTGGGCGTGGCGCAACGGGGCTGTCAGATGGGTAACTAGTCAGCGTGCGCGGCGACAGCGGATCGAATCATAGCATGAGCCAGAACACACAACCGAGCGAGAGCACCGGCACGAAATCCACGCGTGAGGCCCGGATGGGCGAGGGGGTCGACGACCGGTTCAACTCCCGGCTGCGTGAGGCACTGGGCTCGACGCCGTTCATCCTCACGAAGTTCGACCAGTTCATGAACTGGGCCCGGGGCTCGTCGATGTTCATGCTGCAGTTCGGGATCGCGTGCTGCTCGATCGAGATGATGCACACCTACTCGGTGAAACACGACCTCGATCGCTTCCACGCCGGCGTCCCCCGCGCCTCGCCACGGCAGGCCGACGTGATGATCGTCCCCGGGACCATCGTCTCGAAGTTCGCCCCGCGGATGAAGCGCGTCTACGACCAGGTCCCGGAGCCGAAGTTCACCATCGGGATGGGGTCGTGTACGATCTCCGGCGGCCCCTTCCAGGAGGGGTACAACGTCGTCAAGGGGGCCGAGGAGGTCATCCCGATCGACATCCAGATCCCTGGGTGCCCGCCCCGGCCCGAGGCGCTGATCTACGGCGTCGCCAAACTCCAGGAGCGGATCGCCAACGGCGAGTCCTCCCCCGTGGTCGTCAAGCCCTACGAACTCGAGGAGTTCGGCGACTTAGAGCAGGACGAACTGGTGGACAAACTCGCCGACCAGATCGACGAGGACGATCTCGTCATGCGGTACAACTGGGCTGATTCGCCATGAGCTTACAACAGGAACGTGACGTCGGCGTGACCGAGGACGGACTGGACTACGACGAACTCGCCGACTTGCTCGGCGAGCACGTCCTCGATCGCGAGGAGCACGTCAACGCCGAAGGGTTCGTGATTCGGCCCGACGAGGTCGAAGACGTCCTCTCGACGCTCGAGGAACGGGCGGGCTTCGATCACCTCTCGGCCGTCACCGCCCAGGAGTACGACGACCGCTACGAGTCGATCTATCACCTCAAGAAGTACGACGACCCGACCCAGGAACTCAGCGTCGTCGTTCCGACGAGTTCAGAGGAGCCGGTGAGTCAGTCGGGCGCGTCGGTGTTCGACACCGCCGACTGGCACGAGCGGGAGGCCTACGATCTCGTGGGCATCGAGTACGACCAGCATCCGGATCTCCGCCG
>Ga0207771_100674_pt1 | contig 18379 bp, 13 predicted proteins | sample A23M2SouthBayCA_2_FD_187731 | JGI IMG/M metagenome (GOLD analysis project Ga0207771, IMG submission 187731) | Aerobic enrichment media microbial communities from Eden Landing Ponds, California, USA - A23 M2 (2) (SPAdes) | ecosystem: Environmental > Aquatic > Marine > Unclassified | place...
CGAGCGCATACTCTTTACCGGTCTTGGGGTCGGTCCATCCCCAGATGTCATTAACCTCAATACCACGACTTCCTCCAATTTCCTCGACCGGCAGGAAGGAGAGCAGATCCACATTGCTGCAACTGAACGCACTGGCTTTGCCGTCAGAACATTTAACCTTGTTTCCGGTAATAGATTCGAGAACCGATTCCTTTTCACTGATAACCGTCGTCTGTACAGCCCACATACCGGTACCCGCATCTCGCTCCAAAATAGCTGCGGAACCGGCCCCGTAATCGGATCCTGTGAGACCGGTCACGGCAATATCCTCACCAGCTGCAATAGTCCCGGCAAATTCACTGCCTTGTTTTCGATCAAGTCCGTTAATTTTTGTCACACGAGTCCACGCATCATTTTTCTGCTTAAAATGATACAGGGCCCCCTTGCCGTTATCGAAATCCGGGGCCCCGACCCAGACATCTTGTCCGACGAATTCGATAGAAGAACCGAACTCGGAATCCGGTCCGCCGTCAAACGCCGCCAGCTGTCCGCCGGATTTCCACTTGCCTGATTTCTGGCGTTGACGATAAACATACACGGCTCCGGCATCTTCATTCTGATCCGGGGCACCAATTAAGATCGTACCATTATGCAGGGCAATTGATGACCCAAAATCCGATCCCTCATCCGCATTTTTACTGGTTAAAGCCTGCTGGGTTGACCATTTCCCTTCGTCACCTTTACCGTATACAAAAACCGCTCCCCCCTTTTTCCAGGGGGCACTTACGAGTAAACGATCTTCCTGAACGGCGATAGCCGACCCAAATCCAAATCCTTTGGTAGTATCGGGGTTGGTCAGACGGGCGGTTTGCGACCAGGATCCATTTTCTTTCTGCTGAAAGACATACACAGCACCAATGCCTTTGTTTTCACGCGACGCCCCTACAAACGCCAAGTCGTTTTGCAGTGCGACACTACCGCCAAGCCTGGATTGGTCGCTCGAATCCGACACCGAAAGCCTTGCTGTTTCACTCCATGAACCGTCGACCGACTTCTTGAACAGATAAGCCATGCCACGATTGGGAGCGCCAATTAAAAGCTGGTTCTTATGTGCCGAAAGCGCAGATCCGAAGCCGTCTCCCACTTCCCCGTCAGAAGCCGAAATACTTGTTACCTGTGACCAGCCCTTATCCGATTTATCGTAAAAATAAACCATTCCCGGTTGGTGCGGGTTGTCCGGCTCTCCGATAACAATCGATCCATCGGCTACTTCAACCGCACGGGCGAATCCCATCATCGCTTTGGACTGACCCGATTGAGTTGTCTGAGCTTGAACGGAGTTAAAAAGGAAAGGAAACAGAAAAACAAGAAAGACAAATACTGATCGTCGCATATATACGCGTTTTGTTATAGTTTCAATACGTTCGGGGTCGTGAGTATGGAGCCGAGAAGTATAGCAGCAAGTAGTAACGTAAAGAGTTTTGAAAAAATTCTGGATCCCACAAAAATCCCCGGACAACCTACTTTATCACCCGATTATCAGACTGATAAGATTATAACCAATATTCGATAAGTAATAAAGTATTTAATCCAAGGCTGATAAGCTTAATCCTCCTCCTATTCGGAGGGATCTGTATTGTTTTATCCAATAGTCGTATCCTTGTCTCGAATTCATATTACTGCCCTTATAAATTCCTCTCGTGCATCCCCCGTCCCCACATCTTGGTCCCTTTCCAGGCAACTTTCGATTGACCGATGTTTATCCAAACAGTATCGGCATCGGTCGACCCCGGTTCATCTACGGGAGCTGTCGCGCTGACCCGGTACACATCGGAATAGTGTTCCCCGGTACACGAGACAAGAGCCGTCAGGATCCACAAGCTAATACAACATTTCGTTATGAGGTTATTCAATGTCATATCCGTTGATATTTTTGCCCAAAATGATATCCCGTTCTGCCACCAGCATCCCCTTTCCCTCTTTCAATTTGACGACCCCCGATCCACCACGATGATCACCCCATCCTTTATCCGTGTTCGAATCTCTCAGAAAACGATATTGCTCGATATAGTAATATTTTCCATCGGGTTCCAGGATCATGCCATGGATATGCGCCGGTCCGCTGCCGTATGATCCCGGCTTGCGAGTGTAAAAGGAGAACTTGCCGTCGGCATCTGTTTTGATCCAACCGCGGAGGTACCCGTGTCGACGTCCCCAGCCCGACTCATCGCCCCTCGTCGGATATACCCCCTCGGCATTGGTATGATAGATATACAGGATCACATCCCCGGCCGGAGTTTCACCATCAGGCCGGTATATGGTCCCGGTCACTTTTAGCCTGGAATTTTCGGCGTCGGCCGTAAAATCCGGCATCGTATCAACGGGCGTCAGTGTTCGATCACCATATTCAAAGACTGCCTCGCATCCCTCGCACGGTCCGCCGACCAACGTGCCCTGGGCTTGTGATGGATGAATCCCCGCACATACAAGCAGGGTGCAAATAGTTATTCCGATGCAATATAGTGTTTTCATCTGGTGGTTGGTTAAATGGCTATGTTGGTTTGATGGTTTATATGTCGACTCGATCAAATCATTTTCATGCACCTGAAACATCACTCACCTATTTTCCATCTTTTAAAGAAGGTAGTACAATTCCGTTATTCCCATCGTACAACTTATTCCAGATATATGCCGGGAGTGCGGACATACAACCGCCTTCGGGGTACGAATGACACGGTTCGCCCCCTCAACCTCGTCTATCCATCAATCCCCTTTTTTCATCCCTTCACACCCGTCGTTCGTCCTACATTACGCTCCCGAAGTACCGAATTTCTTTATTTTTGAGTAGTTTGCCTGTTATATGAATATTTTACTCAGCAAATATTACCAAACCGGCACCCGTATAGTCTGGCATGCGATGTTCTGGGTGGTGCTGGTACTTTACCACAGCATCATCTACAGCATGTACAGCGGGGATTTCGGCAGCGAGTTGATGTGGGAGGGAGTGGCCCTGCCGGTCAAAATGGGAGCAACCTATTTGACGCTCTACCTGTTCCTGCCCCGGTATTTTATGAACCGGCGGTTTGTCCGCTTCACAATCTGGACTATCGTTGCCCTGCTGCTGGCCGCCTTTCTACAACGTCTGCTGGAATACACGATCGTCAACCAGTTTATCAATCCTTACGAACGGGCCGAAGTGCTGCTCAACCCGGTGAAAGTACTGCGGGCCGTGATCGGAATCTACCCGGTGGTTGCCCTGGCCGCTTTTATCAAGGTGGGCAAACACTGGTACGAGCGAGATCTGGAGTCGCAGAAGCTGCAGCGCGACAAACTGGAGGCCGAGCTCAAGTTTCTGAAAGCTCAGATCAATCCCCATTTCCTGTTCAACACTTTGAACAACCTGTATTCGTTGACGCTCAAACAATCTAAACGAGCCTCGCAAGTCGTACTGAAGCTCTCGAATATGCTGAACTATATGCTCTACGACGGGAGTCAATCTACGGTCGCTCTAGAGAAAGAACTGGAGGCGGTCGAAACCTACATCTCCCTCGAAAAACTCCGTTATGGCCACCGGTTGGATTTGCATTTTGAAATCGAGGGTTCCACCGCCAATAAACAGATACCACCGATGCTGATTCTCCCCTTTGTCGAAAACAGCTTTAAACATGGAGCCGGTCAGCAATTGAATGACGCCTGGATTAACATCCATATCAAGGTAGAGGGATCCGGTTTTCAGCTTCGGGTGCAAAACAGCCTGGAATCCGGCCCGGAATCCCAAAAAACGGACGAGCGAAACGGTATTGGTTTATCCAACGTTCGTCGCCGTCTTGACCTATTATACGGGGAGAAGTATTCACTCGATATAAACCGAGAGCAAAACTACTACGAGATTATGCTGTCGCTCGACCTGGAAACGCAGCGAACACCAAAACCCGAACCGACATGAGTCTAACCTGTTACATTATCGACGACGAACCACTGGCCCTCGACGTGCTGGAATCACATATCAAAACGTACGGCAAACTTGAAATAGCCGGTACGTTTCAAAATGCGGTAAAAGCATTCCGATCCATTCAGGATGAGCCGGTTGATCTGCTGTTCCTGGACATCCAAATGCCGCAACTTACCGGACTCGAAATGCTGCGATCACTTCATGATCCACCGTTGATCATCCTGACCACGGCTCACCGTGAGTACGCGGTCGAGGGATTTGAACTGGATGTGGTCGATTACCTGCTTAAGCCGATTTCATTTGAGCGGTTTCTAAAGGCGATGGACAAAATCGCCCAGCTGCAATCTAAAGATCAAAATTCCCCGCTTATGTCGAGCGGCGACAATTCAACTATCATCGTATCCTCTGACCAGAAAAAAGTACGGGTCAAGACCGGGAATATCCTTTATGTGGAGAGCCAACGTAACAAGGTTAAAATTGTGACTGAATCCAGGACCGTCGAAGCCGTTCAAACCCTTGCCGATATGGAGAAAAAACTCAGACCCGAGGGTTTTATCCGTATTCACCGCTCCTTTTTGGTCCCCCTGGAACTCATCGAGAGTTGGTCAGCCACGGAACTCGAAGTCAACGGGGAATCCCTGCCTATTGGACGAACTTACAAAAAAGAGGTTTTACAACTGTTGGATTAGCATTTTTAGTCATCTCTAAAAATATTTTTAGAATACGGCCACTTCGGGGGATTGGATAGCTCGAAGGAAGGAATTCAGTGGTTGACCAGAAGCTGGGTAATCCACGACCAGTTCGAGGTAGGACTAATCAGAACTATGAACCGCGATTAACAAGAAGTCGATCTGGATTGAAAGTTTGCCCCTTCTGCTACTCACGAAAAAAAATCCAGCAACTTCCAAGAAGCAAAGAAGAGCAGCCGATAATTTTACTACTCTGCCGGACGCTTGAAATAATAATGAAACCAGCTGTTGACCTGAACAACTTCCACCAGTTCCCACCCTTCACTGCCGAGTTTGTTTAATTCCTCCTCATCTAATGACTGCTCCTCGTCGGGACTCTTTTCGATCTTTTTATACTCCCACTTGATCGGGGTGTCGTCATATACAATCGGTGTATGCGAAACACCCGGCATATTTGGTTCACTGGAATTGCTCATAGCTAAACCTCCTTTACTCATTTCGGGATTTATTAAAACCCCTCAGTAAAGTAATATAATAAAAATGAACGGGGTTATTGAGAACAGATTTTGAGACTATTTCAGGGAACGGATATAAAGTCTAGAGCAATCTTCTCACTTCCTGAAGAGTTCCAAACATATACACCCTGCTTCACTCGTCTCCCGTTATTTCATCAAGGATATTCATGGATTGCAGCGATTCAGTAATTTTATTAGCGGTCGGCATCGATACCTCCGCTGTTTTACTTGCGCGCTCCACAGTTGCAATTATTCGTTCATACAGGGCATTCATTACATTCCGGGCATTCTCCCTCCTGCGACCCAGCGATTGCAGTTTGTTTTCAACCCGATGCTGCAACTACATAATTTAATCAAAGGTGCGAACCCCGTTTTGCGCCGTTTCGACAACTCCAACCAGGAAAAAGTACTACTTTAGCAGCAGCATTTTCCGCACTTGCACCTCGTTACCGGCCCGCAGCCGATACAGGTAGAAACCGCTTGATTGGTTCCCAGCGTTAAACGTTATCTGATGGGTTCCCGCCTTCATTTTTCTGTCCAACAATACCGCCACTCTCTGTCCCAACAGATCATACACCTCCAATTGTACCTGTCTGGCCCGGGGAAGTTGAAAGGAAATCATCGTGGAGGGATTGAATGGGTTGGGATAATTTTGATGCAGTGCAACTCTATTTGTGATCTCCGACCGGTCCTCAATATTCGTACCCGTGGAGATATCAGTTGTTAAAATTCCGCTGCCCGCCGTGCCTATATAGAGCTTATTATCTGTATTCAGAATTTCTGATACAAATTTGTTGGCACTCTCATTCTGAAGGTTCCAGCTTGCACCCCCATCTTCGGATACGTGCACACCGAAATTTTCATTGCTAAGCTGATTCACACTCGCCACAAGTTTCTCATCGCCATAGGCTACAAAGCGGCTAATATCCGCATTACCATAAAACTGTCCCTGAAATTTCGTCGAAACTTCTGTCCAGGTTTCTCCTCCATCCGTCGTCTTCCTCAGGTTCTTCGGTGTAATTGCATAGAACGTACTGGCGTCCTCGAAGGTCAGCTTCATCAGTCCGTCCAGGGTACCGGAAAATTCTTCGTCCGTAATCACTACCCAGTTATCCCCGTTGTCTTCGGTCGTATACAGGGTGCTGGCGCTCTCAACATAGAGCTGCTGGTTGTGGCGGTTATACCAAACTTTGTTCGGGGTATCCGCAAGATTATCCCCTATATCCGTCCACGTATCGGTATCATTATTAAAGCGCAACAAGGTTCCAAACCAACGACCAAAAATGATATTGGAATCCGTACGAATAAGTTCTGAAGCCCGGATGGTTAAATCATCATCCTGCAACTCTTCCCATGTCTCTCCTCCGTCGGTTGAACGGTGGACGCTGGTGGTGGTGCCCAGGAAAATATCTCCGTTCGAGCTGACCGTGATCTCGATGACATCTCCGCTCGGTTTGCCGATTTCCTGCCAGGTCTTCCCCCCGTCATCGGACACAAACGGCCGGAGTCCCATGACAGCATAGATTTTTCCGTCCGCACGGAGCAGGTCCCGAGTCACGTAGGCGGATAGATTATCAGCTTCCAATGCATCCCACTTTTTATTCTCCGAATTATAAACATACAAGCCTGCTGCCCCGGAAGCCTTATGGGGATAGGAATGGTTCAGAAACAATACCTTCCCACTACCGGTCGCAAAAAATCCTCCCTGGATCGAACCGAATCTGGGTTCGAATAGCCCATCTCCTCTCGAACTCCACGTCTCCCCGCCGTCGGTTGAAATCTTCACGCCGGCATTGGCACTGGCTGCAAAAAGCGTTCCGTCTCCATCATATCCCAGTGATTTAAATCTAAAATCCTGCTGTGCTTCGGTCCAGGAAGATCCGTCATCATCCGACCAGGAGAGCAGTTCTCCATCTGCAATTATCAGGCGACCATTGGCACCTACAAGGAATTTACTGACTCCTGTTTTATCATAGAGGGTCGACCACGAACTCCCTTGATCCGAGGTGACCTGGAGTCCGCCCTCGCCATATGCGTACAACCGGTCATTGCCGTCTACATACATACCGTTCAGGTCATCGCCCGGCGATAGAATTTGGTTCCAGTTTTCACCGCTGTCTTTACTGAGAAAAATGCCGTTGTCCCCGTTTTTGCGGATGTAGAGACGATTTTGGCTATCCACTTGCAATTCTGCATCGCTGGCGAAGAGTCCACCCTCTGTTGACAATTCCTGCCAAGTCTTTCCTCCATCCTCACTCTTGAGCGTGTTGCGATCCACGTGATATAGATTGCTATCCGCATCCATATCGATATCCGTCCCAAAAGCCGCCGATTGGCCTGGTTGGGGATCCGGACCCACATAGGTCCAGCTCGCGCCCTCATCTTCTGATTTGTAGATCCCCGTTATTCCGAATTTATGCCTGTCGTTCCCGATGGCATACAGGGCTCCATTTCCATTGCCCGTAATGGCAATAATCTCGCTTGGCTGACCCGGAACATTAAGGGACGTCCATTCCAGATCCTGTCCCACTCCCACTGCCCGGCATCCCAACCAAAATACTGCAATTATCCCCCATGTAACGAAATATCGTATCGTAGTATTCATAGTGCTTCAATTTTGTTTGATTTGACCAATTCGGAAGAGCGGGCAAGTCCAAACTTGTTGTCAAACCCAAAAACCCCACTCAGCCCCACGTTTCTTCTTATTCAACCTGTTCTTCCATAAAAAGCAAGCCCCTTACTCAAAATGGCAGCTCTTCATTGCTTCAATACTTTAAATAGGTATTCGAAATCCTGTTCTCAATACCCTATTCAGGGTATTTCTTTAGTAGAGCTGAAGCTTTAAATCCCGGACTGGACCTCCCGCCACGGCTTAATGCTAAGAGCACACATTTGAACTTTGCTTTTGTATTCATGGCCGCACGGATTCACACGCTAACTACCCTACTTTTACATATCTGCAGAAATGGCCAACCCACTGTATATATCCTGACTGCTTTGCGAATCCGGTTGAAAAGTTGTAGAATGCAGTTTCGGGGTGTGATGTTGAAGCAATTCTGACCCGGATTATTACTACCGGGGAGTCTGACAGGCTCCAAGCCTTCTTCATTTACGGAAGGTACGGGGGACAATTAATAGCAAACGTCTGATCTTCTTATGGGAGATATTTTCAAACATCTCTGCCGTAAGTCCGCAATACCAACCTTATACCTGGGACTCGCTATAGGCTTGATGCTCACCTCATATCAACCTATTCAATCACAGCATAGCATTCAAAAGATAATGGGAAATACGAGGTCATTCCGCCCCATTGATATACCGGGACTCGGAGATTTTGCTATTATTGATATCTATAAAGACTCCCATGGATTCCTGTGGTTTGCCACCGAAGGAGGGTTATACCGGTATGGGGGCGGCCGGGCACGGGCTTATGTAATGGATCCGGCCGACAGCACCCGGCTGACTTCCAATACTATAAAGTCTTTATACGAAGATCGAAATCAGCATCTCTGGGCTGTAACCAACGGAGTCGGAGCCAATCGAATAAATCTGCAAACGGGTCGACTGACTCCCTTCCAGGAAGCTTCCTCACCGAAACTTACCTCGCACCTCATAGCCGACAATCTTATCCTGGACTTTGTCGATTCCCGGGATGGATCGTACTGGTTAGTGGGACAAAATACAGGCAGCAAGATCACGTTCCATGGAACGTCTGATTCCATCAAAATAACCAGACTGAACTTCGACAAATTATTGGACTCCATACCTTATAAAGATATTGCAGAATCGGTCCGCCGCCGCAGCGAGTTCCTGGGATGGAAAAACGGATTGATCATATTCGACCCTGTCGGAGATCAATTTTATCGCGCTTCCCTTTCCGGCGCTTTGGCAGGACTTAACGATTTCAAGCCTCGTCTTAACAAATTCAAAGCGACTACTACTATACGATTGATCGACTCCTCTCTTACCTTGTATGACATCCATTCAGCCCCATTTAAAATATCCCGGTTTTCACTAAACTCCGTTTTTCCGAACCTGACATATAGCAAGATAAAGGATTTCTATCATACAAACCGTTCGACCACCTGGATCATGACAGACGGGCAAGGGATATACAAGGTTGATCTGACAAACAAAACCGGGGTCCACTATTTCGACACAGGCGATGAACAGCGAACAATAAACGGGAACACTGTTTATACTGTATTTGAGGATGAGGATCGAAATCTATGGGCTTCGACCAATGCGGGTCTCCAGGTGCTGCCTCAAAACAATCCATCCTTCGCGCGCATTCTGCCCGTATCCAACCAGCCTGCCCGCAAAAAATCCAACGCCATATCGGCTCTTCTTCTGGATCACCGGCAACGATTGTGGATTAGTACAAAGTATGGTGTGCACTGGTTCAACAGGGTGGAAGAACGAATAACCAACAATATTCATCGATCTAACCTACCATCCGAACTCGGAGATCTCTTTATTAGAACCATGTACCAGGATCAACAGAATAATTTCTGGTTTGGTACGGAGCAACATGGCCTCTGGCAGGCGGATTCGGGATTAACCAAATTCCAACATTATCCGCTTCCCCATCCAGTTCAAACCATGGTTCGCGATATCACTGAGGATCATAAAGGACGGGTGTGGTTCGGGGTGGACTATAATCGGGGCGGACTATTTTACTATGATAAATCGACCGACCGAATTCGTCGCTCCAATTTCCCCGGATATTCTGCGGAAGATTCCTATCCCAAACACATAACTGCTCTTCATTTCAATAATATGGGTCGGCTTTGGGTCGGCACATGGAACGAGGGTTTGTTTTTACTGGATTTTAAAGAAGGATACACCCGGCATTATCACCCTAACAAAATCGAGAGTGGCGGCAGGTTGAGTAATAATATCATCACCGACATAGCCCTGACTAAAAATCGTGAGATTTGGGTCGGCACCTGGGAGAAAGGTATCAATTACGGTCGATGGAGTGAGCGGAGCAGTCAATATCATTTCCGGGAACTTTCATCTGAGCACGGTATTCAGGCACCCAACGTCCATTCGATGCAACCCGATAAAAACGGCAACCTTTGGCTCACGGCCGGCGACGACCTTTACAAAATTGAAACGGCTCCTTCATCAGCAGCACGCCCTGGCTATACGAATCGCAACAGCTTATCCAACGGCAATGCTCCCCCTATCTATCGTTTTTCTGAAAATAACGGACTCAATGCTGAATCTTTCATTATGGGATCAAAAACCCATGGGCCGGACGGCAGGCTTTATTTCGGAAGCGATAACGGTGTAATCCACTTTGATCCGACCGACATTACCCCCGAGACCGATACGCTGCCCATTCATTTGACCGGACTCCGCATTAAGAACGAACCCGCCGCACTTGACACATTAATCTCGTTTAAAAATGGACTGGTCCTGGATCACCGGCAAAATTTCCTTACATTCGAATTCGCCGCTCAGGAGTACATCGAACCGGAATCGGTTGTATATGAGTACCGGTTAACGGGGGTGGACAACCACTGGGTCCAAAGCGCCTCTCCGGGAGTTGGAAAGGCAAACTACACCCAGCTTTCCCCCGGCAACTACATCTTCAAAGTCCGCGGACGATTCAATTCCAACCGCTGGCAGGGGACTTTCTCCATTCCCGTCACCATCACGCCTCCCTTCTGGCGAACCTGGTGGTTCCTGATGATAGCTGGGCTGGCGGCGGTCGGCGGCTTCATTGCCCTCATACGCCGCATTTCCTACAATCAGCTAAAGAAGAAAAATCGGCGCCTGGAAATACAGCGGAAAATTCAGTTGGAACGGGAACGTATTTCACGAGACCTGCACGACAATGTGGGAGCTCATATTACCAATCTGATCAACGGCCTCGAAATGACCCAATATCAGTTTAAGCAAGGGAAATCCGAAGAGGCGTCTCAAACACTCGAAACCCTGAACCAGGAAGCCCGCTATATCATGACCGAATTGCGTGAGACCATCTGGCTTATGGGACATAAAAGCATCACGGTCGAAGAATTTGTCCGCCACCTGCGCCGCTATCTACGTAAGCAGCTTATCACCAACGCCGGCCTGTCGATCTACGTCCAATCGCAGCTACAAGATAATCTCACGCTGAAACCCACTACCTCCCTGCATATCCTTCGCATCATCCAGGAGGCTTTCACTAACACCTGTAAATACGCAGATGCGAATACGTTTTCGGTTAGTATTGAAGATAGTAACCATAGAGAGGATTTGGAGGTTACCATTCGTGATGACGGGAAAGGTATGGATCCCACCCTGAATGGCGAAAAAGGAAACGGTTTACAAAACATGAAAAAACGGGCAAAACAACTGTCCGGTGCCCTCGAAATACAATCACAACCCGATCGGGGGACCCTTATAACCCTGCGTATCCCAATCCCCCCTGAATCGGGTATTTACAAAGGCGACCATGAATCGTAATTATAAATCATGATCAAAGTCGGAATTGTCGAAGATAACGAAAAAACGCGCGAGCGGCTAAAAGAGCGGCTTAAGATAGCCGAAGACATAGAGATCGTTTTGATCGCCGCCAACGGGGAAACCGTCCTGGAGCAACTCGAACGGCTGTCGGGCGAGGAACGTCCCGACGTGATCCTGATGGACATTGTCTTGCCGGGTATGAACGGTATCGAAACAACCATCCTGGTCAAGGAGAATTATCCCGACCTCCAGGTCGTCATGCAGACTGTATTCGAGGATGAAGACCGTATTTTCAACTCGATACGTGCCGGGGCCTCCGGGTATCTGTTGAAGGATATTCCGCTGGACGATTATATCGACGCCATCCATCATATTCACGACGGCGGAGCACCGATTACGCCTTCCATCGCCGGCAAACTGCTGGATCATATGCGCACAGATGGCAAAAAGAACGAAGATTCCCCTGACCCGATGGAGTTCAATCTGACCGACCGCGAATTTGAGATACTCGAGCTTATCGTCGAAGATCTCACCGATCACGGCATCGCCGACGAACTGCACATAAGTCCGCATACCGTACGCACCCACATCAAAAACATCTACAAAAAACTGCACGTCCACTCCCGTGCCTCGGCCGTGCGTTTCGCCCTCCGGAACAATTTGTTTTCGTAAGGGGTAGACTGGTAATAATTATTAGTGATTTTTCTGGTATTCGTCCTCCCCACTTCCCCCTCCGAAAGGGGATGTTTTTTCACCCTCGGTGCCCTATTACCCCCCCCTTCGGAAGGGGAATTTGTTACGCCTGGTGCTGTTTTTTCCCAACATGCAGCAACAGGAAGAAGGGGATGCTGAATGCCAGGCTTCCTGCGATGGACATAACAATAAACCCTATCCATCCCGGTTTTTCAAACTCAAATAACCGTATCAGCCAGGCCAACACGAACATGAGCAAAAATGCTTCTCCAATAAACACCATGCTCACCGGGTTGGCGTTGGCAGCATCTACCACACCCGGACGAAAAAATAGGTAGTATAGAAAAACACCATTGACTCCAAAAAAACCTACCACAGAGAGCACCCACAACAACGGTTTGAAAGCTGATAATTTATCCAGATTTTCCATTTAACATAACCTTTACTTAATCTTATCCAGTTATGAAAATAAATATACGCCAAGTCAACGAAGCCACCAATTTCGAGGCACAAAATGAAAATGACGATACCATACAGATCAAGGGGATTTCCGGGGATGATATGGAAGCCCGGGGATTTTCGCCTATGGAGATGCTGCTGACTTCGGTAGCTGCCTGCAGCGCCATCGACCTGGTTCTGATCCTGAAAAAACAGCGGCAACCGCTTCAAGACTTACAAATCGAGGTGAATGGAGAACGGACCGAAAACACGACCCCTCGACCTTTCAAATCCATCGACATTAACTTCATCCTGACGGGCGATCTGGAGGAATCCAAAGTAGCGCGTGCTGTCGAATTAGCGGTCGAGAAATACTGTTCAGTGGCCGATACGATGGATCAGGGTGTGAACATTTCCCACCGATTCGAGATTCGGCAACACTAAATGGTGTATCTATTCATTCATTTTTAAATATAAATTTAAATATTTTTAATGTGATAAATGCATGATTTCCATGTTATTACAGCCTAAATAATAACTTGACATAAAAGTTATATTAAAATAATTTTATTTCGTATATGATTCCTTATATACTGTATTAAGCTGTTTTTAACAGAAAAGGGGAGGCTGATATGAAAACCGGGGTCCAATTAACGCCGTTATCAGATTCTGAAGATTATGACATCGCCTACCTGACGATCGATGCCGAGAATGCGGAAATAATTGACTGTAATGCTTCTTTTATAGAATTATTGGATGGAAGTAAGGAGTCGATCAAGGGCTTAAAATTATATGAGCTGCTGGATGCTTCGGCGCAAAGTGAAGCGCAGGTAGAGCAAATAGTATCCGAACAAATACAGAAAGCCCTAGACAGGGGAGGAGCTTCGGCCGATTATACCATCATGGAAAACGGTCAAATTAAAGGGATCGGTAAGTTACACCTACATCCCATCGTCAATACCAATTACCTGTCAGGACATATCATGGGATTGACCTCGCTTAACAAACAGCTCAACTGGCAGGTTATTACTAAACTTTTTTCACAACTTGAAGAAAGTGTGGTACTCGCCGACTCCGGATCCCTGCTTAAAGAAGGAACAAATGTAATTTATGTCAACCAGGCTTTTGAGCAACGAACCGGCTATACCCTGCAGGAAATTCACGAACAGTCCATTCAACTGCTAGCCGGTCCGAAGACAGACCGGCAAACATTATCTGACATTCGAAAAGCCCGAAAACACGGTAAATCCATCAATGCGCAGGTTCAGTTTTATAAAAAATCGGGAGAAACGTATTGGACCGATATCCAGGTCAGTCCTATTTACAACCAGTCGGGAGACATTATTTATTGGGTATTCATCGGCCGAGATGTTACTAACTTGGTGGAACAGCAAAAGGAGTTGCGGCTTCAGGCCAGTGCGTTCAACTCTTCGATCGACGGATTGGGAATTCTGGACTCAAACGAAAAATTTATCCACGTCAACCCGGCACATGCAGATATTTACGGGTATGACAATCCAGACGAACTGATCGGTAAATCATGGAGAACATTATATGAAGAGAAGGAACTCGAACGGTTCGAGGATTCTGTATTGCCCAAGCTACACAAACAGAGTTACTGGAGAGGAGAAGCAAAAGGATTACGAAAAGACGGATCCACCTTCGACCAGGAAGTTACGTTGACCTATGTCGAAGATGAAGGGATTATTTGCGTCGTCCGGGATATAACCCACCAAAAGGAACTGGAGAACAAACTCAAACGTCACCAGGAAAACCTGGAACGCGCCGAAGAAATGGCCGGCATTGGATTTTGGTACCACGACTTGAAATCTGATGATTCTGGAATGTCCGACGGTGCTTATCGTATCCTGGGTCTAAATCCGGATGAATACGACCAGTTTAAATACGAGAATTATTTTGATCGGGTTCATGAAGACGATCAAGAGATGTTCCAGGAAAAAACAAGCAAATTATACCGGGAAGGAGAAACTTTTCATTTCACACACCGCATCCGCCGGGCTGATAACGGGAAAATTTCCTATATAGAGGATCAGGGAGAGATTGAATATGATGGCAAAGGCAACCGAAAACGCGTATTCGGCACTATTCGAGATATTACAGAAATCAAGGAAAAAGAGCAGAAAATACGTCAAAACTACCAGCTCTTTCAACAACTATTCGATAACACCCCGATGGGAAAAGTGTTCATGGAACCCGAGGGACGTATCCTGGATGTCAACCGGGAGTTCACCGATATGTTTGGGTACTCCAAAGAAGAATCAATCGGTAACTCCCTCTACGACCTGCTGTTTCCGGAAGAAGATGAAGAATTAATTCAAGAAACGATCGATAAAATTAATGAAGGCGATTTGATTATCCGGGATACCATCCGTATCACTCGACACGGAGAAAAACATCCCGTTCTGGTGACCGGCGTCCCCATTGAAATCGACGGTGAAATTAAACGCGCGTTCGCTATCTATGCCGATATTAAGGAGCTGAAAGATAAAGAAGAGTCGCTAAGGGAATCGGTTGCAGAAAAACAGGTACTGTTGCAAGAAATTCACCACCGGGTGAAAAACAACCTGGCTATCGTCTCCGGGTTGCTGGACCTGCAAAGTGGTTCGATCGATAACCCACAGGCTCAACGTGCATTGCGCGGCAGTCAGATGCGGATTCAATCGATGGCCAAAGTGCACGATGCTCTCTATAAAAGTGAAAGTCTTTCAAACGTAAGTCTCAAGGAATATTTGCATGAATTGATTGGATCTATTGAGCAGGTATACGACTTCGAGGATAAGTCTGTCGAGATCGGATTCAACGTCATGTCTGATATTACGCTCTCCATTAACCAGGCGGTCCCGGCCGCTATGTTGCTGAATGAGCTGATCACCAATGCCTACCAGCACGCTTTCGAGGGATTAGAAAAGGGATATATCCAGGTAAATGCCAAACATAAAAGCAGTCAAATTCATATTTCCATTGAAGATAATGGAGTGGGAATCAAGGAGGAAAACTTTCGCAAAAGTAAATCGCTGGGGGCCACCATCGTACAAACGCTCTGTAAACAATTGGATGCACAATTGAATATCGAATCGGCAGAAGGCACCCGATTCGAAATTATATTCAATGCCAATGAAAAAAAGGGTGCGCAGAGCACATTGTAGCATTCCCTGTTACACCATTAGTCAAAAATTCCAGCCCCTGCATTTTTTCTCATATCGATCCTTGATCGAAGACTATTTATTATTTCATTTAACATTCAACTACATTAGTATTTAATGATGCCAATTTTTATAATAAAGTAGCATTTCAATGTACTTTTTAACGGGAGAGTGTGTATGCTCTGTTAAGATAAAACTGAGGGATACATACTCTTCATTCCAAATAGCTCGGGTTGGCATGTACATTCCAAGTTTAAATTAGAAGTCAGTAGGCTAATCTATGCAATCACAACAAGCCACTTTATTTCAGACGTGTCCAACCCCATCCATTATCTATGATCCCGCTTCGCTTTCCATCGTTAAAACAAACCGGGCCACACTGGATTTATATGGATACGACGAACAGGAAATTTATGAGCTTTCTTTGTTTGATCTTTTCCCCGGAGACGAAAAGCATACCCTCATGGATGCGGTTGATCGATTTAAAGAGGAGGAAGGGAACGTGGGATCATGGATACAGGTGGATAAAAACGGCCATGAGTTTAAAGTCGAAATTTACGTTCATAGTATTGCTGCAGAAGACCATGAACGACGGGTAGCTTATATTTACAATGTACATCAATTCAGCAAAGATGAGCTCACCTATCATCTTTCTAACGGTCCTTTGGGCATTTTATACTGGAATAATGAATTTCAGCTTGAGATAGTAAGTGAGTTATTTACGCGGTGGACTGGTTACACGCTCGAAGACTTATACGGACGAAATGTTCGAGACCTCGCCGACCAATTCGTTCCCCATGAGCATGAACACATGGTTGCCGACAAAATAAAAGAGTTGGCTGAAGGCAATAAAAACAACAACTCATTTGAACTTAAAATAAAGGCTAAAGATGGAGATATAGTTCGGGCCCAAATTTATAATTCGGCTGAATACGACGAGGTTGGCAACCTTAAATCGGTATTGACGATGGTTGAGAATGTGACTGAAAAAAGTCAATTGAGAGAACGTCAGTATTGGCTGACAAATATAATCAGCCAAAGTCCCGATTTTATCGCCATGATTCGTCCGGATAACTCCTTCATATATATCAATCAGGCGGGACAAGATATCATCGAATGGCCGGAACCGATGAAGATGGATAATAAATCACTCAAGAATGTCTTATCCAAGGAAGCCTTTCATCAATTCAAAAAAGAAATCCGTCCACATTTGGATGAAAAAGGACTATGGAAAGGTGATATCACCATGACCCGGTGGGATGGCTCCCGATTGCCAGCCTCGGCAGTCATAATGGCTCATTACAAAGAAAATATGGAAGTGAGTCATTACTCCCTGATTTGTCAAGATATATCCACCGTCGAGGAACAACAAAGAAAGTTGCAACTGGCCATGGAGGGCAGAAATGCGGGATTCTGGAATTTTTATCCCCAATCTGACACGGTTGAGCTGGATCCACAATGGATGAAAAAATCCCTGGGTTATCCAACCAGAAAATCACTGTATGAGCTCGATGAATTCAAAGAGCTGACGCACCCGGAAGATATATCAGAAATGGAAAAATTATTTCGTGCCTTCCGTTCTGAAGATGTTGATCATTTTGAGGTAAAGCTGAGAATGAAACACCATGAGGGAAGATGGGTATGGATCAAATGCAGGGCAAGTCAAGCAAACCAGGAAATTAGTGAACCGTTGCGAATCACCGGCATCAACCAGGTCATTGATTAACAATGAAAATACAACGACCAAATTCGGCGCTCCGGTATTATTGACGGTTAAGGTCCGAGGTATACAAAAAGTCTCGGTCATGCCCTTTTATTCCCCCGATTAAAAGGGCGGCGGACTCAGTTTATCTATTCGATTTTAATATAATCGATGTCGGCTATCCTCATCCGGGCGCCATCCAATAAATTAATCTAATTGCAGCGTGCGGGGAGTCTCGGGAATTTCTGGTACCGATTGAATTTCAGTTGCAAAAAGATATCCCGGAGTACGAAATATTCGAGTCGGCAAACCGCTTAAATACAAATAGCAATTATTCGTGTAAATAATTAAAAGGTTGATTAAAGGAATCTCCCCCTATTTAACCTGAATAGGCAGCGAACCGGTTTTGACGGAAAAGGTGATTTTCGAGGGATATTTACTGGAATGGTGAATCTCGTTGCGAGCCACCACCCCTTCTTTTTCGTCGTAGGTATCCCCGCCAGTATTCAGGTTCCGCGCAAACCGCGGAAAATTGCTGCTGGAGATCTCGATGCGGATGCGGTGTCCCTCCTTGAAATAGTTGCTGGTCGCCATGGGGGTTAACCCGATCTCATACACCTCTCCGTCTTCCATAAACACTTCCTTATCGTACCCTTCCCGGTAGCGCGCCCGCTGAATTGTATTCTTCAGGTTGTAGGCGGTTCCATCAGGATAGACATCCACCAGTTTGACGGTAAAATCGGTGTCTCTGGCATCGGAGGATACGTAGAGGGTGGTCTCTATAAAGC
>Ga0207771_100676_pt1 | contig 18367 bp, 19 predicted proteins | sample A23M2SouthBayCA_2_FD_187731 | JGI IMG/M metagenome (GOLD analysis project Ga0207771, IMG submission 187731) | Aerobic enrichment media microbial communities from Eden Landing Ponds, California, USA - A23 M2 (2) (SPAdes) | ecosystem: Environmental > Aquatic > Marine > Unclassified | place...
GGGGAAGGTTCGTGTGCTCCTCGTTCCCCTTGAACCGCTCGTTGAGCTCCTCGGCGACGGGCCACGCGTCGATGAACTCGTGGGTGTCCTTTCCGGCGACGGGACAGCCGACGATGTTGCGCCACGAGTCGCCACACGCTTGCTGTGTGGAGAGGCCGACGGACTCGAGCCGCTCCCAGATCTCCGGGATGTCTTCCAGCTTGATCCAGTGCAGCTGGATGCTCTGTCTCGTCGTCCAGTCACACACCGCGGCCCCGAACTCGGGGTTGTCGACCGGGCCGCGCGCGTACTCGTCCGCCACGTCGGCGACGACCTCCAGCTGTCCCGGCTTCAGGACGCCGTTCGGCGTCCCGATGCGCATCATGAAGTAGCTCTCCTGGCCCTTCCGCTGGTGGTACAACCCCCACCATTTGAACCGCTCGAACCACGCGTCGTGTTCGTCTTCGGGGATCGAATCCCAGCCCTCCTCGGCGAACTCCAGAAGGCGGTCGCGGACCTCGTTTCCGTAGGCCTCGCTTTTCCAGCCCTCGACCTTGCTCGGCATGTACGTTCACAGACGACCCGAACATATACGCCCGCGCGCCGCGTCAAACGTTCCCCCCGCTCCCGTGTTGCGGGTATTGTTGCTGGTTCTACTGACACGGCTCGGCCGACGCCGACGGCCGCGAGAGCCGGCGGCGCCGGTCGGGTACGTGGGCGCTCGCCGGGACGACCGGCCGGAACTCGCCGGTGTCGGGGTCGGCACGGCCGAGTTCGAGCCAGCCGGTGACCCCGCTCTCGCCGCAGGCGATACACTGCCCAGCGATGCGCCCCTCGACACGGCCACAGGCGGCGCTCACCTCGACGAACCCCTCGGCGAGGAAGTCCGACGGCTCGCAGGAACAGACGTCGCTGCGGGCGAGCAGCCACAGGTCAGAGACGTTCACTTCTCGGCTGTCGTTGACGCTCACCCACGCACCGTCGTCGAGCTGGTGGATCGAGGTGACCACACGATTCGGACGCGCCGTGCGGCCGTAAGCGCGACGTTCGCGGCTCCTTCCGTCACGCGTCGGGGATGGGGGCAATCGTCTCCGGTAGGCCGCAGTCAGGGTAGCGATTACGGGTGAGGGCGGCCTTATACGGATACCGCTCGTTGGAGACGATGATGAGTGATACGCACCGCGCCGCCCCGTCGCGCGGGGAGGCGAGCGGATGAGCGAGACGGAACAGGAGAGCCGGGACGACCGGTACGAGGACGTCGACACCAGTCACCTCGACGGTGTCGAGGACGGCTGCGGCTGTACGGAGATCTGGGAGCACACGAGCGAACGCGAGGCCGACGGTGCGGACGCCGAGGACGGGGACGAACCGGACGAGCCGACCGGCGCGTGAACGGCCTTCGGTCGCCGCGGTTCGGCGCACCGATTACACGCCGACAGGGTCTTTTTGTTACCGTGTGTCGTACGACGACCAACGAATGACGCCCGGAGAGGAACGTGACGCGTCGGGCTTGCCCGGCGGCGAGACCGCACGGCGCGAGTCGCCGATCGGTGAACCCGTCATCCGCCGGGACGTGGCCGGCGAGGACGCCGCGCGGTTCGACCCGACCGACCCCGAGAGCCTCGCGGAAGCGGCCGACACGGTCCGTCGGTTCGCCGAGAACACTGCGGGGGGGTCGGACAACGTGTACATGCTCCGCGGCGCAGCCGCCTGTGCAGCGCTCGTCCGCGGCGAGGGGTCGTACAAGGCCGCCGCCGAGCGCGCCGGCGGCGACGCGACGGTCTCGTTCATCCGGAAGTGGGCGCGGGTTCACGACCTCCCCCGTTCCGTGCGCCGCTACGTCGCGCTGGGTCGCATCGCCCCGACGGCCGCCAAACACATCGCACGCGTCTCGGGCGAAGCGCGCTTCCTCCTCGCGTGGGCCGTCCTCGACCACGGGCTCACCGTCCGCGAGGTGCGGACGGCCGCATCGCGGGTCAACGAGGGTGCCGACGTCGAGGCGGCGCTCGCGGAGGTGGGTGTCGACCTCGGCCACGTCGAACTCTCCCTGCCGGCCGAGACGTACCGCTCGCTGCGGCGCCACGCCGCGCTCGCGGACGAGGACCCCGACGACGTGGTCGCTGCGGCGCTCGACGACTACCTCGACAGGTAGTCGCGGGCGCCCGCAACCATCACCTCGACCGCCGTCTCCACCGACCCCCAGTCGATGGTTTCGTCCGGGTAGTGCGCCTCGTCGATGCTTCCCGGCCCGAACACGACCGTCGGCACCCCCGCGTCGATGTAGTGGCGCGCATCCGTCCCGTAGGTCGCGCCGACGGTGTCCGTGTCGAGCCCGACCGCCTCCAATCCTCCCTGCACCGCCCGGACGACCGGCTCGGTGGGGTCGATCTCGCTCGGTTCGAACTGCACGGAGAACCGCTCGAACCGCTGGTCGAAGGGCCACCCGTCTTCGGCAGCGAGCTTGGCGAGCGCGTTCTCGAACGCCCGTTCAACCTCGACGACCGTCTCTCCGGGCGCGACACCGAGCCGCCACTCCGCGGTCAGCGACGCCGGCACCGTGGAGGCCCAGTCGCCCGCCTCGACCGTCCCACAGACGATTGGCCACGCGACGGGATACTCATCGTACAGGGGATGAGTCACCTGTTCGTCCCGCTGACGTTCGAGCGCGCGGAACCGCTCTCGCACGCGCTCGAACCCGTCGAGCACGTCGACGCCACGCCATCGCGCCGCCGCGTGTGCCGACCGACCCGTCAGTTCCAGCCGCTTCATCACCGTCCCCTCGCAGGCGACGACGGGCCGGAGTTCGGTCGGCTCCGCGACGATGCAGGCGTTCCGCTCGAACGGGTACGGATTCGAAAGCGCCGCGGCCGCAGCCCCGATGCCGCCCTCCTCCTCGCCGGCGACGCTCTCGACGACGACCCGTCCGGCGGGGTCGATTTCACCGCGGTCGGCCGCCTCCCGTAGGTCGAGCGCAGTGAACAGACACGCGGCGAGCCCGGCTTTCATGTCGGCCGCGCCGCGCGCGGTCAGCTCGTCGCCGTCCCACGTCGGCTCGAACGGGTCCGTCGTCCAGCTCCCATCGTCGGCCGGCACCACGTCGACGTGACCGTTCAGGACGAGCGTCGGCCCTTCCTCGGTGAACTCGTGGACAGCGGCGACGCTCGGCCGGTCGGCAAAGGAGTCGTCCGGCTCGTCCGGAAAGGAGGGGTGTTCGGCCAGCGTCTCGGGGTCGGCCGTCCACTCGTAGGTCTCGAAACCGAGGTCTGCGAACCGCTCGCGGAGCCACGCCTGTGCCGGCGCCTCGTTGCCGTCGGTCGTGTCGAATCGGAGGAGCCGCTCGACGAACGCGCGTCGGTCCATGCACCCCGCTGGGCGCCCGCCGGCATGAACCCCATCGAAACTGTTTACCCCCTCTTGATGCTAGCCGTCGGCGAGGGCCGATAGCTCAGCCCGGCAGAGCGTCCGGCTTTTAACCGGACGGTCGTGGGTTCAACTCCCACTCGGCCCGTTCCTCGCTTCGCTCGTCACGCGCCGAGTGTAGCTCGCGAACGCTCCGCGTTCGCTCACTCCCACTCGGCCCGCTGTCGTGTAGCAAGCGACCAGCGAGTACTCGAATAAAGACTGAAGTATTGACGCGATTATCCGGACAACCTTCGGCTTCGCATTCTACCTAGTGTCTTTAATCCTACTAATAATACAGTAAGCAAGAGCACGCTGGACATCCAGCTTGGGAGAGATGTGGAGAGAATATTCTCGCCGATGAATTCTGAATTTGGAAGAAATTGGACTGAGAGTATCTGGAGCACGAAGCCGAAGGCGAGTAGTACAAATCCGGTGTTGTTTGAGACCATCTCCTGCGCCTCCAATCGATGTATGGCTTCCTTTGGTGCTCCCTTGGCAGCCGAGGCAATAACATATCGTCCCTTGAGCGAGGGAAATACAAAGAATAGTGCAGCCCAAATATCTATGAACAAACCATACACTTGTGGGTTAATATAAAATAAATAATCGACGGGAAGCAGTAGAATAACGACTATGACGGTACTGCTGAACTCGGGTACTGCTAAGTCGTGATATTCTTCTGCCAGCGTTTCAGCCGCCATCTCGACGGAATCTGAATCTGTCTCATACTGTCTCGCCCAGCTCGGAGAATCAAGTCTTGGGATGAGATAATTTTCAATCATATGGATTCTCCACTCTCTTGAACCGATCTTACCGTCGGGCATATGTTATACGAGACAGCCAGATAACAAAAATGCGATAATCAGTTTCGTACTGTGTTCTGATATAGGGGGATTGAATGGTTGCGTATTCTCAGATGTCGCCTGAGGACCGTTGCGGAACACGTGGAAGTTTCATCCTGCTCTATCATACCCCGTCTGCGTGATGCCGTCCGGAGGTTTAAATCCGAAACCGGCGAACTCACACGCGATGAGTGCAGCGCCGGTTCCCGAGATGGCCGACTGCGCGGCTGCCTGTGCCGACCGCCTCCACGAGGCCGGGCGGGTCATCGTCGCCTCCCACATCGACGCCGACGGGTTGACGAGCGCCGCGGTCGCCGGCGCGGCGCTCGAACGCGCTGGCATCCCCCACGAACAGACGTTCTACGACCAGCTCGACGCTGAGGCGGTCGCTGAACTCGCGGCGACGGACTACGACGTGGTGCTGTTCACCGACTTCGGCTCGGGTCAGCTCGACGACATCGCCGTCCACGAGGAGCGCGGCGACTTCGTCCCCGTCGTCGCGGACCACCACCAGCCCGCCGACGGCGTCGAGACCGAGTACCACCTCAACCCGCTCCTGTTCGGCATCAACGGCGCCCGCGAGCTCTCCGGCGCGGGCGCGGCGTACGTACTCGCGCGGGCGCTCGAACGCGACGGCGTCGACAACCGCGACCTCGCGGCGACGGCGGTCGTCGGCGCCGTCGGCGACATGCAGGCCGTCGACGGCGAGCTCGTTGGCGCGAACGCCGCGCTCGTCGAGGATGGGGTCGCGGCCGGCGCGCTCGCGGAGGGGAAGGACCTCGCCGTCTACGGGAAGCAGACGCGGCCGCTCCCGAAGCTCTTGGAGTACGCGACGGACACGCATATCCCCGGCATCTCGAACTCCTACACCGGCGCGGTCGAGTTCTTGGAGGGCCTCGACGTGGACTGCCGGAGCGAGGAGCGGGAGTGGAAGCGGTGGGTCGACCTCACCGACGACGAGCGACGGCGCGTCGCGAGCGCGCTCGTCCGACACGCGATGAGCCGGGGGGTCCCCGCCGGGAAGATCGACGACCTCGTGGGGACGACGTACACGCTGGCGAACGAGACGCCGGGGACGGAACTTCGCGACGCCTCGGAGTTCTCCACGCTACTCAACGCCACGGCACGGTACGACCGCGCGGACGTCGGCCTCGCGGTGTGTCTCGGCGACCGCGACGGGGCGCTCGACACCGCACGGACGCTGCTTCGCACGCATCGGCGGAACCTCTCGGAGGGGCTAAACTGGGTGAAAGAACACGGCGTCACCGACGAGCCGAATCTACAGTGGTTCGACGCTGGCGACGAGATCCGCGAGACCATCGTCGGCATCGTCGCGGGGATGTCGATGGGGACGGCCGGCGTCGACCGGTCGAAGCCGGTGATCGCGTTCGCCGAGGAGAGCCCCGAGGAGACGAAAGTGTCCTCGCGCGGCACCGGCACGCTCGTCCGGAAGGGCCTCGACCTTTCCGCGGTGATGGGCGAGGCGGCCGAGGCCGTCGGCGGTGGCGGTGGCGGCCACGACGTCGCCGCGGGCGCGACCATCCCGGCGGGTACGGAACGAGAGTTCATCGACCACGCGAACCAGCTCGTCGGCGAGCAACTGGGGTAGATTCACCGCGGCGGAACTGAACGGGAACGGGGAGAACCGGCGTATTGCGTGATGACTCGACCGGAAGCCGTGGGGTCGAGCTACCGCGACGAGCGCGTCGCGGCCCGGAGCCGCCCGACGACGCCCGCGGCGCGGTCGACCAGGCGACGGCTCGCGTCGACACAGCCGCGTGCGACGGTCGCGGTTCCCGATTCGAGCCGTGACGCCCCTGTGCGGACGGTCGCCGCGACAGTCCCGGCACCGTCGAGAGCACTTCGTCCCGTCCGTCCTGCGCCGCCGCGCACGAACGTGAGCGTCGCAGCCGAAACGGCAGCCGTCGCGACCGCGTAGCGCGCGCAGACGGCACTCGTCGCCCGCATCCGTGCCGCCGTCGCGGACGCGGCGACACGGCCCGCGTCCGCGCCGCGTCGGGCGCCGGCTGCGACGCCGCGCCGGAGTCGTGCCGCGCCGTCGGCGATGCGGCGTGCTCCCCGGGTCGCCGCGCGTCGGCCACGGAGGCACCCCGCGTGGAGCGCGGTCCCGAGCGCGGCCCCGCCGGCGACGGCACCGTCCGCGGCTCCCCGGCCGACCCGTCCCAGCCGTCCCGAAGGCCCCCACGAACCGTCGTCGTCGGCCGCCGTGTCCTCGTCGGTGGTCGCGTCGTCGAGGTCGGCGAGGACGCGGTCGGCGATCGTCGATGCGCCGTTCTCGTAGGCCGACGCATCCGGCGGGTCGGCGACCGCCTCGAGGACGTCCATCGGCTCCGGCGCGACGGCGAAGCCGTCGACGTCGAAGCGGTTGATCCAATCGGCGACCGCGTCCTGTTCGTCGGTGGCCGGGTGGACGACACACGGGGTGCCGGCGACGGCGGCGTCCATCACCGTCGAGTAGCCGGAGCAGACGACGACGTCCGCCGCGCGGAGGTACGGGAGCAGCGACGGCACCGTCTCCCACTCGTCGCCCCCCACGTCGATGACGTCATACCCGGCCCGGTCGAGCGCGTCCGCGATACGGCCGAGCTCGGAGTAGTGGCTCGGCACCACGACCACGTCGTGGTCGCCCCGCTCCGCGACTTCCCCTTCGAGTGCGACGGGCGGCGTGTGCGTGACGCCGGCCGGGTCTCGCTCCGAGGCGGGCCACACCGCCGGATAGAAGAACTCCCGGGCGGCCGTCAGCTGGAACCCGGTGTGGAACCGTGCGCCGGCCCGCTCGATCCGGTCGTCGTACAGCGCAGGTACGTCGTGTTTCAGCACGTACAGCGGCGTCTCGGTCCGATGAGCGGCCATCGCCGCGAACATGTCGTCGGTGACGAGCGCGTCCGGATTCGTCTCCCGGAGCCACGTACTGAACTCGGCGACGCGGGCAGCCGTCGCCGGGACGCTCTCGGCGAGCACTCGCCGAAGCGACCCGCCCTGATACGTGTCGATGTAGTCAACCGCCGTCGGCTCGAACGCGTCGTAGCCGTTGAGCGCGACGAAGCGCGCTCCCGCGCCGCCGCCGGCGAACGACACCGACGCGCCGGTCTCTTCGAGTGCGTCCGCGATGGCGAGCATCCGTGTCGCGTGGCCAGCGCCTTCGGGGTAGTGGGCGACTGCGATGGAGGGCTCCACGTTCGTCGTGGGCATACGGATGCAAAATGTAGTGCCGGTATCAGTTTTGTGGAGCCAACCGTGGGGGCCGATCGTGATGGGCTGCGTCGGACGCGTGGACCGTCCGGCTTTTGCCCGAACGCGACGAAACTCCGGTATGACGCTTGACCCGGATACGTTCGAGGCCGAGAAGTACGCCGATCTCTTCCCGCAGCTCCAGCAGGCGTACAAGAACGCGTTCAACCAGATGAACGAGCGGTACGATTCGACGCTCGTCCACGGCATCGACCAGACGATACTCAACGAGTCCGAGCCGTTCTACGAGGGGAACGGCGAGTTCCGCATCGAACTCCCGGAGAACCCCCACGAGCGGGTCGAGGGGGCCGTCGTCGTCGACGAGGAGAAGCTCAACGAGCTGCTCGACCGGTACGCCGAGACGCTGGAGGCGGAACTCCGACGGGTCTTCGACGTGGAGTAGCCGTAACTGGCCACCCGCGCGACGGTCTGCATCGCCCGACGCGTTAGGGACAAGGCCTAAGCGTCACGACGACGTACACGTTTGCATGAGCACGGAATCCGCTGACGGCGACGACCTGCGCGACCGCATCTCGAACTTCCTGCGGCGCAACTTCCCGCAGATTCAGATGCACGGCGGCAGCGCCGCCATCCAGAACATCGACCGCGAGGAAGGGTCGGTGACGATCCAGCTCGGGGGCGCCTGCTCCGGCTGTGGCATCTCCCCGATGACGATTCAGGCCATCAAGTCCCGGATGACGAAGGAGATCCCGGAGATCAACACGGTCCATGCCGACACCGGCACGGCCGCCGGCGGCGGCGACGGGATGGGCGGCGGCAACGTCTCGCCGTCGTTCCCGGGCGAGTCGAGCGCCGACGACGACGAAGGGCCGCAGGCCCCGTTCTGACCGGTACGGATTCCACCTTTTCGCGTTTTTCGTCCCTGCGAGCGGCCGCACCTGCCAACGTCACGCTTACCCCCGAACGCGACGACTGGCGGGTATGGCAGACCGGATCATGCGCGTGAACGCGTACACGACGCTCGACCTCGTCGACGCGTCGGCTGAGGGCCACGGCTTCGACGAGGACGCGTACGCGACGGTGAACGTCACCTCGCCGCGGAACGACCCCGACCACGTCGAGTTCGCGATGGAGCTCGACAACACCTCGCTGGAGACGCTCGCGCCCCACGCCGACCGGCTCCGGCTCTCCCCGGAGCAGGCACGGGAGCTCGCGGCTGCGCTCGAATCCGAGGCCGACTCGGTCGAGGCTGCCAGCGAGGAGTGAACCCGCCGGCGGACGGGCGGCGAGAGGGGTGACGTAGCCCCCCGGCGAACACGTTTTGTCAGTGCGGACCGTTGCCATGGGTGTGCGACGGCGTGCCACGGAAAGTCCCGTCTCCCGCGAGCTCGGCTACTGTCCCTGCTGTGGCTACCGGACGCTGTCGCCCGACCGTCCGGGTTCCTACGAGCGCTGTTCCGTCTGCGGCTGGCTCGACGACCTCGTCGGCTTCCACTACCCCGAGACGGAGAGCGACTACAACTATGTCTCCCTGCGGACCGCCCGCGAGAACGTCCGCCGGTTCGGTGCCTGCGCGCCCGACGCCGTCGACGACACTCGCGAGCCCGACGAGGAGCGTGACCCGAACTACCCGTACGATTAGTCCCGGGCCGCCGCGCGCCAGCGGCGCTGCTGTTCCCGTTCCGTGACGTGGTCTTCTCCCCCGACGAGCGCCTCGCGGACGCCCCGCTCGAACGCCGTCGTCTCGGCGAGGAAGCCGCTTTCGAACGCCTCGACGAGTTCGTAGCTCCACGCGTCGTCGACGACGCCGGCCGGCAGCAGGTCGTCGCGCAGCCGGTCCGCGAACCCGTCGTGGCCCGCCTCCCTGAGCAAGCTTCGTGCTCTCGCGAACCGGTCCATTCCCCGGCCGACCTGATGGTGGAAGGCGAGCAAGTGGCCGTAGCCGCGGTAGACATGTTCGATCCCGAGCCGGAGCTCGTGGAGCGCCTCTCGTTCGGCCTTCTCGAGCGCCGTGGCGGTCGTCGGTTCGTCCGTGCGTTCCTCCATGTTCCACACTACCACGCCGATTTATATGAAAATTCTGCCGGTAAGAGCGCGCTCGGCGTAGCCGACCCACGACCGCGGACCGGTGGAGCGAAACGTCCCCGGCGGCTACATCCAGCGGATGGACGTTCGGTTCCTCGGCGGCGCCCGCGAGGTCGGTCGCAGCGCTGTCCTCGTCAACGGAGCGCTGTTGCTCGACTTCGGCATGTTGGCGGACGACCCGCCGCGATTCCCCATCGAAACGCCCGACCCCGAGGCCGTCGTCGTCTCGCACGGCCATCTCGACCACGCCGGGACAGTTCCCGCGCTGCTCTCCCGGCGGGACCGACCCTCGATACACTGGACCCCGCCGACCGCGGAGCTCGCGCGGACGCTCGCCCGCGACACGCTGAAGCTCCACGGAGGAACGATGCAGTGTCCGTTCTCCGAGGCGGAGGTGAAACGCATCGGGCAGGCGTCCCGGACTCACGGCTACCGGGAGCCGTTCGAGGTAGCCGGCCACGAGGTCACCTTCTACGACGCGGGTCATATCCCGGGGAGCGCGCACGTTCTCGTCGACGACGGCGACACCAAACTCCTCTACACAGGGGACTTCCACACCCACGACCAGCGACTCGTCTCGGGGACGACCGCACGACCTGACGCAGATGCCGTCGTCTGTGAGAGCACGTACAGCGACGTCGAACACGAGCCGCGCGCCGACGTGGAGGAGCGGTTCGCCGAGAGCGTGCGGACGACGCTGTGGCAGGGCGGGACCGTCGTCGTCCCCGCGTTCGCCATCGGGCGGACCCAGGAGCTGATCCTCATCTGTGAAGCGTACGACATCCCCTGTTACGTCGACGGGATGGGGAAGCAAGTCACCGAAATGCTGCGGCAGTACCCCGGATTCGTCCGGGACGTCGATGCGTTTCGGCGTGCGAAGTCCCACGCACGATTCGTCACCGGCCGCGACGGACAGCGCAAGCGAATCGCCGACCAGAACGCAGCGATCATCACCACCAGCGGGATGCTCTCCGGTGGCCCCGCGATGACGTACATCCCCGAAATCCGGTCCAATCCGGTGAATAAGGTCACGATGACCGGCTATCAGGTCGAGGGAACCCCCGGCCGCGAGCTGCTGGAGACGGGCAGCGCGGAGATCGACGGGCGAGTGATGCCGGTGAGTGCCCAGGTCGAGCAGTACGATTTCTCCGCGCACGCCGACCGGGACGGACTGCTGGCGTTCCTCGACGACTACCGTGACGGCCGCGTACTCGTGAACCACGGCGACCGCTGTGAAGCGTTCGCCGCGACGCTTGTGGACCGCGGGCTCGACGCGTCGGCCCCCGGACTCGGCGAGACGGTTACGCTGTGAGTCACCGTTCGGCCCAGCGCCGCACCTGAAACCGCTCGTAGTCGCCGTGGCTCACCTCGAGCGCGCCGAGCCACCAGTTCCACCGGTCGGCCGGGCTTCCGTCCGGTGCGTCGTCGAGTTCGTCGAGCACAGTCTCGACGGTGAGCGTGCGCCCTTCGTCCCGCTCGAAGACGCCCGCATCGGCCATATCGCGCGCCTGTCGTGCGACCGCGCGCCGTTCGGCATCCGTCCCCCCGAACCGGCCGAGTTCCTCGCGCAGTTCCTCGGCGTCCATATGAGTCGGTTCGCCCGCCTGTCACTTCACTGTACCTCGTTGCCCGCGTCACCACTCACTGCTCGGCGCGGAATCGAGCCGCAGAAGAGCTCCGCAGACGGGAGAAAGCGTTACCGTGCGGCAGCCGCGACGCGCTCTTTCTCTTCTTTCTGGTTGACGGCGTACGTCTGGACGTCGTAGTTCGACGCGCCGATGAGCTGGCTCGCCAGCGCCTCGGCAGCCGGCGTCGGCGTCTTGAACGACGACCCCTGAACGCCCTCCGCGAGGAACTTCAGCGCCTGGTCGACGCGGCGCTGGGGCGCGACGTCGACGGCCTTCGGAACGGAGATGCCACCGTATTTCAGGCGAACGGTCTCCTCTCGGGGGCCGGCGTTCTCGACCGCGCGCACGAGCACCTGCACCGGGTTCTCCTCGGTGCGCTCGTGGACGATCTCGAAGGCGTCGCGCACGATGCGGGTCGCCTGCTGTTTCTTCCCGGTGTTCTCCTCCGTCTGCATCAGCCGGTTGATGAGCCGCTCGACGATGGAGAGCTCGGACTTCTTGAACTGTTTGCCGGCGTGGCGCCCCTGCGTGTGTGCGATGGGCGTGACCGTGATGTACCGGCGGGTCGACGGGTCGCTGTACTCGATCTCGTCGACGCTCCAGACGCCGAACAGCTTCGCGGAGACGCGCTCGTCGTCCGTCGAGGCGGGCGCCTCCGGCTCGGGGGCTTCCTCCTCGCTCATCGGACTGGCTTCTCCGCGTTCCCGCGGACGAGTTCCTTCATCGAGACGCCGTTCACCTTCTCCACCTTGTAGTTGACCGCGGAGAGGTCACCCATGGCGCGACCCTTCGCGCCGCCGATGCCCGCGATCGTGACCTCGTCGTGCTCGTCGATGAAGGAGATGGCGCCGTCGCCGGGACAGAACGCAGTCACCTGCTTCCCGTTCTTGATGAGCTGCACCCGGACGCATTTCCGGATGGCCGAGTTGGGCTGTTTCGCTTCGATGCCGACCTTCTCGAGTACGATGCCGCGCCCCTGCGGCGCGCCTTCGAGCGGGTCCGTGCCCAGCCCGCCGGCGCGTCGCGCGTAGTCAGAGTCGGACCACCGGTGTTTCTGGCGGTCCTTCTTGAGCTTGCGCGCGGCGTACTTGCCGTTCGCCATAGTACTGCGTATTTCCCGATGAAGCTACTTAAGCATCCTCTTTCGGCGGTCCGACCGCGACGACCGCCGACACGCCGGGAATCGAGCGGTTCGCCCTCACGTCAGCTCCACGTCGTCGAGCCCACAGTACTCCGCGGCGAGCAGCCGCGCCAGCCGGATGCGCGTTCCGTCCGAGCCGATGGCGAGCCCGCGGTCGGCCTCCGGCACCTCGACGTACGCGACGCCGCTCGCGCTCACGGTCACGTTTGTCACCTCGGCCGGGGCCAACGCGTTCGCGACGAGGTCGGCCGGCTCGCTCGCGTACTCGACGACTGCAAGCGGCCACCCCAACTGCTCCCGGAGCCCCCGGCGCGCGTCGTCCACTGTCGCCCGCGCCCCCGAGGGCACGAGTACGACCACCCGGCCGTCGTCGTGGTCGAACAGCGCGTCCACCGGCTCCACTCCGGTCTCGTCGGCGACCGCTTCGATGATGGAGTCGGGTTCAGGGACGAGCGTTACCGAGTCGATGTCGAAATGTCGCGCCGCCAGCCGCTCTGCCATCTCGACATTGCGCCCGCCGCTGCCGATGGCTGCGCCGAAGTCCGCGGCGTTCACCGCGGCGTACGCGACCGTCTCCGTCCCCGATTCGGTCTCGCGGTCGCGAATCGTCACGTCGTACACGGCTGCCGGCCGGAGCGCGTTCGCCACGAACGTCGCCGGATCGTCGGCGTCCTCGACGAGTTCGACCCGCGTGCCGACCCGCTCTTCGACCCGTGAGACCGTCCGTCCCTGTGGACCGATGGCGTCGGCCATCTCGCCGGGTGCGACGACGAAAACGACTCGCTCCCCAGCGACCACGCAGTCGCGGACGGTCGCTCCCGACTCCTCCTCGAAGAAGGCGATGAGCTGTCGGGCCTCGTCGGAGAGCCGGATCACACGCGTCGTTGGACGCGCCGGAATAAAAACAGCCGGTGCGGGTCAGTCGTCCGCGCTGCCGGGCGAGGGCTTCCGCGATCCCATCCGGAGGTCCACGTCGCCGGTACCGAGCTTGATCGGTTTGCCGACGATGACGTTCTCCGTGACGCCGTTGAGGTCGTCGACCTCGCCGTGGATGGCGGCGTCGAGCAGGTGGTTCACCGTCACCTCGAAGGCGGCGCGCGCGAGCACGGACTCCTTGTTGCCGGAGATGCCGTGGCGGCCGATCGACTCGATCTCGCCGCGGTTCGTCATGATGTCCGCGACGAGCATCAGGTGGCGGACGTTCACGTTGTCGAGCCCCTGCTCCTCGAGGGTGTTGCGCGTCTCGTTGATGAGCGTCTCGCGGGCGGCCTCGATGCCGAGGCTGCGGTAGATCTCGTGGATGTTGTTACACGTTGTCCGGGTTGGGTCGACACCCTCGATCTTCAGCGCCTTGTTGAACGCCGAGCCCTCCGTGTAGAGGACGAACTCTTCGTCGCCCGACTCCACTTCCTCCTTGCGGATGACGACCCGCGACACGTCCTCGATTCCCTTGAAGACGATGTCGCGCAGCTCCTCGACGAGCTGTAGCAGCTCGCGGTAGGAGGGCTGGTCCGGGCCGAACTCGATCGTCGCCGGCTCGGGCCGGGTCGTCTCCACGCCGAGGTTCGACTCGATGATGTCGGCGACCTCCATGACGATCTCGTCGAGGTCGTCGTAGGTCGGCCACCGCTCGCGCAGCGTGTCCTCGTTGAGGTCGACGCTGACGAGCATGTCCGCGACGTTCGTCGACACGTCGCCGAGTGCGAGCACGCGCGTCGCCTCGATGCGCCAGACGACCTCGTGGGCCTTCTCGCGGTCCGTCGCGTACTCCTCGTCGAGAAACACGTGCATCGTCGGCGTGTCGGGCGTCTTCCGGGCGTCCACCAGCTCAATGAGCCGGGGGAGCCCCTGTGTCACGTCGATCTCGGCGACACCGGCGTAGTGGAACGTGTTCATCGTCATCTGCGTCCCCGGCTCCCCGATGGACTGTGCGGAGACGGTGCCGACGGGGTCGAGCGGGTCGACGCGGGTGTCGAGATACCGCGACTCGACGGCGGTGGCGATGTCGTTCGCCTCCTCGACGGTGGCGTCCCGCTCGTCGACGACGCGGTACACCTCCTCCCGGAGCCGCTTCGGAAGCTCCGTGTCCTCGACGACCGCGCGGACGTCCTCTGAGACCTCAGTCATCCGACTCCACCTCCGGCGTTCCCGCGCCGGTTCGCCACGTGTCCTGATGCTCGGAGAGGTTCGTCTCGAGCGTCTCGCCCCGGAGGAACGACTCGCGTTCGGTCTCCGACTCGAACTCCGCGTCCATCACGCGGGTCGCGATGTCGTCGACGTCGATGGGGTTCTCCTCGTCGTGGGCAACCTGCGTCGTCGAGGTGCCGTCCTCGCCGAATTCGAACTGCACGATGTTGTCGCCCGTGTCGCGGACGGTGCCGTCGTACTGCGTCTCCAGCTCGGACAGCGCGTTGATGAGCCGGCGCTGGAGGTAGCCGGACTTCGAGGTTCGGACCGCCGTGTCCACGAGCCCCTCGCGGCCACCCATCGCGTGGAAGAAGAACTCCCGGGGGTCGAGCCCCTGCCGGTAGGAGGACTCCACGAAGCCGTGGGCATCCGCGGAGAGGTCGTTCGGCCGGTAGTGGCTGAGGGTGCGGTCCTCGTAACCGCGGTTGATGCGCTCGCCGCGAACGGCCTGTTGGCCGACGCAGGCGGCCATCTGCGTGAGATTCAGCATCGACCCACGCGCACCCGAGCGGGCCATCACGACCGCCGGGTTCTCCTCGTCGAGATGTTCGTCGGCGATGTCGCCGGCCGAGTCGCGGGCGCGGCCGAGCGCCTGCATGATCTTCATCTCGAGGGTCTCGTCGACCGTCCGTCCCGGCAGTGACTCGAGCTCGCCGGCCTCGTACGTCTCGATGAGCTTCTCGACCCGTTCGTAGGCGCTCTCGATGGCTTCGGAGATCTGCGCCTCGGCGTCCGCGTCGACCGACTCGTCGTCGATGCCGATGGAGAAGCCGAAGTGCATGATGGCACGCATCGCCAGCGTCGCCACCTCGTTGATGAACACCCGCGAGCGGGTGTTGCCGTACACCTTGGTGATGGTGTCGACGATCTCGCCGCCGAACTCGCCGACCTCGTCCTCGGCGATGGTCCCCTCGAGCATCTCCCCGTCCTCGATGACGACGGGCTCGCCGACGGTTCCCTCGAACTCCATGTCGAGGTCGTCCGGCAGCAGCTCGGAGAAGACGGTGAGCCCCGTCCAGTACTCCTTGCCGTCCTCGTCGGTGCCGTCGGCCGGCGGGAGCTCGTCGATGGACGTGGCACGGAGCAGGTCGAGCGCCTGCGTTTCGTTGAACTTCGGGTTCTCGTGGGTGAGCAGGTAGGTTCCGGAGATGTGGTCCTGGATGGCCCCGATGATGTTCTCCCCGAACCGCGGCGAGAGGATCTGTTCTTGAACGCGCATCAGCACGCGCGCCTCGGCACGCGCCTCTTCGTTCTGCAGCGCGTGCATGTTCATCTCGTCGCCGTCGAAGTCAGCGTTGTACGGCGGACAGACGACGGTGTTCAGCCGGAACGTCTTGTACGGCATCACGACCACCTCGTGGGCCATGATGGACATGCGGTGGAGCGACGGCTGGCGGTTGAAGATCACGATGTCGCCGTCGATGAGGTGTCGGGACACTTCCCAGCCGACCTGCACCTTCTCGGCGAGCTCCTCGCAGTTCTTCTCGGTGACCTTCAGCCGGCGGCCGTCCGGGCGACGGACGTAGTTCGCGCCCGGATGGTTCTCCGGCCCGTTCGCGACGTAGCGGCGGGCGTCGTCCAGGTTCCGTTCGTTGACGTTCATCGTCTGGGTCATCTCCGAGGCGACCCGGTCGGGAACGCCGACCTCGTTCAGCGACAGCGTCGGGTCCGGGCTGATGACCGTCCGCGCGGAGAAGTTCACGCGCTTACCGGACAGCGAGCCGCGGAAACGGCCCTCCTTCCCCTTCAGCCGCTGGGACAGCGTCTTCAGCGGCCGGCCGGAGCGGTGGCGCGCCGGCGGCGTCCCGCTGATCTCGTTGTCCATGAACGTCGTGACGTGGTACTGTAACAGCTCCCACAGGTCCTCGATGATGAGCTGCGGGGCACCGGCCTCGCGATTCTCCATGAACCGCTGGTTGATGCGGATGATGTCGACCAGCTTGTGTGTGAGGTCGTCCTCGCTGCGCTGGCCGTTGTCGAGCGTGATCGACGGCCGTGCCGTCACCGGCGGCACCGGGAGCACGGTCAGGATGATCCACTCCGGCCGGGACTTCGAGGCGTCGATGCCGAGCGTCTCGATGTCCTCGTCCGGAATGTCCTCGAACCAGTCGCGGATGTCCGAGGGCATCAGCTTGTTCATGTCTTCCTCGGTGAGATCGACGTCGAGCGCCTTCTCCAGCGCCTTCCGGTCCTCCTTCGTCGGCCGGAAGTCGCCGGACATGATCTCGTTGATTCGGGAGACGTCGATGCCGGTCTCCTCGGCCACGTCCGTCGGCGCCATCGGCTCGCGCTCCTCGGCGTCGTCCTCGTCCTCGTCGCCGACCGGTCGCCCCTCCATCGCGGCGGCGATCTTCTCGGAGTACTCGGCCGAGAGCACCTCCTGCACCTCGTAGTACGTCGTCGGCTTCTCGTGTTGGATGTCGTACTGCTTCTCGCCGCAGTGGGGACACCGCGACGCCTTGCGGGCCTGCCGGATGGCGGCCTTCGTCACGTCGCCGAGGTCCTCGCCGAGGCTGCGGGTGGTCCGGAGCTGCGACCGGAACTCGTCGGCCTCGTCGTCGGTCAGACAGAGCCGCGAGCACTCGCGGCAGGTGCCGCGGAGCAGCCGGCGGATGAGCTTCGAGAACCCGACGTGGATGACGGGCGCAGCCAGCTCGATGTGGCCGAAGTGGCCGTTACACGAGCCGGAGTGTTTCCCGCACGTCTTACACTCGAGGCCGGGGTCGATGACACCCAGCCGCGGATCCATCAGCCCCATGTCGATGGGGAAGCCGTCGTCGTCGTACGTGTCGGCCGTGATGACCTTCGTGGCCGACATCTCTCGATACTCCTCGGGGTCCATCAGCCCGAAGCTGAGTGACCCGATCTGCTTGGGTGCTTGTCCCTGACTCATTGTTTACACCGCGTCCGTCAGTTCGACGCGCGGAGCGATGCCGAGCGCCTTCATCTCGTCTAAGAGGAGCTTGAATGCGTAGCTCATCTCGACTTCGTGCACGTCCGTCTCTTCCTCGCAGTTCGGGCAGTACACCCGACGCTGCTCCACGTTCTCCACCGCCGTCATCCCGCAGTTCCCACAGACGTGGATGAACTCGCGGTCCGACTCGTCGAGGAGTCGCTCCTTCAGAGCCATGGCCGCGCCGTGCCCGATGAGCACGTCGCGCTCCATCTCCCCGACCCGGAGGCCACCCTCCCGGGCGCGCCCCTCGGTGGGCTGGCGCGTGAGCACCTGCACCGGCCCGCGGGAGCGGGCGTGGATTTTGTTCGAGACCATGTGGTAGAGCTTCTGGTAGAAGATGACGCCGACGAAAATCTCGGCCTCGATCTTCTCCCCGGTGACGCCGGAGTACATGACTTCCTTCCCGTTCGACTTGAAGCCGTCCTCGACGAGCGTCTCGCGGAGGTCATCCTCGTCCTCGCCGGTGAATGCGGTGCCGTCGACGCGGCGCCCTTCCAGCGAGCCGACCTTGCCGCCGAGCATCTCGAGGATGTGGCCGACGGTCATCCGCGACGGCAGCGCGTGCGGGTTGAGGATGAGGTCCGGGACGACGCCGTCCTGCGTGAACGGCATGTCCTCCTGCGGGGCGATGTGGCCGACGACTCCCTTCTGGCCGTGTCGCGACGCGAACTTGTCCCCGAGTTCGGGGATGCGTTCGTCGCGGACAGACACCTTCGAGAGCTTCGAGCCGTCCTCGCCCTCCATCAGCGTCACGGTGTCGACGACGCCCGACTCGCCCGAGCGCATCGTCACCGACGTCTCGCGGCGCTTCTGCGGCGAGAGCCCGCCCATGTCGTCGGGCTCCTCGAGGAACCGCGGCGGCGACGTCTTCCCGAGCAGCACGTCGTTCTCGCCGACCCGCGTCTCGGGATTGACGAGGCCGTCCTCGTCGAGG
>Ga0207771_100685_pt1 | contig 18180 bp, 18 predicted proteins | sample A23M2SouthBayCA_2_FD_187731 | JGI IMG/M metagenome (GOLD analysis project Ga0207771, IMG submission 187731) | Aerobic enrichment media microbial communities from Eden Landing Ponds, California, USA - A23 M2 (2) (SPAdes) | ecosystem: Environmental > Aquatic > Marine > Unclassified | place...
GACTTTCGTCTACGAAATGGCTACACAGATCGCGGAATCTGAAGGACTGGAACGACTGAAAGCCGAAACAGTAGCTGCTGCGATGGTGAGGGGGTTGACTGACTGGTGACCAACCGCAGAAGTACAGGGCTGTCTCGGCGTGGATCGTTCGGTAGCCGTCTTTACAGACTGCATCCTGGTGGACTGGAAGGGCGAGACGGGCTCACGGGGCGCGCGAGGCGGCGTCGCCGCCTCGACTTCGCGGCGCGTAGCGCCGCGCAAGCCCCGTGGTCGCCTGAGCGGGCAACTATCTGAGCGAGTGCGGTGCGGTGTGGTTGTCCGAGCGAAGATATCCCGCTCAGGCGACCGCGAGCGCGTCGAGGGCTTCCATCACACGACGATGATTGCGGTTGCAGTCATTATCTCGGCTGCAATTAGGGCTCTCTATACTCTTCCAACTCATTCGCCCAGGCCCGCGTTCTCGCCGTCCACAGCAGGGTCACCGTCAACACGCAGTTCGCCGGAGAGTTCGTGTTTCGAGGCGGGGCTGATGGCGACGCCCATCGCGTCGAAACGGTCGACGACGCGCTCGATGAACGTCGAGCGGATCCGCACGACGTCGACGCGGTCGGGGTCGCGTACCCAGAGTTCGGCCCGCAGGCGGACCGAGTTGGGGTCGAACGAGGTGGCCCGAACGGTCGGTCGTGGATCCTCGAGGACGCCACCGACGGCGACGGCCTCCTCGCGGATCGCCTCGATCACCGCGTCCAGATCCTCGTCGAAGTCGACACCGAGTTCGACGGTCACCCGAAAGTCGTCGCGCCCGTAGGGGCGGGTCACCTGTCCGGTCGCCAGCGTCGTGTTCGGGACGACGACCACCTCGTTGTTCTGTGTTCTGACACGAGTCACGCGAAAGCCCATGGACTCGACGACGCCCGCGCCGCCGGGCCAGGCGATCCAGTCGTCGACGTTGAAGTCCGGGTCGGCGACGAGGAAGACACCACTGACGAGATTGCCGATGACTTCCTGGCCGGCGACGCCGACGACGACCGTCACCGCTGCGACGAGGACGGCCGATCCGAGCAAGATCGCACCGTAGCCAGCGGCGACGATCGCCACGATGGCCGCCAGGACGAGAAACGTCCCCCGGATGTATCGCCTGACCGCGCGTTTGAGCGTCGGGTTGTTCGGATTGCGCCGTGCGACGACGCGGTCGAGGCCCGGGACGACCAGCCACCAGCCGCCGAGCCAGACGACCACGAACGCCGCGAGTCCGCGCCCCGCCGCCCGCAGTGGCTCGCGGTACTCTGCGTACAGCGTCGCGAGGTCACCACCCAGCTGGAGCACAGCGGAGTCCACCGGTCGACTGCGTCTACTCGCGGCCGGGCGAAAAAGTCTCGGACGGGTGTCCTACTCTTCGAAGACGAACGTCCCGTCCTCCTGGACGACCTCGCCGTCGACCTCGATGCGGGAGTCCTCGCTCATATCGACGATCATGTCGACGTGGACGGCAGATTCGTTCTGCTCGTTGCCCTCGCCGACCGTGTCCTCGTAGGCCCGCCCGACGGCCATGTGGACGGTGTCGCCCATCTTCTCGTCGAAGAGCATGTTGTAGGTGAACTGGTCGATAGCGCGGTTCATGCCGATCCCCAGTTCGCCCAGGCGGCGCGCGCCCTCGTCGGTCTCCAGTACGCCAGTGAGAACGTCCTCGTTTTTCGAGGCCTCGTGGTCGACGACCTCGCCGTCCTCGAAGACCAGTCGGACGTCCGTGACCTCGCGACCCTGGTGATACAGGGGTTTGTCGAAGAAGACCTCGCCATCGACGGAGTCGGGAACGGGCGCGGTGAAGACCTCTCCGCCCGGCAGGTTGCGCTCGGCGTAGTCGTTGAGCGTGGGGTTGCCGGCGACGCTCATCGTGACGTCCGTCGTCTCGCCGGAGACGATGCGGACCTCGTCGGCGCCGTCCATGATCTCGACCATCTGGGCCTGGAACTCCCTCACCTCGTCCCAGTCCCGGAGGATGGCGTCCCAGACGAAGTTCTCGTAGCCTTCGGTGCTCAGCTGTGCCAGTTGCGCGTTGGCGGGCGCGGGGTACTGCGTGAGCACCCAGCGCTTCGAGAGGCGCTCGTCCAGAAGCTCGCGGGTGGCCTGGGCGTAGGCCGACTGGGTCTCGGGGTCGACGTCGCTGGTCTGGGTGACGTTGTCGCTGCCCCGGATCGCGACGTAGACGTCCATCTCCTCGTAGAGCGCCATCACGTGCGAGGGGAGTTCGAAGTCGCCGTCGTGATTCCGGAGGTAGGCGCGCTGGAAGCGCTTGCCCAGGCGCTCCTGGACGACCAGCGGGTTGGCGCCCCGGTCGGCGATGACTTCGTGGAGCGCCGTCACGAGGTCCTCGGCGACGGGGTGGGCGTCGATGACGACGTTGTCGCCTTCCTGTACGTCGACGGAGTGGTCACAGATCGTCTCGGCGTGTTCGCGAACGCGCGGGTCCATGCTCGTGTCGTCGGCTGACGGCGGCAAAGGGGTTTCGTCGGCGTCCGGCGGTTCGTCACCGGGGCCCGGTCCGCCGGGGGCGCCCGACAACCGGAAGTTCACACCACCCTGGCACAGGTTTATCGGCCTGTCACGGGATACGCCAGCCATGGCGGAGACCATCGAATACTGTCTGCGCAACGTCGGCGGCGAGACGCGCGAACGCCTCACTGCCGTCGGTGCCGACGCTCCGTCGGACGACGACGCGGCCACCGGGCCCGACGCCGAAACCGACGCCGAAATCGTCGAACGACGCTGTCTCCAGCGATGTGGCGACTGCTATCGCGGCGACTTCCTCGTCGTCGACGGGACGCTCGAAACCGCCGACTCCCACGCGACGCTACTCGCTGCCCACGGCGTAGCGCCAGCCGATGGCGTCCCGGAACGGGAGGCGAGCGACCGATGACCACGAACGTCCTCTTCGTCTCTATCGATAGCCTGAGCCGACACTTCCTCGACGTCTATCCCGAGATCGGCGTGGAGTTCGACGTCGAGACGGACAACCTGGACCGCTTCGCCGAGCGCGCGGCGGTCTTCGACACCCACTACGCGGGGAGTCTCCCCTGTATGCCCGCTCGCCGCGAGTGGCTCACCGGCACCCGGGAGTTCCTCTGGCGCCCCTGGGGCCCGGTCGAGCCGTTCGACCACACGCTCCCCGAACTCGCGCGTAACCAGGGTATCCTCACCCAGTTCGTCACCGACCATTACCACTACTTCCAGCACGGCAGCCACGGCTACTACGAGGACTTCAACGGCTTCGAGTTCGTCCGCGGCCACGAGTTCGACGCCTGGCAGACGACGCCGCGCTACCCCGACGAGGCCCTGCTCGCACAGGTGACGATGGGCGACGACGCGCCCGACGCCCACCAGTCCGCGCCCGACCCCGACAACCTGGGGTTCATGAACCGCGCCCAGTACGCCCGCAACGTCGCCGATTTCGCGGACGAATCGGACTTTTTCGCGCCGAAGGTCTTCGATTTCACCGCCGAGTGGGTCCGCGACAACGACGAGTGGGACCAGTGGTTCTGCTACGTCGACAGCTTCGACGTCCACGAACCGTTTCACCTCCCCGAACCCTACGCGTCGATGTACACCGACGAGGACCCTCGGGATCCGGACCTCGTCAACTGGCCCTACTACGGCCGTGTCGACCGGGGCCAGAGCGAACTCAGCGACCGGCAACTCGAGTTCGTCCGGTCGCAGTTCGCCGGCAAGATCACGATGGTCGACCGCTGGTTCGGGCGCGTCCTCGACGCCCTCGACGAGACGGGTGCCTGGGAGGACACGATGGTCGCCGTCACCGCCGACCACGGCCACTTCCTCGGCGAACACGGCTGGGTCGGCAAGCCACAGGCGCCGATGTACGACGTGCTCGCGCACACTCCCCTGTTCGTCCATCATCCCGACGCCGCACGCGCCGGCGAGCGCATCGACGCACTCACGAGCGCCGTCGATCTGTATGGCACCATCCTCGACGAACTCGGCGTCGAAGCCGACCACCGTCACAGCCGGAGCCTCTCACCCCTGCTCCACGGCGAGCGCGACGACCATCGCGACTGGGCGCTCTACGGCTACTGGGGGTCGAGCGTCAACGTCACCAACGGCGAGTACACGTATCTCCACCCCTGTGACGAGTCGGTCGACGCCGAGTGTTACTCGACGGAGATGATGAACGCGCTCGGCTGGTTCCAGCCCCGCGAACCCGAGTACGACGCCGAGGCCGGCCAGTTTCTCCCCTACACGGAGAGTCCGGTCTGGCGCTGGGAGACCTACGCCTCCGGTCGCCACGACGACCCCATGCTCTTCGACGTGACTGACGACCCCGAGCAGGAAGACGACCTCGCGGGCGAAGACACGGAGCAGGAAGACCGGCTGCGTTCGCTGCTCGTCGACGCGATGGAGTCGCTCGACGCGCCCGCGAGCCAGTACGAGCGACTCGGCCTGTCTTGACTTCCACAGTGGCGCGCGCTGTCGAGCGCGTTCATGCGCGAGACGACACCGTGCGAGGGATGAGCATCGCAGGCCAAAGGCCGAGAAGCGCAAGAGGCTGGGGAGGCGTGAGGCTGTCGCGGTGCGGTGCTGTGTGGGGCAGTGCTGTCCCTGGTGGACTGAAAGGGCGAGGCACGCTCGCGGCAAACGCGGAGTCGCCTGAGTGGGCCCTATTCTCGCGGGCGGTGCGGAGAGCGAGAATATCCCACTCAGCGACCGCGAGCGGGTCGAGGGCTTTCGTCAGGCGATATCGCAGCCGTTCATGCCGTCGACTGCCACCGCTCGGCCAGTTCGACGACGGACTCGCTATACGCACGCTTCGCGTCCACCCACGCGTCGCCACCCTCGACACACACCGCTTCCAGCCGGTCCAGTTCCGCGGCGTCGTACCGCGACGCGAGACACATCGCCTGGAACGTCGGCGACGAGACGGGATCGCCGCCGTCGGCAGCCCCCGCGAACCGTTCCCGGATCGCCGCCGCCGGCATGTCGAGCGAAACCCCGGCTCCGACAGATTTCGACATCTTCGGCGTGTCGCCGAAGCCGGGCACCATCCGCGTGTGCAAGCCCGCAATCGGACCCTCGACGGGCGCCGCGTCCCGGAACTGGCGCGTCCACGGTGTCAACCCGTGCTCGTCGACACCGAGTGCGACGATCACCTGCTCGTAGTCCTGTGCGTACAGCGGGTGCAGGAAGTCGACGCCGTGCAGGACCGAACTGTGGACGCTGGCGGCCTCGGAGGTCGGCCCGTCGCGCTGTGTCTCGGTCTCGGCTCCCTCGTACAGTTCTTCGACAGCCCGCTTCCACGCCGTCCCCTCGCCGTCGTCCTCCCCACCACTCGCCCACCGCTCGGGCGCGTAGTACGGCGCCAGCAACTCGGCGGTGTGCATCACTTCCCGAGCCTCCTCCTGCGTCCGCAACACCCCCTGTTTCGGGTCGAACCCGAGCCCCAGGATCAGCTCGCGGTACCGGTCGGCCAGCCGACGCACCCGCGTCAGGTCCGCTCCACCGTGGTAGGGCTCCAGGTCCGCGATGACGAACTGGACGTCCAGTCCTGCCTCCTGTACCTCGATACCGGTCAGGATCTGCCCGACGGTCCCGAGATGGGGCGGCCCCGTCATCCCGACGCCCATGCAGACGACGGTCTCTCGCTCCAGCGCCGATTCGGCCGTCTCGCGACCGTCGACGGCCACGAACCGCCGGTCGAGTCCCGCGCGTTCCAGCCAGTCGATCTCCGATACCTGGTCGTACCCGTTGCGCTCTCGCACGGTCTCGTAGTGTTCAACGAGGCGCGACATACCGAGGCCGAGAAGCGCATCACTGAAATGTTAATTTGTGACGAGGTACCGCATAACATGCGCGGCACGGAGACAGACGACCGGCCGCGAAGCCGCCCAGACGGTCGAGCGGTCAGCTATATCCGGCGCGCGGCCGAACGAGCGGGCATGATAGACCTGCGTAGCGACACGGTCACGCGGCCCGACCAGGCGATGCGCGAGGCCGCCCGCGACGCCGAGGTCGGCGACGACGTCTACGGCGAGGATCCCACCGTCAACGAACTCGAAGCGCGCGTCGCCGAGATTCTCGGGATGGAGGCCGCACTGTTCGTCCCGTCGGGGACGATGGGCAACCAGGTCGCCGCACGCACCCACACCGAGCGCGGCCAGGAGGTCGTCTGCGAGCGCGAGAGCCACGTCTACAAGTGGGAACTCGGCGGACTCGCACAGCACTCCGCCCTCCAGGCTCGCCCGCTCGACGGCGACGACCGGGGCGTCCTCGCGCCCGCACAGGTCCGCGATGCCTACGTCGAGGCGGACGGCCACCGGGCAGGGACGGGCCTTCTCACCCTGGAGAACACGCACAACAGCAAGGGCGGGACGGCCATCGCACCGGCCGATATCGACGCCGCGGCCGAGGCGGCCCACGACCGCGACATCCCGGTCCACCTCGACGGTGCGCGCCTGTTCAACGCCGCCGTCGCCCACGACGTGCCGGCGAGTCGGTTCGCCGACCCCGTCGACTCGGTCATGACCTGTCTCTCGAAGGGACTGGGCGCGCCCGTCGGGTCGATGCTCGCCGGTTCCGCGGACTTCGTCGAGCGCGCTCGGCGCGTCCGCAAACTCATGGGCGGCGGCATGCGCCAGGCGGGCATCGTCGCCGCACCTGGCCTCCGGGCACTGGACAATCGCGACCGCCTCGCCGAGGACCACGCCAGGGCCGAGCGCCTCGCCGCGGGACTCGACGCGATCGACGGCCTCACCGCACCGACACCCGAGACCAACATCGTCGTCGTCGAGACCGATACGCCCGCCGAGGCGGTCGTCACCGCCTGCGAAGACGAGGGCGTGGGCTGTGTCGCCTTCGGGGAGTACCGCGTGCGCTTCTGTACCCACTGGGACGTGGACGCCGCCGACGTGGACGCCGCTATCGAGCGCGTCGAACGAGCGCTGGCCTGATACGGTTCATTGTAGATTATTTCCGGATAGCGCCGACACCGGGGTCGGCGCGTACCGGTAAATCGCTACAATAAACCGTATGAGCACCGGCAGCGACGACACTCACGACCGCAGTCGACCGGGTGCTGGACCCGTCACTTTCCCTGCATGCCCTCTTTGAACGCCGTCGCGGTCCGACGGAGGAACAGGTAGACGAAGAAGACGAACCCGAGGAGGATGACGACGATACCGACGAGGACGGGATCGACCTCGATCAGGGCCATGCCACGGCTACCTCGCCGGCGACAATAGGGGTTTCGGCACCGATCGTCCGGCAAGTGGGTGTCGAAACCGACCGACGCGAGCCATCTGTCCTGACAGTGTCGTCAGTTCCGCCCTCTCGTGGAGGTCAAAAAACTGATAGCCCCGCGGCCGCAACGTGAAACGAGAATGTCGCTGCTGCCCTCCGAGCCCGATACCGCTGCCGCCGAGGACGCGGACCCGCGGGTCGTCGGTGTCGAGAGCGACGACGCCGACGAGTTACTGTCGGCGCTCTCGTCGGCGACGGCCCGAAGTCTCCTCTGTGCCCTCCACGAGGACCCCGCGCCGCCGGCCGAACTCGCCGACCGCGTCGACACGAGCCTCCAGAACGCACAGTATCACCTCGAGAAACTCGAAGCCGCGGGCGCCGTCAAGGTCGTCGACACTGCCTACTCCGAGAAGGGTCGCGAGATGGACGTCTACGCGCCCGCCGACCAGCCACTGGTCATCTTCGCCGGCGACCAGAACGAATCCACGAGCATCCGGACCGCGCTGACCCGACTGCTCGGTGGCTTCGGTGTCCTCGCGCTCGCCAGCGCCGCCATCGAACAGGTCGCCGGCGACGGACTCGGTCGGTTTCTCGGCACCACTGGCGGCGGACCGGCGGGCGCGGACGCCGCCGCGTCGCCAACACCGACCGTCGCACAGGCTGCCGCCGCCAGGACTGGCACGCCCACTTCCCAGGGGACGCCGGTCCCGACGGAGTACGCCGGTCCCGGCGAGACGACCCGACTCGCGACCGAGACCGCCGCCAGCGGCGCCACCGACGCCGCCAGCGGGTTGCCGCCGGGGCTCCTCTTTTTCTTCGGCGGCGCGACCGTCCTGCTCGTCGGCTTTGCCGCGTGGTATCTCGCGCAGTGAGAGACTGCCGACACCGCTGATGCACAGACGAACACAGTGATGGGCAAAAGTGTGCGGTCGTGTCTGTCCCTGCGAATAAGTGAAACGCGCGTTTGAGTTTTCGTCGGTTCCTTTATCTGTCCGTCGGTAGGGTAGGGTGCGCGCCGGCCCGTCCGGCCGTCACGCGCGCCCCGAGACGGTGAAGGTCTCCAGTACCTCGCCGTCCGGCGTGCGGAGCCGGCCTCTCAGGCCCTCCGCGGTCGGCTCCAGTTCCGCGTGTGCCGGACGATTCCACCGCGGGTCGGCGTGGCTCCCGGGATTCAGGACCGCCACCGCTCCTTCCGGGTCCCACCGGGCCCGGTGTGAGTGGCCCACCACGACGACGTCGGCGCCCTCCTGGCGCCCCAGGAACGACAGCGCCGTCTCGTCGTGTTCGTGGCCGTGGACGATCACGAATCTGACGCCCGCGCACTCGACGACCCGGGTTCGCTCCACCCGGGCACGTACCCCCTCGTCGTCGTTGTTGCCCGCGACGGCGACGAACTCGCCGCCCTCGTCCCTGTCACTCCCCGTTTCGGCTTCGAACGCCTCGAGGACTGCTTCCGTCGTGAGATCTCCCGCGTGGACGACCAGTTGCGCTCCCTGCACTGCTTCGAGCGTTCGCCCGTCCAGACGGTGGCCGTCCGTGCCGTGCGTGTCCGAGACGACGACTATCACACCGGAGACTGGTGGCCCGATGAGAAAACGCTCACGGCTCCCGGCCCCGCACTATGCCACTCGGCTCGAATCCAGGCCGCATCTGGCCCAAGGACAAGCGTTTTGCCGGCCCCGGGTGAGGGGTCCGGTAATGGCAGGGAGCAGGTCGGTCGTCCTGGCGGCGCTCGTCGCGAACGGTGCCATCGCGATACTGAAGTTCGTCGGCTTCCTGCTGACGGCCAGTCCCTCGATGCTCTCGGAGACGTATCACTCCATCTCCGATACGGGCAACCAGGTGTTCTTGCTCATCGGCATCCGCTACGGGAAACGCGAGGCCGACCGAGAACACCCCTTCGGCTACGGCAAGGCGCAGTTTTTCTATTCGTTCGTCGTCTCGGTCCTCCTCTTCGGTATCGCGGGCTGGGAGTCGGCCAAACACGGCTTCAGCAAACTCACCGGCGGCGGGAGCGACACCATCGAGTTCCTCGGGTTCGTCTACGAGCCCTCTTTCGGGTTCGACCCGGTCCTCGTCAACTACACCGTCCTCCTGCTGGGGATCGCCTTCGAGTCGTGGGCGTTCAAGAAAGCCTACGCCGAGATGTCCCGCCAGATGGACGAGAACGACTGGTCGAACCTGCGGGAAGCCTTCCGCAAGACCAGCGACGTCACGACGCTCACGGCGCTGACCGAGGACACCATCGCCCTGGGAGGACTCGTCCTCGCGCTCGTCGGTATCTTCCTCACCCAGCAGACCGGGATCGAGGCCTTCGACGCCGCCGCTGCCCTGCTCATCGGGATCATGCTCATGGGCTTCGCGCTCGCGCTCGCCTGGGAGAACAAGCGACTCATCCTCGGCGAGAGTCTCCCCAGTGACGACGAGGACGAACTCCGACAGATCGTCGCCGACTGGGACGGCGTCGACCGTATCGTCGACTTCCGGACGGTGTATTTCGGCCCCGAACGCGTCGTCGTCACCGCCGACGTCGAGTTCGCACCCGGTATCGAGGGCGCCGAACTCGACGAGCGTATCTCCGCCATCGAGGACGCTCTCACCGGCACCAACAGCGGCGTCCGCAAGGTCTACATCGAACCCGAAGTGTGAGTGAGCGACCCGGGAGTCGGTCGCGCGTTCACTGGTTACTGTCGGTCGCCACTCACTAGTCGCCCGTCGAGCGCCGGATCGAGGTTTCCTGCCCGAGCGTCTGTCACGATGGCGTCGTAGTACAGTCCGTGGAGTTCCCGGACGTCGGCCGGCCCCACCGTCTCGAACTCCTCCGTGTAGACGACGTAGCCGTTTGTCGCCAGTCGGTACTCCCCGTCGGGGTCCAGTGGTCGCCGTCCGTCTCGTTCCTCACCCTCGTCACGGACGAACACCGTCGATTCTCCGTCGGCGCAGTCACGTTCGATCGCCAGGCCACCGAACTGGCCGGTCCAGACCACGCCGTCGCGGCCGTCGACGTCCGTTCGGTGGGACTCTTCGACCAGCGCCTCTACCTCGCGGCCGGTGACGGTCGCGACGAACACGCCCGCCTCGAACGGCGCCACTCCCACGAGGTCGGCGACGGTCACCTCGGGACCGATCGGCGGCCCGTCGCGTAACCCCCGGGTGTCGACGTGGGCGATGTCGGCGTCGGCGACCCGACACAGTGCGTCGGTCACGAGGTTCGCCAGGCGACACTCCCCCCGGAGACAGGCCGCCCGGTCGCGTTCGATCGGGTTGTCGACGGTCGCGACCACCTCGGCCAGTCCCGCGCCGGCGAGTCGCTCGCGCTGGACCCTCGCCATCCCGTCGTCGAGTGGTCCCTCGGGGACGTCGTGGCGCGTCGCTGTGACCGCTCGGTTACGGTCTCTCGCTCCCGTCGCGCTGGCGTTTCTCGCCCCTGTCGCGCCGACTCCCACTTCGCCGACCCCCGCTTCGCCGAGTTCCAGTTCCCACACCACGCGCCCGTTCGCGCCCGGGCGCACGAGGGGCGTCCCGTCGACGCGCTCGCGGGTCACGCTGTGGACGTGGCCGGCGAGGACCGCGTCGACGGTCGTCTCCCGGGCGATGTCTCTGGCAGTCTCGTCTCGCGTGTGCGCGAGCGCGACCAGCCAGTCGGACTCTGCCTCCGCGGCGACCGACTCGACTGTGGCGATCGGGTCGCTCACGTCCACGGCCCGCGGAAGCGACAACTGGGAGTCGCTCACGCCGACGACCGCGACGCGCTCGCCGCCACGCTCGAAGACCCGATACCGGTCGACGCCCGCGATACGCTCGCCGTCGACGCGGACGTTCGCGCTGACCCACACGACCGGCGACTCCTCGACGATCTCGCGAAGGCCGGCGATACCGTGGTCGAAGTCGTGGTTCCCGAACGTCTCCGCGTCGGGCGCGACGCGCTCGAAGAAAGCGAGCGACCCTCGACCCCCCGTTTCGAGTGCGAGCGCACCCGGGCCGGTGTCGTCGCCGCTCCCGAGGACGAGCGTCTCGCCGTCGCGGCGTCGGTCGATCGTCCCGGCGAGTCGACCCAGGCGTTCGGGCCGGTCGTGGGCGTTCTCGACGTCGGAGTAGTGCAACAGGCGAACCATCGGCAGATCACCCTGTTCGTTTGTCTTCCGACCCGGCGTCGCCGGTCGCTTCGAGGCGGCGTTCGTACTTCGCGAGCGACGTCTCCAGGGCCACCTCGGCGTCGATATCGAGGGATTCGGCGGCCGCCAGCAACGAGAAGAGGGCGTCGCCGAGTTCGTCCTCGCTCACGGTCAGCGCGTCCGGGTCCGCACCGTAGGCAGACGATTTGGCGGCGTCACCGGCTACCTCTCCCACCTCGGCGGCCAGGTCGAGTATCCGGTACTCGGGGTCGCCGTCCAGGTCGTGTTCCTCACAAAAGCGCGCGACGCGGTCCTGTGCCTGCATGGCGAGCCCTTGCCCCGGCCGCGTGTTAACTGTCCGTCCCGCCGAGGCGGTTCGAGACGCCGTGTCGTCCCGGCCCCGAGGTGGGTATAAATAGCTCCCGGGCGCACAGGGGGGCATGGCTGCTATCGAGGTGGACGGGCTCACGAAAGACTACGGCGAGGTGCTGGCTAACGACGACCTCACGTTCGAGGTGGCCGAGGGGGAGGTGTTCGGGTATCTCGGCCCCAACGGGGCGGGCAAGACGACGACGATCCGGACGCTGATGGGGTTTCAATCCCCCACGGCAGGGTCGGCGACGGTGCTGGGCTACGACGTCACTGACGAGTCGGAACTGATCGCCGCCAAGCGACGGATCGGCTTCCTGCCCTCGAATCCGGCCTTCGACGAGCAGGTCACCGGCCGCGAGATCCTCGACCTGCACGCCTCGATCAAAGGCGACGAGCGCCGCGAGGAACTGCTCTCGGTGTTCGACCCGCCGATAGACCGGAAGATCCGGGCCTACTCGACGGGGAACGTCCAGAAACTCGGGCTCGTCCAGGCGTTCATGCACGACCCCGACCTCGTCGTGATGGACGAACCCACCAGCGGACTCGACCCGCTCATGCAACGGGAGTTCAACGAGTTCGTCGACGCCGAGAAAGACGACGGCATGACTGTCTTTCTCTCCTCGCACGTCCTCAGCGAGGTCCGGCGGGTCTGTGACCGCGTCGGCGTCCTCCGGCAGGGCCGACTCGTCACCACCGAACGGATCGAGGCCCTGCTCGACAGGACTGGCAAGTTCGTCCGCGTGCGCGTGGCTGGCGACGTCGCCGCGGCGGCGTTCGAACTCGACGGCGCCCACGACGTCGCCTGTAGCACGACCGACGGTGGGTCAGGGAGCGATGGCGACGGGAGAGAGTCACCCGATACCGCTGCTGTCACCGGCGAGCCAGTCACCGAGTGTACGTTCACCTTCACCGGCGACGTGAACGACCTCCTCGCACTGTTGGCCGAGTACAGCGTGATCGACCTCGACGTCGAGGAAGCACCGCTCGAAGAGGTCTTCATGCGTTTCTACGGTGATACCGATGCTTGAACTCGCCAGCTACGAGGGTCGCCACCGGGTCCGTGGAACGGCGATCGCGACCGTCGCGATCGGCGGCTTCTCGCTCATGTACGTCGTGCTCTTTCCCACCTTCGCCGAGAGCCTCGGCGGGGACATCGACGCGTTGCTCGCGGCCTATCCGGAACCCATGCTGAAAGCCTTCGGCATCCAGACGCTCGCGTCCATGGAGGGCTTTCTCGCCTCCGAACTGTACACGTTCGTCTGGATGCTCCTGCTCGGCCTCTACTTCGCCTACAGCGCTGCCGGGCTGATCGCCGGCGACGTCGAGCGCGAACGCATGGACATGCTGCTCTCGCTGCCGGTCTCGCGCACCCGCGTCATCCTCGAGAAGTTCGCTTCGCTCGCCGTCCCACTCGTCGCGCTCAACGTCGTCGTTCCGACCGTCATCTACGCTGGGACCGTCGCCGTCGACTACCCCGTCGACCCCGTCGACCTGTTCGTCCTCCACGCATTCTCGATCCCGTATCTCCTCGTGTTCGCCGGGGTCGGGCTCGTCGCCTCCGTCTTCTTTGACCGCGCGAGTCTGGCCCAGCGCACCTCACTGGGGCTTCTCGCCGGCCTCTTCTTCGCGGAGTCGCTGCTGACCGGCACCGACTACGAGGTCGTCGGGACGGTCTCGCCGACGCGGTATCTCGACCCCAACGCCGTCCTCATCGATAGCGAGTACGCTCTCCTCGACGCTGCCGTCCTCGCGGTGGCCGCCGTCGTACTGGTGGCGCTGGCCGTCGCCCTCTTTCGTCGGAAGGACATCGAGTGACCGACGATTTTCACACCTGTCGCAACACCGCCGACCGGGCTGCGGTCACGGCTCGAGCGCGGGGACGATGTTCTGCCACAGCTGTTCGGCGTCGGTCACGATGTCGATGTCGCGCCGGTAGACTTCGACCGACGTCGCGACGGTGTCGAGAAACGCCGCCACGTCCGTGACGTCCTCGCTGCGTATCTTGAGTCTGTTTTCGAGCAACGCTTCGGGCTCGCCGTTGGACCTCTCGGCCAGCACGAACGCACACTCGACCATCGTGTCCCCGTCGAGTCTGTGGTACTCGATCCAGTTGCCGTTGCCCAGCACGATCCGGGCGGACGCCCCGAAGTGGTCGAAGGTCTCGACGTACTCGGACTCGACCCCCGCCACCGGGACGTCCCACTCGACCCCTTCGACGTTGTGCTGGACCCGCTCGATCCCCGGCGTCGCCCGTCCGCTCTCTGTGCTATCCGACATCGTTATTTCTTTTCTCTCTATTCGATATCGCCCGGCAAACGATGGCTGATGACATCAATTTTTGCCGTACTGGGGGTGGAATGCGAGAGAGAGTTTGAATTAGTTTGAATTACGTCACGACAGGTCCGCACCGACTGCTTCGTCCACGGAGTCGAAGCCGTCCCGTTCGAGCAGGTCGAGCAACCCACGGTTGATCTCGCGGGCGATAGAGGGCCCGCGGTAGACGAAGGCGGTGTAGAGTTCGACGAGGCTAGCGCCCGCGCGGATCTTCCGGTAGGCGTCTTCGGCCGTGGCGACGCCGCCGACGCCGACGACCGGCATATCGGTCCGCTCGGCAACGAAGCGGACCTGCTCGGTGGCACGCGTCTCCACGGGTGCCCCCGAGAGGCCGCCCGGTTCGGCGCGCTGTGGACTCTGCAGACCGTCGGGTCGTTCCGTCGAGGTGTTGGTCGCGACGATCCCCGCCAGCCCCAGTTCGTCGGCCAGTTCGACCGCGTCGGCGACCGCCGGGTCGGGCAGGTCCGGCGAGAGTTTCACCAGGAGCGGCCCGGCACCGGCCTCTTGCAATTCCGTCAGGATGGCGTGCATCGACTCGCGGTTCTGGAGCTCCTCGAACCCCTGGGAGTTGGGACAGGAGACGTTGACGACGAAGAAGTCGCCCCCGTCGGCCACCTGCTCGTAGGTCTCGCGGTAGTCCGCGGGCGCGGCCGCGCTCGCGACATCTTCGGATTTGGCGATGTTGACACCCACCGGTACTGTGGCGTCGAGGCGGGCGAGCCGTTCGCCCACCGTCGCGGCACCGTGGTTGTTCAGCCCCATCCGGTTGATTATCGCGTCGTCCGCGCGCAGGCGGAACATCCGCGGGCGACGGTTGCCTGCCTGGGGGCGGGCGGTGACGCCGCCGACTTCGACGAAGCCGAATCCAAGGGCGGCGAGGCCGGGGACGACTTCGGCGTTCTTGTCGAAGCCGGCGGCGACGCCGACGGGGTTCGGGAACGCACAGTCGAACGCCTCGACGGCGAGCCGGTCGTCGTCGACGGTGTAGTGGTCCGCGAGCGGACGCCTGAGGGGAGTCTCGCCGACGGCGCGCAAGGCGGTGTGGCCGAGTCCGTGGGCAGTCTCGGCCGGGAGGGAGAACAACAGTGGCTTCGCGAGGTCGTAGGCGTTCATTCAGTGGGTCGGTCGCCAGACTCGGTACGTTCGGTGGTGTAGTCGGTCGTTCGGTCCCCGGTCGTACTGACGGTCCCCGCGTGCTCGGCGATAGCGCGGGCGGGGCCCGAGTTAGAATTCGTGCTCGACGTCGTCCTGGTCGGCTTTCTGGATGATTATCTTGTTGTCCCGGACCCGGACGAACACCTCGTCGCCGATGTTCATGCCAGCGACGGCGAGTTCGTCCTCGTGAAGGTTGATATGCACGTTGTGGTATTCGCCGTCTTCGTCTTTGGCGCCACTCGGGCTGAGCTTCTTCTTTCGCACCATCGCGCTGTTCTAGTCGGGTCTTCGCCGCAGGACACACTTAAGTCTACCGCGCGCGGCCCGCGGGCCCCCGGCGCGGTCCCGGAGAGTCTCGCCGGGGTCGGCCCCTGGCCGGCCGATCTCCTCCGAGACAGGGACGTTCTCGTTCTGGGGCCGCCAGCGGGAGTGTGCCAGCTCCCCAGCCCACTCACTTCCCGACGCCGATCCACGCTCGCTGATCACCTCCCGACGCCGGTCCACGCCCGCCACGACCCCAACCAACACCCGATACCGCGCGCACGCCGCGCGCGAGGGAGATATCGGCCGGATTTCGAGTCACAGGGGGACCGCTGACGGTGCCGATCGGCGACTGCTTATAAAAGAATCGCCAGCACGCGCCCCGATCGGGGGATATATTTATAATGAATCATGTGCTGGGTTGACACGGAGCGGCCGACCATGGCACGTGATAGCGACAAGCGCAACTTCGCGCTCAGGACGGAGGATGGAGAGGAAGTCAGCGTCTTTTCGGGGAGCACACCCCGCCAGGCGGCACTGAAGGCGGCGCGTGACCTGGACGATCCAGGCTCCAGCGAGGACGCCGCCGACCGGGAGCCGATCCGGCTCCGCGAAAAAGGGACGACGAAGGTCCACGTCTACGAGGGCTGGGCCTGGAAGGAGTCCCCACCCGACGTCGACATGGACGAGTGGGACGCCGATAGTCCCGACGACGTCTGGATGAACCAGGTCGACGAGATCACCAAGGCGAACGTCTCCAAACAGGGCGTCGAGCACTTAGACGAGATCTGACACGGCGGGTCTCGTCCCTGCCCACCCCAGCCCTACAGCGACAGCACTGGCCGCGCGGCGCGCCCGCCTCGCGACCCCAGCCACAGCGTCGCGCTTCGCTCGCCGTCCTCCGACTCCGCGAGTCGTTCGCGTCCGTCCCGGTTCGCCTTCTCTCGACGTCGCGCGAAGCACCCGCGTGCGTGAACTACTTAGCCCGTGGCGCCCCGACGAGGAGACGCGTGGCTCCCACCCGGCCACACCGGGCGCACGACGCGCGGGATGACTGGCCGTCCTCCTGCCACGCGACACCGACCGCGGAGCGTCGCTGCCGTCGATAGGCCCGTCCGTGAACCGGCTCGTCACGCCCCGACTTTTATATAGAGGCGCGGGTCCGCACGGACATGGTCTCCGAGCCCTTCGCGCAGGGCGAGACAGGGGTGTCTCGCCCGGTGTGGGTGGCCCGTTTTCGCGGGGTCCTGTCGTCCGATTGATTGAGAGGCTGCCCCATGAAATCGCATGACGTGGCGGTCATCGAAACGACGGCCTTAAGTGGTGGCCACCCATCGGAGGTAATACGAAGCGGCGTGGGGCTGACGCCCCGGCCGCACTCGCATCGTGTCCGGTCGTCGGGCACCGACCTGCCGTGGTCGGAACGATGCCCTTAAGTGTAACAGGGCATTCGGATGTGATGCGAACGAGGCCTGGTCGAGGCCGACACCGCTCGACCGAGCTGGACCCGAACGCCCGCCGCGACGCTCGACGCGTCTCGATGGGTTTAATACCCTTCGCGGGGTACGTTCAGGTCCGCGAGAAATGAGGATTCCACCCCTGCGGTCCGCCGTACAGATGGGATCTGATGTTAGCCCTGGTAGTTCGGTGACACTCGGTCGGCGAGTGTCGTCGGACGCTTAAACGATAGCGAAAAGAGATCACACTCATCGAGTGTGTTCCCGCCTAACCCCCCTGCTCTGCAGGGGACATTCCGGTTGATCCTGCCGGAGGCCATTGCTATCGGAGTCCGATTTAGCCATGCTAGTCGTACGAGTTCATACTCGTGGCGGATAGCTCAGTAACACGTGGCCAAACTACCCTGTGGACGAGAATAACCTCGGGAAACTGAGGCTAATTCCCGATACAGCTCGCATGCTGGAGTGCAGCGAGCTGGAAACGCTCCGGCGCCACAGGATGTGGCTGCGGCCGATTAGGTAGACGGTGGGGTAACGGCCCACCGTGCCGATAATCGGTACGGGTTGTGAGAGCAAGAGCCCGGAGACGGTATCTGAGACAAGATACCGGGCCCTACGGGGCGCAGCAGGCGCGAAACCTTTACACTGCACGACAGTGCGATAGGGGGACTCCGAGTGCGAGGGCATACAGTCCTCGCTTTTCTGTACCGTAAGGTGGTACAGGAACAAGTGCTGGGCAAGACCGGTGCCAGCCGCCGCGGTAATACCGGCAGCACGAGTGATGGCCGATCTTATTGGGCCTAAAGCGTCCGTAGCTGGCCAGACAAGTCCGTTGGGAAATCCACGCGCTCAACGCGTGGGCGTCCAGCGGAAACTATCTGGCTTGGGGCCGGAAGACTCGAGGGGTACGTCCGGGGTAGGAGTGAAATCCCGTAATCCTGGACGGACCACCGGTGGCGAAAGCGCCTCGAGAAGACGGACCCGACAGTGAGGGACGAAAGCCAGGGTCTCGAACCGGATTAGATACCCGGGTAGTCCTGGCCGTAAACGATGTCCGCTAGGTGTGGCGCAGGCTACGAGCCTGCGCTGTGCCGTAGGGAAGCCGAGAAGCGGACCGCCTGGGAAGTACGTCTGCAAGGATGAAACTTAAAGGAATTGGCGGGGGAGCACTACAACCGGAGGAGCCTGCGGTTTAATTGGACTCAACGCCGGACATCTCACCAGCACCGACAATGTGCAGT
>Ga0207771_100691_pt1 | contig 18110 bp, 21 predicted proteins | sample A23M2SouthBayCA_2_FD_187731 | JGI IMG/M metagenome (GOLD analysis project Ga0207771, IMG submission 187731) | Aerobic enrichment media microbial communities from Eden Landing Ponds, California, USA - A23 M2 (2) (SPAdes) | ecosystem: Environmental > Aquatic > Marine > Unclassified | place...
CCGATCGCGAACACGAGGCGAGCGAGCGCAATCGTCCAGCGACCGCTTGGCTTCGAGATACCGGGTCTCGGTGTGGTTCATTCGAGGGCGCGTGCGTGACTCGCCCAGGAAACGTCGTCTTCCCAGAGCCGGATCTGAAGGTGTTCCGGGTTTGGATTCGCCAGGGCGTCTGCCACGCGGTCGCCGAACAGGCGGGCAAAGTGCTCGACGCTCGGATTCAGCCCCTCGAATTCGGGAAGATCGTTGAGAAGCGCATCGCGATAGCGGTCTTCGAGATCATCGAGGATGGCCTCGACGTCGTCGATATCGACGAGATACCCGTACTCGCCGAGTTCAGGGCCGCCAAAGCGAACTTCGACGGTGAAGTGGTGGCTGTGCGGAACGCCTTCCGGCCCCGGATCGGGGACGGTGAGGAAGTGCTGTGCGACGAATTCGCGTGTGACCGTCAGTTCGTAGGTGTGGGATGTCATTGGAGTGGGTTCGTGTCGGCGAGTGTTTGGATCGGTGAGCGTGTCGGTTGTCGGTGGCTGTACTGTGTCATCGGTACGTCAGCAGGACCTGCAGGGTTTCTTCGGGCTGATCGTCGAGAAGACGGTACGCGTCGGGAGCGTCGTCGAACGAGATGCGGTGGGTGACCAGGGATTCGACCGGCAGCGACGCCAGATTGTCGAGTGTGACCTCGGTGCGGCGATCGAACGACCAGCGGCCGCGACGATCCGGGTCGATCGTACTCACCTGGCTGGACTCGATCGAGATACGATCGCGATGGAAGTCCCCGCCGAGGTCGAGCGTTGGAGACTTCGTGCCGTACCAGGAGCCGACGACGATTCGACTGTCGTAGCCAGCAACCGCGAGGGCGTCGTCCAGCGCCGACGGGGTGCCCGACAGTTCGTACAGCAGATCAGCTCCGTCCGGCCCCGCCGCATCGTCCCAGCGGGTTGCCGTAAGCTCATCCGGTGCCAGCGCCGTATCGGCACCCAGTTGCCGGGCACGTTCGCGGCGCGCCGAAAGCGGGTCGACGACAACTAGTTCCGACAGCGGAAATGACGCCAGTAACCCGATCACACACAGCCCGATCGCGCCGGCACCGAAGACGACCACCCGCTCGCCGACTCGCGGCCCGCCATCGAGGACGAGCGTCGTCGCCGTCTCGACGGTCGGATACATGACCATCTCCTCGGGGCCGGTTCCGTCGGGAACCGGAATGAGGGTCGAAGGGTCGGCGCTGAACACTGTCTCATGCGGATTAAACGCGAAGACATCTCGACCCTGCCAGGACTGATCGACGGCCGATCCGGTCTCGACCACTTCGCCGACGGCGGCGTAGCCGTATCGCAACGGATACGAGAGATCGCCGTCCAGCGCGTCGAGAGTTTCGTCGGCCGGGAGATCACGCGGGGCCTCGCCGTGATAGATAAGCAGCTCCGTCCCGGGGCTGATGGCCGAGACGTGCGTCTCGACGAGCACCTCCTCGGCCGAGTGCTCGGGTGAGCGCTCGCGCAGGTCGAGCGCTTCGGGACCGGTGAAGTACAGCGACTCGCCCGTCATTAGTCGTCCGCCGGGAGTTGCCCGTCGCCGTGTATTCGAGCGCCGGTCGCTCGACACTGTTCGAGGGCCTCTTTGGCTTGCTCGCCGGCGGCCTGGGCGGTCGGGCCGCGGCCGATTCCGACCTGGAGTTCGAGCCCCGTCTCCGCGCGGACGTGTTCGATCGCGTCGTCGAACGCCTGCGGACCGATGTCGGAACAGATGCCGATGATGTTGTCACCGCCGACGAAGTGGGCGATGCTGTCGTACTCGGCCCGAAGATACGCTGCGAGTTCGAGTGTGGCTCGTCTGATTGCAAGCGACACGTCAATGGCGTTCTCACGATCCGTCAGCGATCCGGTCACGTCGACGACGTCGAAGTGACCGACAGTTACCATCCCGGTATCATCCGGTTCGTCGTCACCGATGGCGAGTACCTCGCGGCGATTGCCGTCCTGGGCACTGCCCGCCGCCTGAAGGCGTTCGCTTGCCTCGCTCAGCGCCTCGACGGGCGTCTCGGCCAGCCCGACGCCGATGCTCACAGTGACTGGATACCGGTTTCTGACCTGGCGCTGAAACCGCTCGAAGTCCGCCGGATCGATCTCGTTGACGACGGCCACCATGTTGTCGAATCGCCCATAGAAGGCGTACCCGTCGTATGTATCCACGAACGCGGCGAAGTCAGCGAACAAAGACGCCTGCAAGTACTGCAGATCCATCTCACGCCGTGGCTCGGGCGTAACAGTCCAGGGACCGTAGTCGTCGATCTGTATGAGCGCGACCCGGATTGTTGTCGTCACTCGCGCAAATATGAGCCGGTTGATAATCATTGTTCGGACTGCTGTGATTTCTTCCCGGAGCAAGTGTCCGGTTCAGACCCGCTCGAAGAGGACAGAGAGCCGTCCTGAGTCGATGAGTCGTTCGGCGACCAGCACAGTCCCGATCCCGATGAAGACGCCGACCAATGTGTCCGACAGGTAATGTGTTCCGAGATAAAATCGTGAAAACGCGAGCGTTGCCGCCAGGATCGCAGTGATTCGAAACGGGATCGTCTCCGATCGATGGGCGACCATCGCGTACACAGCGGCAGCAGCCGCATGCCCTGACGGGAACGAGTGAACGACCGTTCCGGAACCATCGGTTAGGCAGACTGGATTCGGTGGATACGGCCGCTGAACGGTGAACATCAGCGTGATGACGAGTACCCCACTGAGCGCCATGGCGACGAACATGAGGCGAAACTCCTCACGCCACTCGGCGAGATAGACCAGGCCGAGGAACACCAGTCCGGCCGCCACCGATCCGAGCCCGGTCACCGAGTTCATGAGTTTGGTGAGCAGCGGGCTTCGAAGGTCGACGAGGACGTCGAAGGCGGCGGCGTCGAAGGCCACGATCCACTCGATGAGATCGCTAAGTAGATGTTCCATACGCTGGCCGTGCCTACTGGCTGGGGATACATGGACTCTCCGGCCGAGGCGACCGGAGCCATGTTACGGCCGGTCGCCACGAACGCGTGAGGCGGCGCGCGACCCCGACAGGACGACGATCCCCCCGAGCACCCAGAGGCCGACTTCGAGGAAGAACGACACGGAACCGACATAGTATCCGAAAAATGCCCCCGGTGGGATCGCCAGCGGGTCGGGCGGCGTCGCGACTGGCCAGACCAGCGACAACAGAGCTTCTGGGCGGCCGTTGACCAGGACGTGGACGGCATCGGCAACGAGATGTGATGCCCAGCCGACCGCGACCCCGAACCCGGTCGCACTCGACAGAGCGAGGGGAGCGACGATAACGATCAGCAACACCGAGTGGCCCAGGGAGTGATACAGCTCGACGACCCCGAGCATGCCGAGTGGCTTGTCGATGACGTCGGGGGCCGCCGCGCCGACCACCAGCCAGGGTGTCGACAGACTGGACGCCCGGCCCAGGAGTGCAGCCACCAGTAGATGCGTCGGGAAGAGCACGTCAGAACCCACGGGCCTGGACGTACTTCAGCGCTCCTGGCCCAGACGGCCAGTCACAACCAGGAAATCACGGGCGAAGACAGCAATCGACGGTGCGAGGACGAACGGGGCCGCCATCCAGACGAGGTGTCCCGGCACAGCCGGCGCGAGCGCCGCGGTCAGAAACACCATCTGGACGCCGGCGAGGTACTTCCCGAGATTGCTGTCGGGTGGGTCGAACACCGGCCGGTCACGGCGGGTTCGCCAGGCTATACCGGCGCGGTAGACGTATCTGGCTGCCGAGAGCGAGAGATACCAGACAGGGAGTCGCCCCCACACGACGGCGACCAGCGGCGCGGCGACGAAGCCGAACGTATCGAACGTCATATCGAGTCGCTCCCCCAGTGTCGTCTTCTGGCCGAGCGTGCGAGCGACGGTCCCGTCGAGTTTGTCGAGGACGACACCACTTCCGTATGCCAGCGCTGGGATCCAGACGAGTGGCGTATCCGGGGGAACGACGACGAAGCCAGCCACGATTGCGTACAGCGCACCCCGGAGGAGAGTAAGCGCGTTCGCCAGCCCGAACAGCCGGGCGAGGGGTTCGCCGGCCGTCCGGGACGGGACGAGGCGGTGGCTGACGTACCACAGCTGGCCGCCCAGGCAGAGGCCGGCGACGATCGCCGGATCGAGGAGCCAGGTATCAACTCCCCCGAGTGGATACAGCTCCCGGAGGACGACGGCGAGTGCGAGCGCACCCACGAGCGGGAGTCCCACCGCCATCCCGATTGACATCGACTGCTCGGGCGTTCGGTCAGTCATGCACCCCTCCACGGCGAGTGCTGATCGAAGGACTGCCACCACGAGCACTCGCGTTTACCTGAAGCACGGTCGACGGGATCATCCAAGAGCTGTCGGGTCTTGGAACCGGACCAACCTAAACCTGTGACCTGAACTCAGGACCGCAACAACGCGACGAGGACACCGAGGAGAACGACCTGTGCGACCTTATCGACCGCCCCGAGCGTCCCGATATCGCCCGGGAACGACTTCGAGCCGTTGACGAAGTTGACGAGCAGCCACAGGCCGATCTGGACGAGGACGAACGGGATCCCGACGGCGTAGACCGCCCGACGGCGATAGTCGAGGAGGATGAGGACAATCGCGCCCAGGAACCCGAGGCCTGCGAGGATGAAACTGATTCCCATCCCCGAAGGAGCCATCCTGACACCGAGCAAGAGATGGACCGCGGCACTGACGAGGGCCGCGAGGATGCCGATCCAGTGAAGACCGCTCAGTGACTCCACCTGGAGTCCAAGACCCGACTGTTCAGTTGTTGCCATATCACACATATCGGCAAAGGAGTACATAATCGTGGTGTCAGCGGCCCACGTTACCGCATCAGCCGTCAAACTGGGAGGTGATTCGTCCGCACCCTACCGTTCGAAATCGGGATCCCGGAGTGCGTCGATCCGCTCGATCTCCTCGTGCGCAAGGCGTTTTCGGGCTGCAGACAGATTCGAAACGATGTGGGCTGGCGTCGTGCTCGATGGGATCGGAACCACATTACGGGAGACGTTCCACGCGATAACGGCGCCGGCCGGCGAGAGACCGTGTTCCTCCCCGATCTCGGCCACCATCGGCTCCTCCAGCAGCCCGGGCGCGGACAGCGGGGAGTGAGCGACCACCCTGATCCCGCGCTCGTGACAGAACGAGACGAGGTCGTTCTGTGGCTTGTAGGGATGGCGCTCGATCTGAACGATTTCGGGTCGAACGCGCCCGGTTTCGAGGATCGTCTCCAGCTGGGATCGAGTGACGTTCGAGACAGAAAGCGTCCGGGCGAGTCCCTGGTCGTAGACCGCTTCGAGGTTTTCCCAGGCCGTTTCGAGCGATATGTCGGCTGTCTCGATGTCGCCGTCGTCAGTTTCGGGGAACGTCAGCGCCTCCTGTTTTTCCACGGGCAACTCCGCCAGTCGATCGAGCGACCCCCGGTGTGCCCAGGCGTCGGGCCAGTGGAGGCCGTAGCTGTCGAAGGCGTCGAGACCGAGTTCCGCGAGACTCCCCCTGGCGGCCTCGATCATGTGCTCGCGACGGTGGTTCGTCCGCCAGACTTTCCCGAGGACGAAGACTGCCTCCCGGTCCGGTGCGCCCGAAGCAGAAAGCAACTCGCCGATCCGATATTCGTTGCCGTAGAGTTCGGCACTGTCGAGGAAGCGATAGCCGGCGTCGAGTGCCGTCGCGATGGAGTCCCGGCGGTCGACGTACTCGCCGTCACGGTACCGCGAGCAGCCAAAGCCGACCGACGGCAATCGAATACCGTCACTTCCGGTCGAGCGCTCGTCCGCAGTCCCCGGCCGAACAGTTGTCTCTGGCAGTGGATCGGCTGTGGTCCCATAGGCCGGGACGTCGATCGGTTCGCCGTTCGCAGCAGCAACCTCGATGGCGTTGCAGACGGCGACGACGTGGGCACCCCGCCGGCCGGTCTCCCGGGAAGGCGTCCCGTCGGCGACGCTGTCAGCGAGTCGCTCGACAGCGTCGGCGTACTCGACCGACGACGTGGGTGACTGTGGCGGTACGGGGGTGTACTCGCGACCGACGCGACCGAACTGGACGTCATCGACAGCGGTCTCCATCGCGCCAGTGCCTTTCAGGTACAGCGATCCGTCGTCGCCGTGGAGTTCGAGGCCGTAGAACTCACGGCTCCGGTGGGGCGCGTAGAAACTGGCCGTCAGCCGGACGGTTGGTCCTGATTCGAAAGCGAGCGTCGCCTCGATGTGGCCGGGTGTCGACGGCTGTTTCGACTCGCGCTCGGGCCAGATATCGAGAGCGTCGGCGACGCGGACTGTTTCGACCGGGCCGAACCACGAGACGAGCAGGGTAAGTGGGTAGACGCCACCGTCGTACAGCGGCCCGATCGAGAGAAATGAGTCCGGCCGGTCGTGCCAGTCGGTCACGCGACCGACGTGGGCGTGGGCGTAGCCCAGTTGCACGGGACCCGGTCGTCCGCTGGCCAGGACGCGTGCCGCTCGGCGCTGTGACGGTCCCCGGGGATTCTCCGGCGCGACGCCGAGTCCCAGATCGCATTCTCGGGCCATCTCTAGTAGCTCTCCGGCGGTCTCGGCGTCGAGCGCGAGCGGCTTTTGGGAGTAGACGTGTCGATCCGCCGCGAGTGCCGTCCGAGTCACCTCGGCGTGGGCCGCGTGGGTCGTCAGGTTCACGACCACTGGCGCGTCGACGGTCGCCAGTGCGGTCTCCAGGTCAGTGAACGCCGGGCAGTCGTGCTCCGCAGCGAGACGTTCGGCGCGTTCGGCGTCGAGATCACAGACGCCGGCAAGCGAGAGCGTTGTCGCCGCCAGCCCGGTCGCGTACTCGTCGGCGATCGCGCCGGCACCCACGAACAGACAGTCCATGGCCGTATCCCGGGCGGGACGTACTAATGCGTCTCGGCGGGGGAGGAATCGTTCTGCGGCCCCACACTAGGCGGGGCGATGCCGTTTTGTCCGCCTGGATCGAACGACGACCGTGACAGAACCGGGAATGAGTCGGCTCGGAACCGCATACCTCCGGGCCCTGCAGGCGATCGGCAAACGGCTGGACACGGGGACGAACGTCCTCGATCGAGACTGGGACGTGCTCGTCGTGCTCGATGCCTGCCGAGTCGACGTCCTCCGGTCGGTCGCCCCCGACACGGCCCTGATCGAGGATGTCGAGTCGATACGATCGGTCGGGAGTTCCTCCTCGGAGTGGCTCGAAAACACGTTTCCAGGGCATCCGGAGACGGCCCGGACCGTGATGGTGACCGGCAACACCTGGACCGACCGATACGTCGAGGCCGACGCCTTCGCCGCGCTGGACGAAGTCTGGAAGTACGCCTGGGACGAGGACATGGGGACGGTCCCCGCCCGGGCCGTCACCGACCGGGCAATCACGATGTCCCACGAACGAGACCCCGACCGACTGGTCGTCCACTACATGCAGCCCCACCATCCGTTCGTCCCCGACCCGCTCTCGGCGGACGACGGCATGGTTCGAAACAGCGAGCACAGCAACCCCGCGAACCCCTGGGTCGCCCTGCGGCGCGGCGAAATTTCGAGCGATCGGGTCTGGGACGCCTACGAGGCCAATCTCAGACACGTCCTCGAAGAGGTCGAGATACTGGTGGAAAACGTGACAGGCAGCGTCGCAATCACCGCGGATCACGGCAATCTCTTCGGCGAGTGGGGACTGTACGGCCATCCGATGCACCTTCCGGTCCCGGCAGTCCTCACCGTCCCGTGGGCCGAGACGACGGGTGAGGGGAAAGAGACGTACTCGCCGGCGCTATCGCCGCCGGAGCCACTTCCCGTCAGCCGCGTCTACGGTGCCGAGGACGACCAGGCACGCCTCGACGCACTCGGCTACCGGTGACAGGCCGGAGCCGGCAGTATATTTTCCTCCGGCCCGAACGCCTTCCCATGGCACAGGTCGCTGTGGTTCACAACACGCTGGACTTCCAGGGGGGCGCGGACGCGGTGTGTCTGGCGACCTGTGAGGCACTGCTCGAGAACCACGAGGTCACACTGTTCACTCTCAGTGAGACTGATCCGAACGTGCTGGCGGATCGCTTCGACGCGGCCCTCGACGGACTCGCAGTACGGACGCCACCGGCCAACCGGTCGATCGCAAAGGCGCTCGCCGGACTCGCGCCGAGGATCGGGCCACAACTGGCCGTCCGAAGCGTGCTCGTCGGACGATACTTCCGACGGCACGCGGCCGCGTTCGACCTGACGGTGAGTACCGCAAACGAGTTCGCCTTTCCGGGACCATCCGTCCAGTACATCCACTATCCGCAGTTTCAGCTCCAGCAACTCACAGACGCCAACCCCGGCCGGTTGAACCCGGTATGGGGCCGACTCGCCGGCCCCGACCGGGATGCCCTTCAGGGTGCGACACTGCTGGCGAACTCCTCGTGGACCGCCGACGTGGTCGAAGGAATCTACAACGTTCGACCCGATGTCCTGCACCCCCCTGTCGACGCCATCGATGGGGGTCGCGACTGGGACGACCGCGAGCAGGGGATCGTCGTCGTCGGGCGGATCGCGCCCGACAAACGGGTCCTGGATGCGATCACCGTCGTCGACCGGCTCCGTAACCGCGGCCACGATATCCACCTTCACATCGTCGGGTCCGCACCGCGTTCCTATCGAGAATATGCCGAGAAGGTAGCGGCGGCGGCAGACCAGCGGTCACACGTCGTCTTCGAGCGTGACGTCCCGCGCGAGCGCCTCGAAACCCTGCTTCGAACGCACCGCTACGGGCTGAATCTCAAACCGGACGAACACTTCGGGATGTCCGTCGCCGAGTACGTCTCGGCGGGGATGATCGCGTTCGCACCCGATGGCGGCGGACAGCGGGACATTCTCGACGGACGGTCTGACCGGTTGTTCGACTCCGTGGAGTCGGCCGTCGACCGGATCGACACCGCGATCAGCACCGACGACCGCCCGTCGCTTCCTCGTGATCGATTCACTCGCGAGCGGTTCACATCGGCGATCGGCGAGTGCGTGAATCGAGCGCTGGAGCGGTAGCCTCGGGAACGCCGACACGAGATTCCACCACGGAACGGGACGCTTTTGATTCCACCACGGAACGGGACGCTTTTGATTCCACCACGGAACGGGACGCTTTTGGGCGACAGTCGCCGAATACCGACGATGAACGTCGGTTTCGACCTCGACGGCGTCCTCCTGGACTCGGCGGCCGACCTCGCGTGGCTCGATCGCGGACTCGACGCCGCCCTGGCCGAACTCGACATCGAACCCACCGAGTCTAACCGGCGAAAGCTCTATCCCGACGCGCTGGCCGACCTCGAAACCGTCGCCACGGAATTCGGTGTCGAGCCCGATCACCTGTGGGCGACACGAACCCGAAACTACACCGAGGCGAAGGTTGCGGCTATCCGATCCGGCGAACTCACCCCGTTCGAGGACCTCGACGCAATCGAGCGAGTGACCGACGAGACGCTATTCTGCGTGAGTAACTCCCCGCAGGAAGTCGTCGAGGCGTTCCTCGACGTGACGGGATACGACGGCGAGTTCAGTGTCACTGTAGGCCGGGGCCACGCACGGGAAGCACTCGACCGTCTCAAGCCCGATCCGGCGATGTTCGAGCCGGTCGCCGACGCGCTGGGAGACGGGGAGTACGTCTACGTCGGCGACCGCGACACCGACCGCGAATTCGCCGCCCGGACCGGCATGGGCTACGTCCATCTCGATCGCCGCGAGCGGACGCTCGCCGAGACGGTTGCGGCGATCGAAGACAGGGCCTGGGAACAGCCGACCGTGGCGTCGGCGAACTCCCCGCCGTCGGGCTCGACGTGAACTGTTTTGTTCGATCGGTCCGTAGCGTCGATCAGTGGCTGACACTGACCGACCGAGAATCGAGTCGAGATCGAGCCGACTGCTCGCGTACCTGGGGCACAACCGCGATCAGCTGATCGTCGACGGGGCCGTGTTGCTGACGTGGATCGTCGTCTCGGCGACCGCCTTTCGCTGGCTGATGCTCCCACAGTGGGCACATTATCTCGTTCTGTTCGTCGGTATCGCCGTCTACGCGAAACTCACCCCGGCGTGGGAGCGACCGTATCGAAGCCCGGACTGATCACACCGGCAGCGGGGTGTGACGCAACAGCGGCAGCAGCGTCGCCACAAGCCACAGTAAGACGCCGAGTCGAACGTGACTCACCTGCTCGGGGTCGCGGCGTTCGTCCCGTGAACTCCCGGCGGCGATCAGCCCGAGCGCGACCGCCAGCGCACCGCGATAGACGAGCATCGTCAGCGAGAGGTGAGAAACCCCCAGATACGAGTAGTCCAGGAGCACGGCGGCCACGAACCCGAGTGACCCACCGACGAAGGCCCGAGTGCGGCCGAGCGGCCGGGCGAGCAGATACGTCACGATCGGGAGCCCGACGAACAGTGCCGGATAGAGCCCGAACGCGATCGTCTTCGGCGCAACGTCGAGCGTCCGCTCCAGTTGGATGCCGAGCACTCGGACCGAAAGCGTCACCGCCACAATCGCGACTGCGAGGACGAGTGTCCGCACGTCATGTGTTGGGAACCGCTCGCGAACCCGCGAAGCACCGGTCGAGAACCGTCCGGAAGCGGCGAACAGGAGCGCGACCGGGAGGAGAGAACCAGCCGTCACACTCAGCTCACGGAGGTCGACGATCGTCAGCCAGTGATCGAAGGCCGACTGACTACCCTCGGTGGGAACCCGTCGTATCTCGGAGGCGTCCGCGCCGGCAACGAGTTCTCGTTCGAGATGAGACTGGGCTTTGTCGACGCTGGTGACGACGTGTCTGCCCATGAACCAGTCCCAGTGTTCGTGGTGGGCCTGCATCGCCGTCCACTCGCCGTCGCCGTCGGGGGCAGTATATGCCCGGATATGGTGGCGACTCCCCAGGTAGGCCCCGTCGTGGACCTGGTAGTCGACCGTGAGCCACTCGCCAGACGTCCGGCTACCGCCTTCACCGGCCAGGTAGACGTATCGATTCGAGCCGGTCGTGAGATCCCACTGGACCGCCGGTGCGGTCGCCTCGGCGGCGGTCGGATCCGCGGCGATGGGTTCGGTCGGTTCGTCCGTCACGTTCCAGTCAGCCATGTCCCGCTCGAGGAACTGCCCTCGGACGACCGACGGATCGCCATAGACGATGGCGTTGATCGCGAGCGTCGCCCGATCGAAGGCGTGGCCCGTACTCGTATACGACCACAGCTGGCGATCGGTGTCTTCCAGGGAGAGATACGTCGGCTCGACACCCGCATCGCCGACGGCATCCGTCACGGCGAGCGAGCCCACCGACCCAATCAGGAGGACGGCCGCCAGGACGATGAGCGCCGTCGCCGGACGAAGTTCCACCGGCATAATGTGAGACTATGCGACGGATACCCAAAGAAGTGTTCGTCGACGAAATCCCACCGTCGTCGGACAACAGCCCCAAACCCAGCCGGATCAGGCGAGATCGTCGTACGTCGGCCGGTCGTGATCGCCGGGGAACGAATCAACGGGTACCTGAACCTGCTCGCCGGAGGCCATGTCCTTGACCGTGATCTCGTCGTTCTCGAGGTCGCGCTCGCCGACGATGACGGCCGTCTCGGCGTTGATCGAGTCGGCGTAGTCGAGTTGTCCGCCGAAGGATCGATCGGAGACGTCGGTCTCGACGACGTGGCCGCGTTCCCGCAGGTCGCGAGCAATCCGCGCGGCGACGGGGCGCGTCTCGCCGACCTGCAGGACGTAGTAGTCCGTCGCGAGTTCCTCCTCGGGCCAGACGCCGGCACGCTGGAGCAAGAGGGGGAGCGTCGAGTTCATCACGCCCGGCGCGACGCCGACCGCGGGGGTGGGCTGGCCGCCGAAGCTCTCGATGAGGTCGTCGTAGCGCCCGCCGCCGAAGATCGCGCGGGAGACGTCCCCTACAGAGTCGAAACACTCGAAGACGACGCCCGTGTAGTAATCGAGTCCGCGGGCGGTCTCGAGGGAGATCGTCGTGTACTCCCGGACGCCGAAGTCCTCGGCGGCGTCGAGGACTGCCTCGAGGTTCCTAACGGCGTCGGCCACGCGGTCAGTGCCGGCGAAGTCGGTCAACTCGTCGAGGTCATCAGTCGCGAGCAGGTCGTCGAAGTGCTCGGCCTGGTCGTAGGAGAGGCCGGACTCCGTCAGGAGGTCGTAGTACTCGGCCGCCTCGATCTTCGCGCTCTTATCGACCGCCCGGATCGCGGCTCGCTGGTCCACGTCGGCGTCGAAGGATTCGAGCAGCCCCCCCAGAATGTCGCGATGGGAGACCCGAAAGTCGAAATCGTCGGCGTCGAGTCCGAGGTTCGTCAGCGCGTCGGCGGCGAAGGCCAGGATCTCGGCGTCAGCCTCGGGTGCCTCGCTGCCGAAGATGTCGACGTTGGTCTGGTAGAACTCCCGGAAGCGGCCCTGCTGGGGTTCCTCGTAGCGCCAGAACGGGCGCGTCGAGTACCACTTGATCGGTTTCGAGAGCGCCTGCTGTTTCTCGACGACCATCCGGGCGACGGTGGGCGTGAGTTCGGGCGTCAGCGCAACGTCGCGACCGCCCTGGTCCTCGAAGCTGTAGAGGTCCTCGACGATCTCCTCGCCGCTCTTCTCGACGTACATCCGCGTCTCCTCGAGTGCTGGGGTCGAAATCTCACGGAACCCGTAGCGGGCGGCAGTGTCCTCGACCGTGTCGATGACCTCCCGGTGGGCCGCCATCTCCGCGGGATAGAAGTCGCGAAACCCTTTGATACCGTCGTACATACCCCTGCGTTCGGCCAGCGGGCGTTTGAACCCTTCCTTCCGGTCGCGTCAGGAGCACTGACGGATACTCTATTCCGTAGGCGACCAAGTCAGTCCTGTCCGTTGCTGTGGTCGGATCGATTCTCGATCGGATCGACGGCAGTCTCCATCCACGTCTCGATGGTATCGTCGGAAAAACCGCCGTCGATGGCGTCGGCCGTGGCAGCTCCGAGAAGACCGGCGGATGCAGCGGCGTGCTCGGCGTCGGCAATCATCCAGAAGCGGTCGCGATGCCCGACCAGGCCGTGTTCTTCGAGTCGTTGCAACGTCGGCCCGACGCTTCCGGCCGGAACGTCGACGCTCTCGACGATCTCACGCTGACGGAACGCCTGATCGGCGTGTTCGAGCAGGAAACGGTAGACCGTCCCTTGTGTGGTATCAGGCCCGAGGTCCGGGAGAGACGATCCGTCCTCGTCGATTGCCTGAAATCTGTCCTTTGATATCGGCATCGTACGTATCTGTTTGTATCAGATATTATTAAGACGTATCGTCATTTCGTTTGGGTCCGCTGATATTCGGATATCCAACTCGAAAAGCACCCCTTTCAACGGTCACCAATCTCACTCCCGCCGCCCACGAACAACCGACTGGACGTGCTCGGGGAAAATGTCGTCAATTGCGTCCTCGCCGTATTCATCCGCCAGCACAGCCCGAAGTTCGTGTTCGTAGTCGCCCTTCGCCAGTCGCTCGCTCGCACCGGTCTCGATCCGGAGTAGATCGCCAGCAAGTGCATCGATCGTCGCCCGGCCGTAGCCCGCGAGCGGCGCGACGTACTGGACGCCGTGGCGATCCTCGAGGCTCTGGGCAAGCGACTGCGACACCGTCGGTGCGCGGTCGTCCCGCCGCGTCCCGTCTCCCACGGCGTCGAACCCAGCTTCGGCCACGGCCTCAAGCGTTGCCTCGTGGGCCCGCTGGATCCCGTTACGGGGATACCCATCGTCGACCATCCGCTCAACCGCGGCCTCGGCGACGGCGCGATCGATCTCGATCGTCTCGTGTGGGAATCCAAGTCTCTCGGCGGCCACGCGGGCGTTCTCTGCGGCGTCGGTCACGCCGAACGTGGCCGTCACGAGCGTGACGTCGAAGAAGGGGTCGGCGAGCAGCGCCGCGAGGGCGGAGTCCTTCCCGCCGCTGAACGAGAGCCCGAGGGCCATCTACCGGCGCTTGATGTCGAAACTCTTGGAGTCGGGCGTCAACTCGCGGAGGAGTTCCTGCATCTTCTCGTCGTCGATCTTGCCCTGGATGCGCCCGCTCTGGGCGATCGCGACGAGTTGACTCTCTACCTGCTCGGCGACCTGCGGTTTGGACATCTTGAGGGTGTTCAGACGCTGTCTGGCCTCGTCGGTCAGGTGCTGGCGGAGGACGGCCTTCTTCTGGGCCTCGGCGCGCTGCTGGGCGGCCTCGCGGGGGTTGCCGCCCCCCTCCTCTCCCGCCTGCTCGCGAAGCTGCTCCATCTTCTCCTCGCGAAGCTGTTCGAGCTCGTCGTCGGATGGCTCGCCACTCATGGATATAGATAGTTGTCGAGTCGGGGGGAAAACGATTTCGCTACTCCGCGAGCGCCGTCGTTATCGCCGGCCGCTGTTCGCGATGAGTGCTACGCGTAGCGTTCGAGTTCCGGGCGATCGAGGTCCTCGAGAACGTCTTCGGCCGTCGAATCGAGCAGGGCCTGCCCCTCGGCGGTGATGCGCCGGCCCTCGCCCTCGGCGGTCGAGACGTAGCCCGCGTCTTCGAGTTGCTGGAGCGCCGTCCGGATGATGTTGCGGCTCCCGTCGGACTGGTGTTTCGGGCGGACCTGATAGCGGTTGGTCCCCTGCTTGGTCCCACCGTAGGCGGTCGCGAGCGCGCCGACGCCGACCGGGCTGTCGACGGCAACCTTCCGGAGGAGACTCGCGGCGCGGGTCTCCCAGAAGTCCTCCTGTTCGGGGGCCAATTCGCGTCCGGTTCCGGTCGTGGTGAAGGTCAGCCACTCCGGCGCTTCGATCGCACTTTCCTCGGCGAGTTGCGTGGCCACGGCCTCGATGAGGTCCTCGGCCGGGACGTCGTAGAGCGTCGTCATTGACGTATCCTTCCCCGTGGCGTCATTTAAGCGCATCGTTGTCCGGAAGGCCGTCTGGGCCGCGTTCACATGCGCAGTCGGACGTGCAGCGGTCACGACGACCGATAGCGTTCACCCAGAATGGCTGCCGTACTGCCCCCGATGAACAGTGTGAGCCAGTACGTCGAGAGCCGGTAGATGACGACGCCCGCGCCGGCGACCGACGCGGAGAGCCCCGTCGTCGAGACGACCAGCGCGATAAATGCGGCCTCGATCCCGCCGAGTCCACCGGGAAGCGGCGTGATCGCCGCGATAGAGGCGACCGGGACGACGACCAGCGTCGCGACGAACGGGACGACATGGCCAAGCGACAGAAGCGAGAGCCACAGCGCCGTCGACAGCGACAGCCACCCCGCAGTCGAGTACAGCGACGCGAGCAGCAGCGTTCGACGGCTCCCCGCGACCCGGTCGATCGACGTGAAAAAGCCCTCGATGCGTTCCTCGATGACGTTGCCATCCGGCGGCTCAACGCGGGGAAGCACGGAACTGACGCGACGGATCACCGGCGTCAGGACGCCAACCACCACCCGTTCGATCTCGTAGCGATAGCGCCACCCGAGCAACGCCGCGCCGAGGAACGCTGCCGCGAGCAATCCGACCGCAGCCGCCGCAAAATAGAGATTCTGATCCAGGTTGACCGACTCGACGGCGAAGGTCCCCAGTCCGATCGTCGCGAGCCCGATCGAGGGCACGAAATGTAGCGTGTCAACGCTCGCGATCGCGGCCAGGCCGGTCTCGTACTCGCTGTCGGCGGCCTCCGAGACGAGTAACGCCGCGACGGGCTCACCGCCGGCCTGTCCGAACGGCGTGATGGCGTTCGAGAAGACAGCCGAGGAGAACACCAGGATCGCCGTGTGTGCGGGGACCGGCGAATCGAGTGCGCCAAGAACCGTGTGCAGGGACATCCCCCAACAGGACAGCCAGACGACCGTCATCGTCACGACGGCGAGGACGACCGGGAGGCGGGCACGCGAAAGGTGGCCGAGCAGGGCGTCGATACCGACGGCCCAGAACAGCAACCCGAGCACGACGAGCGCGCCGGCGAACCCGGCCAGCGTCGTCTTTCGATCGCCGTCCATGTCCGCGACTCACGGGAGGGGTCGATTTGAACCCACCGGAACCGGGTGACCGACGGCTCCGGTCGGGGCCCCGCGAGGACACCCGCGCACCGACCGATCGCCGGGCGTATTACGAACGGGGGCGAACCTGGCCCATGGACGAGCGGAGCGCACTGGGACTCATCGCCGACCATCTCGAACCCGCGGGCGACGACGCGGCGATCGTTGATGGCCTCGTCGTCACGATCGACATGCTTCACGAAACGACCGACTTCCCCACGGGGACGACCCGATACACGGCCGGGTGGCGAGCCGTCGGGGCGTCGCTGTCGGACGTCGCCGCGATGGGCGCGGAACCGACGGCGGCGGTCGCGGTCTACGGGGCACCGACGTTCGACGGCGAGGAGATCACGGCGTTCGTCGACGGCGCGCGCGACGTCTGTGCCGCGGTCGACGGGGCCTACGTCGGCGGCGACCTGGACGAACACGAGGAGTTCACCGTCGCGACCGCCGCGGTCGGCCGGACGGACGATCCCGTGGTGCGCTCGGGTGCGTCGCCGGGCGACGTCGTCTGCGTGACCGGAACACTCGGGCGGAGTGCGGCCGCGCTCGGGCTGTTCGAGGCCGGCGTATACGAACGAGCGAACGAACTCTTCCGGTTCGAGCCGCGGGTCGGTGCCGGGCGCGCGCTCGCGCCCCACGCGAGCGCCATGATGGATTCGAGCGACGGGCTCGCGCGGTCGCTCCACCAGCTCGCCGAGGCGAGCGACGTCGGCTTTGCCGTCGAGTCGCCGCTACCGATCGCTGCGGCGCTTTCCGAGGTCGCCGGTCCGGACGAACGCCAGGAGCTGGCGGTTTCCTTCGGCGAGGACTTCGAACTCGTGTGTACGATCCCGCCCGAACGTATCGACGCCGCCCGCGAAGCCTCGCCGACGGAACTCACGTCGATCGGCCGGGTGACGGCCGACGGCGAAATCACGCTCGATGGCGAACCGCTTCCCGATCGTGGATTCACGCACGGCGAATCGGCCTGAGAAACGGCCCAGGGCAGGCCACTCAGACGTAGCCCAGCGACTCTAAACGCTCCTCGACGTCGCCGTCGTCTGTAGTCGCTGTTCGCGTCTCTCCGCCGTGAATCTCCCGTCGCTCATCGAAAGGGAGTTCGACCCAGGGGACGGCAGTGAGTTCTGCGTCGGCGATCCCGGGCGGGTGGCCGTAGATGTCGATCGGCAGCGCCGAGACGCGCTCGCCGAAGAGGTTGCCGTGGTCGCTGGTGACGACGGTCTTGCCCGTGAGTCCGTCGACGAGACGCTGTACTTCGGGGAGGGCGACCTGGAGGTTCTCCTCGTAGGCGTCCCAGACCTGCGCTTCGTCGGCAACCCCGGCGTCGAGACGTTCCCAGGCGGAGGGATAGTCCCGGTCTTCGCGGCCGTCGAGGAACGAGCCCTGCGCGGCGAGATCCTCGCCCGTCGAGCCGATGAAGGGGTAGTGGGGTTGCATGTAGTGGACGATCAGCCGCTTCTCGGGATAGGTCTCGGCGACTTCGAGTGCGCGGTCGGTCATCGTCTCCGGGAGCACAGTGTCAGTATCGTCGTCCCAGCCGTCCGTCCAGACGTGTTCGACGTGGGCAAAGTCGCCGCCGTGGTTGGCCACTTGCGGGCTCGCAGTCACGTAGACGGTGTCCGGGTAGTCGCCGGCGAAGTTCCTCGAGAGGAAGTCGCGGGTGTGACTCGCGTTCGAATTGACGCGTTCGGCGGGAACGGAAAAGGGGTTGTTCGCTTCGAAGACATCGTACCGGCAGGCGTCGAGGACGACGAGCGTGTCCCAGTCGCGATCGGCGAAGGAGATCGGCTCGTAGTCCTGGCGGACGAACGGCCGGACGAGCCGGGCCTTGAGTTCGCGTTTGAGCACGCTCGCCGTCGAGAACTCGCTGGGGAGCCACCGAACGAACGACGCGATCGGTTCTGGGAACGAAACCACGGGTACTGCCTGCAGCTACTTCGCACTGCCCGAAAAGCGTATCGCGTTCGCCTCAGGCCCCGGGTGAGAACGCAGCGGCTGGTTACGGGACGACGATCTCGATCGGGACAGGCATGAAACACAGTGCCCCGAGCACGAAGGTGAGCCCGGCGAGTGCGAGGCGCTTCATCCCGATCGAGCCCT
>Ga0207771_100692_pt1 | contig 18105 bp, 17 predicted proteins | sample A23M2SouthBayCA_2_FD_187731 | JGI IMG/M metagenome (GOLD analysis project Ga0207771, IMG submission 187731) | Aerobic enrichment media microbial communities from Eden Landing Ponds, California, USA - A23 M2 (2) (SPAdes) | ecosystem: Environmental > Aquatic > Marine > Unclassified | place...
TTCCTCGGATCGGTGCCGTACGACTCGATGCCAGCGGTGTACGACGTGATCGACGTGCTCGTGTTGCCATCGTACACTGAGGGGTTGCCACGGGTTGTTCTGGAGGCGCAGGCGATGGCGACCCCGGTCGTTGCGTCACGCGTAGGCGGCGTCCCAGAGGTCGTCGACGACGGTGAGACAGGGTTCCTATACGAGGCCGGGGACATCGGCGCGCTCGGACACCTCGTCGACGATATCGAAGCTGACGCGAACCTCCGGCAGCGCGTGGGGCATGCTGCGCGTTCGGCAGTCGTCGCACAATGGTCGTGGGAACAGCTCTTCGATCGGTACGAGCAATTTCTCGACGAGATCGGTGGATGAGCAATGGGTGATGAGCGATCGACCGACGCGATCGAGGTCGATAACGGGGACGAGCCGACCGACGCACCCAATTCCTCCCTCGAGAAGGATCAGGCCGTCAGAGACGTCATCAAGGGAGCCGGTGTCGTGTACGGTGGGCTGGTCGCGCAGATGGCGCTGGCGTTTCTCGCACAGCGATTCGCAGCAGTCCACCTTTCGATCAGCGGATTCGGTGGACTCACGACCGGGACGGCACTGTTGAACCTCGGCGGTATACTCGCAGGGCTCGGTTTTTCCTCGGGGCTGACTCGGTACCTTCCCCGTATCGACGAAGGAGAGAAGCGGCCGCTGGCAATCACGCTCTATGCGGTGACGATTCCTGTTGGCCTTGCGTTCGCAGCAATCACGGTGCTGTACGCGGATTTTATCGCTGCTGAGGTTTTCGGCGATCCAGGGGTCGCAGTGAGCATCCAGATATTCGGTGCGGCGATCCCCTTCGCTGCAGTGATGAATTTAGCCATCGGAGGAATCAGGGGCCAGAAAATCTCGCGGTTCCGCGTCTACGTTCGGAATCTCCTCCATCCTGCCTCCCGCTTCGCTCTCATCATCGTCGCTGTCGTGATCGGTGCTGATCAAGCGGGCTTTGCGTTCGCGTACGCGATTCCATTCGTCGTCGGGGCAGTCATCGCGACGGTGTTATTCGAACGGACCTTGCCCGAGACGAGCAATACGGACGCTGCTCGTGAACGGCTGCCGGACGTCGTCCGGTATTCGCTCCCGTTTACCGTTTCGGGACTCGCATCGTTCGTTTATCGATCGATCGACATCTTCCTGCTGCTGTACTTCGTCGGCAGTACCGCCGTCGGGATCTACGGAGTCGCGTATGCGTTCGCACAGCTGATGGGAATGTTTTCTACGGCGTTTAACTACCTCGGAACGCCAGTCTCCAGCGAACTCGAGAGCAAGGACCTGCTAGATGAGGCGATCTCGGTCCAGAGTGGCGTCGCCCGTTGGCTGACGATCGCAAGCGGGACTGCGCTGATTCCGATGGTCCTCTTCGCTGACGACCTCCTGGGGATCATATACCGGCCTGGGTACGCAGCAGGCGGACTGGCACTCGCGATCCTTGCAGTCGGATACGCGGTGAAGAACGTGTTATTGACCCACGGCCCGCTCCTGGAGGCACTGGGGCTCTCGAAGCTGTCTGCATTCAACACGAGCGCTGCTGCGGTAGTCAATCTCGGTCTGAATCTGCTGCTCATCCCGCGGTACAGCTACACCGGTGCCGCACTTGCGACGACCGTCTCGTTCCTCGTTCTGGGCCTCCTCCCTGCGCTGGAGGTCAGATACTATTCCGGGCGAACGGCGATCGGCTGGAAGGTCATCAGTCCGCTCTTCGTCCTCGTGCCTTGGGGACTCCTCGCCTACCTCGTCGCTCCAGCATTACCGACGACCCTGTATTGGATCGTCGGCTTCGGTGCGCTGTTCGCGGCCGGGTACTGCGTAAGCGTACTCGTCGTCGTGGGGCTGACGCCGACGGAAGCCATGGTGATCGACTCTGTCCAGGACAAGTACGACATCGATAGCAGGGTACTCTCCTACGTCGTGCGCCGTTTCTCATAGTCGCTACGTGGGTCACGGTACTCGCTTCGGTCCCAATCGAGATGCTACCGGAACTGTGATTCTCCAGCGACGATTCGTCACGCATTAGCTATCCGGGACGAAACGCTTTATCGATGGGACCGTCACTGTCGCACGCATTCGCCGAAGTCAGGGAGAACTACAATTCTCTCAACTGGTGGCGGAACCGCATTTTCGTCCCGTACGTGGTCGGCTCTACGACCCGGCTCCACCCGCGCTGGCCCGGGTACGACGAGGGAATCGTGGTGATGGACGAGGAGTGGGACAACCTCATCGTGCTCGACGCGTGTCGAGCTGACGTCTTCGAGTTGGTCGCGGACCTCGACGAGTTCGACGAGTACCGACGCGTCGTCAGTCAGGGAAGCCACTCCAGCGAGTGGACGAAACGGAACTTCGCGGGCCGCAAGTTCGGCGACACGGTCTACGTTTCGGCGAATCCCCATACCTCCAAGGAGGCCAGCAACTCGTTCCACAGAATCGTAAAGATGTGGGAGCGCGATTTCGACGATGAGGAGAACACCGTCCTCGCCGAATCGATGGTCTCTGCAGCGAAAGACGCCCACGAAGAGCATCCCGACAAGCGGCTCATCGTCCATTTCATGCAGCCCCACGGTCCGTTCGTCGGGAGCGATACCGAGATTCCCGACGGAGATCATGACGCGTACTGGCAGGCCTACCGGGAGAACCTCGAGTACGTACTAGAGAATGCGATGGAGCTGGCTGACGCGCTCCCTGGAACGACGGTCATGACTGCAGATCACGGTCACGTCGAGGTCGGTCGGGTGCTCACTGCAATGGGTCTAGATTCGCACAAACCTGGATTGCGGTACCCGGGACTGGTGGAGGTCCCTTGGGCGGTGCTCAAGGGAGATGCCCGTGAGACGACCGAGGAAGCGACGGCTGCGGCTGAGAGTGATTCTGTCGACGCCCGTCTACGGCAGCTTGGATACAAGGTCTGATAAACTCCCGTTAGTTCGGTTCGTCGTAGTGGTTACTCTACGTAGCCGAGATCACGGAGTCTGCCCTGTGCCTCATCTGAGACCGTCGGATCTGGCAGGTCGATATCCGTTGCGTCAGCGTCTTCGAGGTGGGATTCGAGTTCGGACTTGAACCGCTCCACGACATCAGGATACTGTTCACTGACATCGCGAGTTTCTTCGGGATCGTTCTCGAGGTCGTAGAGCTCCACTTGCTCGTCTCGCACCCGCCAGAAACACTTCCACTTCGACGTCCGGGTGGCAAGGGTTTCACCTCCGAGCGCTGTGGAAAGCGCTATCCGTTCATTCTGTTTGCCACTGTCTGGGTCAATCAGTGGGACGAGACTCTCGCCTTGTACAGTATCTGGGATGTCGATCCCAATGAGATTGTATAGCGTTGGCCCGATGTCAACCAAGGACACCTGCTCGTCAACGGTCTTTCCTGCCTCGATGCCTGGACCGTTCATGACGAGTGGCACGCGCAACAGCTCGTCATAGAGGAACGGATGGTGGCCGTATCGTCCGTGCTCACCGAACGCCTCGCCGTGATCGCCGGTCACCACGACAAGGGTGTTTTCGAGTTCCTTCGCCGACTCCAACCGGTCGAGTACTCGCCCTATCTGAGCGTCGGCGTAGTGGATCTCCGCTCGGTAGAGGTCCAGCAGTTGCTCCCGATCCGTGTCGGTGATCTGGTCGGGCTCCTCGTGCATGAGCCCGTTGAGTTTCGCGATCCGCCGCTTCGATGGCGGATCGATGTTCAAGGCCTCGAGGTGTTCTTCGGGTGGCATGAACGGATAGTGGACATCCATGTAATGAAGCCACGTAAAAAAAGGACGGTCGGCGTCACGTTCATCGATCCACGCCGTCGCGGATTCGGAGATTTCCTCGGCATCCGCGTAGGCTGCCGTGTCCGTCGTGAGTGAGAATATGTGCCAGGCTCTCCGGAGAACTCCGTACAGGACGCTGTCACGATCGATTCGCTGTTCCACGGCGTTCTTAGTTCTGTTTAGGATGCCTATTTCAGAACGGTCGTCAGAGGATCCCTGGTCGTTGAATCTCTCGAACCCCTGATCATAGTTCATATCCGGTCCGAGGTGCGGATTTGAATGGTAAGCAACGGTCTCGAAGCCGGCGTTTCGGAAAGTTCCCGCCACGAAGGGCCTTTCGTCGTCTAGATACCGATATCCTCCATACATCAGCGGATACGTACTCGTCAGGATTGAAGGGAAACTTGAGGGTGTATTGGAACCGTTTGCAACGGCTTGTGGAAATTGCAACCCGTCGTTCGCCAGTCCATCAATGCGGGGAGAAATCGATCGTCCGTTTACCGTGGTACCGAGGAAATCCTGCCGAAGACTGTCGATCGTAATTAGCAAGATGTTCTGACTCTCCATTATTGTTTCTTACAAGAGGCACTCACAAAAGTTCCGTTGATCCGATCCGATAGACTCCTTTAGCATCGTATCGGACATGCGCGCGACATAATATAAACGACGTATATACACTTGCATATTTTATATTTCAGTGGAGTTCATGGGACAGAATGGCGAATTATGGGATTCGCCCCTAGTTCTTGAAAACTACTTTATTATTCGCTCTGATCGGTTTTAGCGATCTTGCTCAGGATGGCTCTACGACTTCCTCGAGGATCGATACGATCTGGTCCCCTGCAGTCCCATCGCCATATAGATACGTAGCACCAGTCATCTCTCCCTGTAAATCTGGGTCCGTGGAGACCGCTTCTATCCAATCCGAAAGCTCTTGAGGCTCAAGCAGCCGGTTCACACCCGCTCCAACCGTCTCTGGGCGCTCCGTGTTCGGCCGAACCGTTAGACAGGGGATCTCAAGGATGGACGCCTCTTCCTGAACACCTCCCGAATCTGTAATCGCAACCGTTGCACCAGACAGAAGATCAAGAAAGTCGAGGTAGCCCAGAGGATCGACAAATTGTAACGAGTTGGTGGGCTCGAACTCAATCTCTTCGAGAGCAGCCCCGGTCCGCGGGTGAACGGGGAACACAACCGGGAATGGTTGCTCATCAAGTGCCTCAACGATCGTCTGGAGCCGAGCCTTGTCGTCAGTATTGCGAGCCCGATGGATTGTTGCGACAGCATAGGACCGATTGTTTACGTCTAAATCCTTGCGGATCGTTGAACGCTGATCGGCGATTGATACGTGCTCAATACAGGCGTCCACAACCGTGTTGCCCACGAAGTGGATATCGGCCGCAACGCTCTCAGTTGATAGATGGTCTACGGCCGTTTCCGTCGGTGCGAACGCAAGGTCGGCCACGTGATCCGCGACAACGCGGTTGATCTCTTCTGGCATACTTGTGTCGAATGACCGGATGCCGGCTTCCACGTGAGCAAACAACGGATCAAGTTTCGCTGCCGCGAGCGCGGCCGAGAGGACAGCATTGGTGTCGCCGACGGCGACGACAAAGGATGGATCACGGTCAAGGAGGACTTGCTCAATTCCTTGCATCGCGTCCCCAGTTTGAGTGGCCTGCGTTCCACTCCCAACGCCGAGGTGGTCGTCCGGCGTGGGTACCCCGAGGTCGTCGAAGAACGTTTCGCTCAGTTCGTCGTCGTAGTGCTGACCGGTGTGGAGGAGCCGAATTGATAGTCTGTTGGAGTCCGCCACTGATCGTATGACGGGTGCGAGTTTGATAATCTCAGGACGCGTTCCAAGAACGAATAGGACTTCGTTATCGTGCATTGGTATCGTCTAAGATGTGTCGTCAGGCCATTGGATCGCGGTCCCGGCCCCGTCGTCCTCACTAGATGGCCGTCTGCGTTCGATCGTTAGCAGGGACGGGGGTGAATTTTTTGACATGTCTTGATGACCAGATACGTTTAGTGAACTCAATGTCCGGTAATTGGCCGGAGCCTCGCCCCCTCGAATTTGTATGACTCAATCCCGCGATCTGCGAAACTGTCGGCGTAATCGTTGAGCTCCGCTACGGTATTTTCATGCTGGACCAACTGGACTATTATCTCCGGTGCTTGACGTTCGACGAGGTTACGGATGTCTTCGTAGGAATCCTCCGTGTTATGACGATCGTAATGTGCGACGGAGTATCCGTCCAAACGGAGGTCCTCAACAATCTCATTGGCGGGGCTGTTACGTTGGTCGTACGTGTTAGGCTTATAGGACTTGCCGAGCGCGAGGATATGCGGATCAGTATAATCGGCGACGAGGCGACGAATCTGTCGCGCTGCTCGCGGCGGCATCAGCTCGTTCACCCGCCGGGCGGTGGTGATCAGGTTCGTATGCTCGGGATCGACCTCCTCGAGGAACCATGGGTCGACCGGGAGGCAGTGCCCGCCGACCCCGATGCCGGGCGTTAGGATGTCCACGCGCGGGTGGTTATTCGCGAGTTCAATGACCTCGTCGATGTCAATGCCGAGCTCGTCGCCGATGAGTGCGAACTCGTTGGCGACGCCGACGTTGATGTCCCGGAACGTGTTCTCCATGAGCTTGCAGAGTTCGGCGGAGACGAGATCGGTCCGGAACACCTCGCCCTCGAGGAATGGCTCATAGATCTCGGCTGCTCGGCGGGCACACTCCGGGGTTGCGCCTCCAATCACGCGGTCGTTGTGGACGATCTCATGGAACACGTTCCCAGGGAGGATCCGCTCGGGAGAGTGCGCCAAGTGGATGTCCTTGCCGGGGACGAACCCGGCGTCGGTGAGGAGGTCGGTTACGAGCGTATCCGAGGTACGAGGCGGGAGCGTCGACTCTATGTTAAGCACGTCGCCCTCAGAGAGGTGTGGGAGCACGGACTCAACGGCGGCTTCGACATGAGAAAGGTCCGGGCTCTTCTCGGGATGGATCAGCGGCGTCGGTACCGAGATCACGAACGCGTCGCCCGACTCAGGCGAATTCTGGGCGATTAGGTGTTCTTGGACGGTCTCGTCGTCGAGCAGCGACTGGAGCTCATCCTCGTCGAGATTCAGCGTACCGTCGTTGATCGCCTGCGTCAGATTCTCGTCGATGTCGACGCCGAAGACCGGCACCTCATGCTTAGCGAGCAAAAGGGCCAACGGCAGGCCGATGAACCCCGTGCCGATGACGACGACCTTCTCGAGGTCAGACATCGTAGTAGTCGCGCATCCAGTCGATGGTCCTTGGGATGCCCTCCTCGAGCGTAGTGCTGGGGTCGTGATCGAGGTCGCGAACGGCCTTCTCGCTGCTGGGCTTCTTCGTCAGCGTGTTGTGCTCTTCGGTGCTACGGTACTCCACCTTCGAGTCGTCCTTGCCGAGATGATCAAGGATCTCGTCGGAGAGCTCAGGGATCGTGCGGTGGTCGGTCCCCGAGATGTTGTAGGCCTCGCCGGGATGGAAGTTGTCGACGATATTCGCCAGCGTCTCGATGGTGTCGTCGATGTACGTGAACGTCCGAGAATGATCCTCGTAGACGTGGTAGGGCTCGTCGTGCAGGGCGAGGAAGCAGAACTTCGCCACGACGCTACGGTACTCGCTGTAGGTTTCGCCGGGGCCGTAGTTGTTGAAGAAGCGCACGCGGACGGTCTCCGTGTCCTGGCGCTCCTCGGAGTTCATGATCTGCTGCTCGTTGACCCACTTGGAAATGGCGTAATCGTTGAGCTGGCGGAGCGGCTCCTCGACCGGAACCGACTCGTCCATCACGCCCTCGTAGTCGCCGTAAATCTCGCTAGAGGAGGAGAAGATCATTTTGAAGCCGTGCTCCTCTTGGAGGCGGATGACGTTCTTCGTTCCGATTGCGTTGGCCTTCCACATCGTGTCATAGTACTCCTCCCCGTTGCGCCGGCCGAACTCCGCCGCGAGATGGTAGACGTAGTCGAAGTCCCGGTCTTCAAAGACCCGCTCGACCTGACGATACTCGCTGACGTCCGTTCGGTAGTAATGATCACGGTTGGAGTGGGGGAGGTCGGCGATCCAAACGTCATGCTCACGGGACTCAAGTTCCTCGACGAGTCGAGAGCCCACAGAACCGAGTCCACCGGTGACGAGGATGTCAGACATGGCCCAGAGTCGTGGGGAGCGAGGGATTAACTTTGCGCTTTGCGTCGGCCTGCCATCCGACCATCTTCCTGCGATCTCGGCTCCGGGTGCCGGCGGCCCGGGCGGCCGGTGGCGACTCCAGAAGGCTGAAATACCGCGACTGGAGACCTGTGGATAATGCCGGCCGTTGGGAGCGACTCCGATCGCCCTCTCGTCAGCGTGGTCACGCCAGCGTATAATGAGGCCACGCGGGGCTTCCTTCCAGAGACGCTCGCCAGCGTCAGCCAGCAGGACTACGAGCGGATCGAGCACGTCGTCGTCGACGACGGCTCGACCGACGAAACTCCACAGCTCGTCCGGGAGTTCGAACACGACCACGAGCTGCACCTCGTGCGCCAGGAGAACCGCGGGATGACGAGGGCAGTCAACAGAGGGCTCAAGGAGACCAACGGCGACATCGTCGTCTGGTTGAACGCCGACGACGTGCTGCCGCGACGCGACGCAGTCGACCGCGTCCGCTCGACATTCCAAAGCGAGCCCGAGACGGACTTTGTCTACGGATCCCACGCCTTCCTCCGGCCCGATGGGATGGTCAAGCAGGTGAAGGTGCCGTACCCGTGGCCGACGCACAAGCGGCTCCTTCTGTCGAACTTCGCGATCATCGTGTTCGCCGACGGCGACACGTTCAGGTCGCTCGGCCTAAATACCAAGTATCGGCACGTCAGCGACCGTGAGCTGTACCTGCGCGCCTCGAGCCGCGGAGCGACGTTCACCCATGTGCCCGATCTGCTGTACGGCCACCGCGAGCACAAGGAGCGCAAGACTGAGCAGGTTTCCGACGAGATGGCCGCCGAGAGCAAACAGATCCTCGAGAAGTACGGTGCGGGCGACATTCGGCACTACGACCAGCAGGTCCGTTTGCTCGAGCTCCAGCTCGACGCGCTCCAGATGCTCGGCCTCGGGCATTTTCTAGAGTTACACCGCCACCCCGAGGAGTTCGTCGACGCCGTCGGCCTTGGCTCGCTGCGCTCTGCGGTCACGCGCCAGCTCCTGACTTGTGTCCCAGGGTAACCGCGATGTCGACTCGGTGGCCGAAGCCAGGATCGGTTGCCAGTTCACGTCGGATCCGCTAGCCGGCTTCAGCCGGAGGCATGCGCACCGATCGACCGATCACTAGCACTGTCCGGTCCACGAATGATCAATAGGGATATACAGCCCCACTCGATAGAATAGAGGAGATGCCGCCGAACGTGTTGCTGATCGTCCTCGACAGCGTTCGGGCTCGTAATACGAGCCTTTATGGGTATGACCGGGAGACGACGCCGTGCCTTGAGACGTTTGCGGAGGATGCAACGCTCTACACGCAGGCCCGTGCGCCGGGAACTGGTAGCGTTCAGAGCCACGTGAGTCTCTTCACCGGTCTTCACGTCGCCGAACACGGTATGAATAGCACCGAGAGGGCCGTGGACCCCGAAGCCACAGTATGGGATCGCCTCGCAGGGCGGGGCTACGACACCGGTGTCTTCTCGTACAACTCCTACCTCACGCAGGCCCCGATCGGACTTTGCGACGCTTTCGACCGGGTCGTCGCCGGTGAACAGCGGCTCCCCTATCCTGAGGCGCTGAACCCGTACAACTTTTCTAACGAGGCAGGCGTCCGCGAGTTCCTCGCGGCAGCCTGGCGCGACGGCACGCTCGGTACGTCGCTCGTCAACGGGCTCGCTGTGAAGGCGGCCAGCGCCGGCTGGCTACCGGGAGACACGAGCGTTGACGGCCGGCTGTTCACGGACCGGTTCATCGACTGGCACGAGGGGCGGTCCGGTCCGTGGGCAGCCTGCGTCAACTACATGGACGCGCACACCCCGTACCTGCCGCGTCCGGAGCACGACCTATGGACAGACACTGACGCACGAACCATCGCTACGTTGGTCGAAGACTACGTCTGGGACTTCGTCGGCGGCACTAAGCCCCTTGAGACCCTGGCGGACCTGGAAGACTGCTACGACGGCGCAATCCGGCAAGCCGACGCCGAGATCGGCCGGCTTCTAGAGCACTTGCGGCGCGCCGGCGATCTGAAGGATACCCTCGTCGTGGTAACGGCCGACCACGGCGAGGGGTTCGGCGAGCCGGGGGAGGTCCGCGACGCACCGTCGATCGGGCACGGTTGCACCGGCGGCGCCGAGGAGGGCGTGCTCCGCATCCCGCTGGTTGTATGGTTCCCGGACCAGCGCGAGCCGGAGCGGATCACCGAGCCGGCCACGCTGACGCGATTCCCCGTGGTCGTCGAAAATGTCGTCGAAGGTGACTGGAGCCACCGCGGGTTCGCGCCCGATGGCCCGGTGCTCGCCTCGCTGCGCTCAATGCCGAAGCACGTCCGGGAGAGCTCCCCCAAGGGCGTCAACATTTCGGAGTATGAAGGTAGTGCACGCGTCATCTACGAACGCGACGGCGATCGCGTCCTGAAGTACGTGGACACTGAGGATCAGTCAGGACGTCTCGATTGTACCGATGTACGGTCTACCGAGTACCTCGATGCACATGTCGGGAACCGATTTGCGGATATATTTGACCCACTGGATCTGGCAGAGGATTCAATAGGGGATCAAAATGGGGACGTATCAGCGGATACGGAAGCACGTCTCAAAGCGCTAGGGTACAGGTAGCAATTGCTGGTTCGCCGACTGTCATAGCTATTTGGAGTCGGTAACTCACTGCACGCACTCCACCCCTTGCTTGCCATTCGCAGAGCCCCTGGCACTTATGAGATGAATTTGCTGACTATGCATCTTAGGAAGTAGATCGACAGCGCATAGTCCAGGAACTCTTTTGAAACTCGTCGCACCGGTTATGGCAGTTCTAGACTGCCGTACGGCGCTAGATATATAATCTGGCGGGGAAGTAATCACCGTCGGCATGGTTTAAGAAATTTGCAGGAAATATAAACCAACGAAGTTACCCAATTCAGTTTGTCAGATATTTTCCATTGGATGATACCCGCTCCAGTTTCTCCGAAGCCACCTTTCGCTATAAGTTGCTGAGTCACGCCGTGGCTGTATTGACAAGCAGATTCTCATAGGCACTCCCGAGACGATCCGCTTGAAATCCCCTCGGTAGTTCTGGCTCTGGATAGTTCGCGAGTACCAGTTCAGAAAGCCTGGTATCGTCGACGAACGTCTCCGTCGCGACCGTCGAACACTCACCGACATCGCGGGCGATCGATGGCGTGCCACACGCCGTGGCCTCCAGCAACACGTTCGGGAGTCCGTCGTGGAGCGACGGGTGGACGTAGAGGTCGGCTGCTCGGTAGTACGCCGCGATCCGGTCGTGGGGGACGCGACCGACGGTCCGGACCCGTTCGACATCCGCCAACTCGTCGAGCCTCGGTCCGTCGCCGACCAGGTACCAGTGCACGTCCGCCTGGAGCGAATCCGCCGTCTGATGGATCGTCTCCGCACCCTTCCGACGGCTCACGCGGCCGACCGTCAACAGGACCCGGCCGTCGCCGAGCGGCGGCATGCCGAGTTCCTCTCGCAGTCGCTCGCGTCGGCCGGCCCCGGCCGGGGAGAACTGCTCCTTGTCGACCGGTTGCGGGATCACCCGCACGTTCCGGCGTCGGAGGCGTTGTGCCAGGTCGCGCCGGCCCTGAGGGCCGAGAGCGATCACCGCGTTCGGGAGGTGGACAGCGGCGAGCGCGATTACATTCTTGAGCGCGAACGTCTTCGCTCTCGCCCCCGGTTCCGGGGCGAACTGGTGTTCACGGAAGTTGTCGCCGGCGAGGCGCGTGATCGTCGGCGTCCCCGTCAGCCTGCCCGCGATCGCGGCGGCCGTTCCGTGCGTCGGGAACTTCGTGAGCTGGACGATCACGTCCGGCGCCTCGCACGCGACGTACTGTCGGATCGCACGAACCAACGTGGAGATCCGCTCACGCGCAGAGTTCACTTTCGACGCGTCGATCCTGATCCCCCGGTAGCCAGCCGGGAGCGAATCGTCGTCGCCCAGCAGTAGGTCGCAGTCGAACTCGGTCGGCCGGCTTCGCAGCAATCGTCGTAGGTTCTCAAGGAGCGTCCTGACGTTTCCGGCGATCGCGAGCCCGCCGACGAAGCCGACGTGGACGCGGTTCTCGCTCATTGGTTCGTAGCCTGATGAGGGCCGGCCTGTGAACCAGATCGGTCGGTCGTCACAGCACTCCCTGCGAGGACGGCACTGACTGGGATGGACTCACGGTCCTGGACCGCTTTGCAGAGGTCCGCGAAGGTCTCGAACTCGTCGGCGAGCCAGAGACAAGCCGGATGTCCGAGTATCGTTGCGATATCTCGGATTGAATCAACGTGCTCCAGCACCCACTCGGCCCAGTCTGCGGGATTCATCGATTCGGCGCCGAACGGTCCCTCGAACGTGCGAACTGCCTCGGAATCGGACTGACGGAACGCGTGGTACACGTGTTCGTGATCGGGGGGCGTGTTGATCGGGACGACGGTGAGGCCGTCCTCGCCTCGGACGCGCTTGTCGGGTCCCACCGCGTCAGATAAATGGGTGATTCCGCGGTCGGCGAGCAGCGCTGCCGTGTGCCTGTCGTGCCGGTACGCGTGGTCCCGCCACGACGTGATCTCGATCCCCAGCTCCTCGAACGCCGCGATCGTCTTGCCAATCTCCCAGGACTGGAACCGCCACGGGCCATTCCAGGACCCCACACGTCCGCCCGTCAGCTTCTCCAGTGCCCGCCATCCTTTGTGCACAGGCGTGTCGAACGCGTAGAAATTGTGCCCGCCGATCTCGACGTTCTCCATCGCCGCCAACTCGCGAATTCGATCGGGCTCCTCGACGGCGCACTTCCCGGTGCAGAACAGCGTCACCGGCACGTCGTGCTCGGCAGCGATCTCGGCGTACTCGATCGCGACCTCGACTTCCGTCCGGTCCATGTACTCCTGGTCGCGCGTCCCGAGGGACATGTGATGGACGTCGCCAGTGATACAGACCGTCATTGCAGGTAGCCCAGGTCCTCGAGTCGGTCTTCGACTTCGTCACTACCCGATCCATCGACGAAATCTGGCGTAATCGGTTCACAATACGTCGGTTCCTCGCCGTCGAAGAGGTCCAACGGCTCGCCGTCGACGTCTTCGGGAATCGGGCAGTCGACCGAATGGAGGACAGTCGGGGCGACGGTAGTGATCGGAACCGGTTCCTCGACCGCCGACGCGGTGACGTCGGGGCCGTCGGCGAGGAACAGCCCGGTGCGAACGTTCTCTGCGCGCCAGTGGCTAACGTCCTCGAAGACGGGATTGTCGCCGATCGCGCCGCTGGTGTGAATTCCCGGCGTCTGGTCGAAGACGATCTCGGGAGCGTCCTCGACGTAGGGGCCGTCGTAGGCCTGCTCGCGAGTGAGGACCTCCCGGGCGATCGGCGTCCCGGAGACGTCGCTCTCGAGATCGGACAGTCGGTCCATGATCTCGTCACGCGTCGACTCGGCGCCGTCGAGTACGTAGATCAAGCCCTGCCCGCTCGCGATCGCCCGACTCTTCGACCAGTCCACCCGCTCGAGCTTGTGCTCGCGCTTGGCACCTTCTTCGTCCATCGGGACCTGACTTTTCACGAATTCGGGCGTGATCTTCGCGATCAAATCCTGGGCTCCAAATCGCTCGGCGATCTTCAGGATTCGCTTCTTGTTGATACCCAGGCGCTCGAAGGCCGAGGTTGCGTCAGTCTTGGTGTGCAAGAAGCCTTCCTGCTCGAGCCAGGCGTTCGCATAGAACATCGTGTCGATTTCGTCGCAGCCGTGGTCCGAGAGGAGGACCAGGGTCGCGTCGGGATGCTCTTCACGGATCGCACCGAGATGTTCGTCGATGACCTGCCACGCCCGGTAAGTCGGTTCGTCACGCCAGAAGTAGTGCTGGAGCACGTTGACGTAGAAGACCGTGCAGTGGGCAACGTCGACTTCCCGTTCATCGAGCAGTCGGCGGTAGGTTTCCAGCCGCCGGTCGATCAGGTCGACGACGGCATCAGCGGCGTCGGTGTCCTCGGAGGACGTAACGGAGACGTCGGGATGGACGTCGTACCCCGCTGCGTCGAGTTCGTCGCCAAGATCGGTCGGTGTTGTGTAGTTGGTCTGCTCGCTCCCAGGGCCACCGGCGACCATGAACCCGTCCAGTTCGAACGGTGGGTAGCTCATCGGGAGGTTCACGACACCGGCAGTCTGCCCGTCGTCGTTGAGGTAGTCCCAGAAGTTCGCGCTCTTGAACGAGCGAGAGTTCGGCGTCGAGAGCGTTCGGTTCTCGGCGTCGATCTTCTCCCACCAGTAAACCCCGAGTTTCCCGGGGTTCTTTCCGGTCGAGTAGCAGCGCCAGTTCGGGCAGGTCACCGGCGGGAGGCAGCTCTGCAAATCTGCGTCCACACCAGAATTTCGCAACGACGCGATGTTCGGAAGGTCCCCGTCGTTGAGCCACGGTTGGAGCAAATCCCAGTTCGCTCCGTCGAGACCGACGACGACGGTGTTTGGCATGGGCCAAACTAAGAAACGACCCCTATTTACCTGTGGTGGAGTCACGAGACGGACTCGGGGCGTTTTTACCCCCTGGTCGGTAATCCGGCCTCATGCCCGGTCCAATCGCGGGGCCTTCGGCAGCTCGTCCCCGTTGCAATTCGATGGAGGGTCGAGCCTGAGCCATGTCCCGACCACACGCCGTCGTAACCGGTGGGGCTGGCTTCCTCGGAAGCCACCTCGTCGACGCCCTCCTCGAGGACGAGTTCAGGGTGACCTCGTTGGACAACTTCGGGAGCGGTCGCCAGTCGAACCTCGCGCACGTCGAGAGCGACCACTTCGAGAACCGCCGTCACGACGTTCGCGAGCCGTTCCCCGCCTTCGACCACGTCGACGAAGTCTATCACCTCGCGTCCCGCGCCAGCCCAGATGATTTCGTCGATCACGCCGTCGAGATCGCCCTGACGAACAGCGAGGGGACGCACAACGCCTACGAGTGCGCCCTGGAACACGACGCACCGGTGTTGCTCGCCTCGACCAGTGAGGTGTACGGCGATCCGGACGTTAATCCGCAGCCCGAATCCTACACCGGGAACGTCAACGTGCGCGGTCCGCGCGCTCCGTACGACGAGAGCAAGCGGTTCTCCGAGGCGCTCGCGATCGCCTACGAACAACAGCACGATCTCGACGTACGAACCGTCCGCATCTTCAACACCTACGGGCCCCGCATGCGACCCGATGACGGTCGCGCCGTCCCGAACTTCCTCTCACAGGCTCTGCGAAACGAGGACCTGACGGTCTACGGAGACGGTTCGCAGACGCGGTGCTTCTGTTTCGTCTCGGACCTGGTTCGTGGGTTCAGGACCATCATGGAGGCGGACGCGGACGTCGTCTCCGGTGAGGCGTTCAATCTGGGTAGCACCGAGGAAATCACGATCGAGACGCTCGCGGAGACAGTCCTCGAGGTCCTCGACACCGAGAGCGAGGTCGCCTACCGAGAGCTTCCTGAAGACGACCCGAAGGTCCGTCACCCCGACCTGTCCAAGACCGACGCCGCTCTCGACTGGGAGCAGCGGGTGTCACTCGAAGAGGGACTCCGGCGGACCGCCGAAGAGATCGCAGCCGAGCTCGACCTCGACGGGTAGCAACTCTTTCCTCTTGATGATAGGCGTGGGGGTAGGCGATTCTGAGAGTCAGACTGAGCCCCTCGTTCGAACGGACATCACGAGAACCGATTGGGAAAGCATACGTCCATCGCCTCGAACTGTGCTTGCATGACCAGCCTGGACAGCGTTCTCGTCACCGGTGGTGCCGGCTTCGTCGGGAGCCACGCGGTGGAGTACTACGCCGACCGCGGGGTCGACGTCACGGCACTCGACAATCTGAGCCGCGTCGAAACGCTCGAGACTGCCGACGACAGCCGAAACACGGCCGCGTACAACTGGGAGTATATCCGAGAGGAGTACCCGTCGGTCGAACTCGTCGAAGCCGACGTTCGTGACGAGAAACGGCTCGAGGCGATCGTCGAGGGGAACGACGGGATCGTCCACACAGCAGGCCAGGTCGCGGTGACGGCCTCGCTCGAGGACCCCCGTACAGACTTCGAGGTCAACGCCGAGGGGACGTTCAACGTTCTCGAAGCCGCGCGCGCTGCCGAGAGCGATCCCGCAGTCGTCATGGCGTCGACGAACAAGGTCTACGGAGACAACGTCAACGACATCCCCGTCCGCGAGGAGGAGACGCGATACTGGTACGACGACCCCGAGTACGAGGAGGGCGTGCCGGAGACCCTCTCGATCGACGACTGTGAGCACACGCCCTACGGCGTCTCGAAGCTCGCTGGCGACCTGTACGTGCAGGATTACGCCGATCGGGGGGAGGTCGACGCAGCTGCCTTCCGGATGTCGTGCATCTACGGCCCGCGACAGTTCGGGAACGAGGATCAGGGATGGGTGGCGCACTTCGCGATCTCCGCACTCCGCGACGAGCCACTCACGATCTTCGGCGACGGCAAACAGGTCCGCGACGTGCTCTACGTCGACGACCTGATAAGGGCCTACGACGCCTTCCTCTCCGATCCTGGGGGAAAGCCTGCAGTCTACAACGTCGGCGGTGGTCCCCACAACACGACGAGTCTCCTCGAGTTCCTCGATGCACTCGAATCGGTCGCTGGCGAGCGACCAGACGTCACGTTTGACGACTGGCGTGAGGGCGATCAGAAGGTGTACGTGTCCGACGTTTCGAGGGCTCGCGACGAACTCGACTGGTCGCCAGACATCGACTTCGAGGAGGGCATCGAGCGGTTCGTTGACTGGTGGGAGTCGCGGTAAGCACTGGTCGGTCACGGCTCGACGTCCATCTCACCGACACGTCGCCAGCCGGGTATCGCTCCCGAATCGAGCCACAGGAACGGCGAGGTAGAAGGCAACGCCGGTCCGAACACCTTGCCAATGACGAGGAGGAGACCGTTCCGAACCCATGGACACTGCTCCAGCCTGAGCGCCATGCCGCGGAGGCTCGTATGAACGTCAAACGCAGTCTCGTCACGGCATTGCCCCCGTCGGTGAAGCGGCTGCTGGCTCGCGCGTACGATCTCGTGCAGACGAAGCGAGCGAATCGGACCTTACGGGCCCGGGATCGGCCCTCGCCCGACCCCGACCCGGACGCACAACAGCACGTCGTACTGCTCGTCGTCGACGCACTCCGTTGCGACGTCGTCACGGAAGAGACCATGCCATTCCTCGCGTCGATGGACGGGACGACCTCTGCACTTACGGCGAGTCCCTGGACCTTTCCGGCGGTCTCTTCGCTCCTGACCGGTGCCTATCCGCACGAACATGGAGCGATCAGAGCGCCAACCGTCGCCGAGGAGGGCTTCGCCTCCCCGAACGGATTTCGGACGATCGGCTGACGCTCAGCGACTATTTCGCTGCAGCCGGCTACGACACCTACGGCGGCTTCGGTCACGACACCCCATTCGTCGCGCTCGCTGGCAGATTCGCAATGCACGACCTCAGCCACCAGCTCGACGCAGCTGCAGCGGACGTCTTCGCCGATCACGAGCAGTGGATTACTGACCGTCAGGGAGACGGGACGTTCTCCTACGTCCACCTTGCCGACCCCCACATACCAGTCACGCCACCCAGTGAGTACTGGAATAAGCACGACGGGGATACCTCGATCGAGAATCTCGAGAACTGGGAGTACGAACGAACGGTCGAGCCCGACGACCCTGTCGAGCGCTATCGGGAGCACCGGTGGCGGCTCTCCGCGCCGCTGCCGAGTACGTCGACGACTGTCTCTCGGCACACGTCGAATCGATTCGGTCGACGCTCGACGACGTGACGATCGTCGTTACCGCCGATCACGGCGAACTCCTCTGGGACAACGTGGCCCTGGACCAGGAGGCGTTCTTCGGCGACAGGTGCGTGGATCACGGAGGAACGCCGTACGAAGCGCTCGCACGCGTACCGCTCCTCTCCGAGGATCTGCCAACGAGGCTGGACGACGGTGCTCCCGTATCGCTGATCGATCTTGCCCCGACGCATCTGTCCGCGATCGGGGTTGAACCACGATCGCGGACGAGTGGCGTCGACCTCCATGCCGACGATCACGATCCGCGTTCACTCCTGGTCGAAGGATGTCTGGGCCCCGAAGAGCGGAAAGCTGTCTATCGCGACGGGGACA